>Ga0209212_1000763_pt1 | contig 59416 bp, 46 predicted proteins | sample RifGroC2_FD_183996 | JGI IMG/M metagenome (GOLD analysis project Ga0209212, IMG submission 183996) | Groundwater microbial communities from Rifle, Colorado, USA - Groundwater C2 (SPAdes) (version 2) | ecosystem: Environmental > Aquatic > Deep subsurface > Groundwater | place: Rifle, Colorado...
GGAAACTTGCCGTCACCGGCACTCTTAATGACCTTTCCGTGTGCGGCGCGCTTCCGTGCGCGTTGACCTGCGGATTCATAATCGAAGAAGGTTTTGCGATGTCCGAACTTAAGAAGATCGTCGCCTCTATGGCCGAAACCGCATCTAAAAACGGCGTCGCGATCGTCACCGGCGATACGAAGGTCGTCGGCCGCGGCCGCTGCGACGGGGTTTATATAAACACGACCGGCGCGGGCCTGATACCGGCCGGCATCGAGCTGAAGCCCGAAAACATAAAAGCCGGCGACGCGATCATAATTACCGGCGCGCCGGGCGATCACGGAATATGCATACTTAACGAGCGCGGCGGCTATGTGGATAAATCCTCGATATCGTCCGACTGCGCGCCTCTTGCGGCCCCGCTCGCCGCGCTTATGAACGAGGTTCCGGGCATCAGGGTGATGCGCGATCCGACGCGCGGCGGAGTGGCGACCACTCTCAACGAATTCACCGCCCGCAATAAAAATATAGGCATCGAACTTATGGAAGAATCTATCGAATTCGGCAAAAACTCAAAAGCCCTTGCCGATATCCTCGGTATCGACCTGCTTTACTCGGCCTGCGAGGGCCGCGCGATAATAGTCTGCGCAAACGAAGCTGTATCGGCGGTTCTCGGCGTGCTGAAAAAGTTCGCTGAAACGCGCAACGCCTTCGTCATAGGCCGGGCGGGCGAAAAGAACAAGGGCCGCGTCGTCATGAAAACTACCGTCGGCGGCGCGCGCATACTCGATATGCAGGTTCTCGAACAATTCCCGAGGATCTGCTAGATAGTGAACAGAGAACAGATATGGACTTTTTAACAAATTTAAATAAATTGATTGAATTTAAAATTCTAATGATTTTTCAAAATGTCAAAAATCATCAACTATTCTCTATTCTCTGTTCTCTATACTCTAGATGACACTGTGAGTTTAATAACGAAAGAAAGGCCAGAGTAATGCACGAAATGGGCCTTGCGGCAAATATAATAGACATGGTCGTCGGCGAACTCGACAGGCGCGGCATCGCGCGCGGCAAACTGCGCGTCGTTAAGATCACGGTCGGCAAACTGACGCAGATCGTGCCGGATTCGCTGAGGTTCGGTCTCGGGATCAAGGCTGAAACGGCCGGATTCGGCTCCGTCGATTTTGTCATAAACGAAGCGCCTCTTAAATTAAAGTGCGGCGCCTGCGGTTTCGAGTCGCTTTTATCCAGAAGCCCGGCCTGCGAAGGATTTACTATGGCCTGCCCGAGCTGCGGCGCGAACGAACCGAAAATAATCGGCGGCCGCGAGTTTTCAATCGATTCGATCGAATTCGACGATTGAAGCCTGAAAATACGCTTGGCCGATATTTTCGGCCGCAGCGCTTCATCGTATTTTTGACCGGTCGAAAAAAACGGCCAGCTTTTCTAAAATTATTTACGTCGTTTACAAGAAAAAAAGAAAAAAAGAAAAAAAGAAAATAGAAATTAAGAAGTGGAAATAAAAAAATAACGAAATAAAGGAGCCCAAAATGCCAGAAATCGAGATCGCCAGAGACGTTATGGAAGAAAACGATCTTATAGCGAAAGAAGTCAACGATATATTGAACAAAAAGAAGATTTACTGCATAAATATCATCAGCTCGCCCGGCGCCGGTAAGACCACGCTGCTCGAAAAAACTCTCGCGCGCCTGAGGGGAAAACTCGAATGCGCCGTTATCGAAGGCGATATTTCGACGCCTATCGACCGCGACAGGCTGCTCCCGCACTGCGAAAGCGTCTATCAGATCAATACCGACACATTCGGCGGCGACTGCCATCTGAGCGCTTTCATGATAAAGGACGCGCTGGCCGAATTCGACCTGGATAAAATAAAACTTCTCATCATCGAAAATGTCGGCAATTTGATATGCCCGGCCGATTTCGAGATAGGCGAGCATAGTAAAGTGCTGCTTTATTCGCTCACCGAGGGCGAGGACAAGCCGCTCAAATATCCCGTTTCGTTCAACGTGGCCGACGTGATCGTCGTGACTAAAATGGATCTCTTGCCGCACCTGGAAGTGGATATGTCCAAAATAAAGGAGAACATCGCCCGGGTCAACGCGGCGGCTAAAGTGATCTTTGTTTCGTCGAAGACTGGCGAGGGCCTCGATGAATGGATCGATTATCTGAAAACGGCCTCGAACTAATACGACTTTTAACTCTAATAAAAACGTCCGGAAAATCCTTTAACGTACCGAGGATTTTTCAGATGCAAAAAAATATTTGACAGCGCTCTCTGTATAATAATAAATCCAGAAATCTCAAAAACATCCTTTGAAAATTCAGAGGATGTTTTTTTGCAAAAATCTCATTAATGATAAAATGATAATTAGATAAAAAAATAACTAATCACTTCTATTAATTAATGAAAATATAATTATATTAATCACTATGATTATAAATATTATTAAAAAAGTATAAATTTTGCTTTATTTTTATCCGTAATTGTTATAAAATAACTTCGACCTTAAAAATCAAGGAGGTATAAGTCAAATGTCGAAAAAAATATTAATCATCGATGACGATCCTGATATAGTCGAAACTATGAAAACCGTTCTGGAATCGAAGGCATATCAGGTTGAAACCGCGTCAAACGGCACCGAAGGCCTGGAAAAGGTGAAAAAATTCGATCCGAACCTCATAATACTCGATGTTATGATGGATTCTATAACCGAAGGTTTCCACGTTACCTACAAACTTCGTTCGCCCGAGCCTTCCTCTGAATACGCGAAGTGGGCTAAAACGCCTATCGTAATGGTATCGGCGATAAACACCGCCTCGCATTTCAAATATTCACCGCAGACCGATTCTAATTTCCTGCCGGTCGACGAATTTTTGAATAAACCCATCGAACCGGAAAATTTATTGGCGGTAGTAGAAAAATGTCTGGCGAAAAAATAACCGCAACGCGGGCGATATCTATCAAACGATATTGCTGCCCGACGGTTATTAACGCCGAAACTGAACGCTTATAAGCGGAAAGAACAACGGATCAATGGCATCGACGATTCCCAAAGGCATTGAAATAAGAGTATTCGAATTGCTCGGCAGGCTCAAGTGGCTCACCGATCTCAGGTGGCTGGCCGTGGCCGGCGTTATCGGCGTGGTGGAGTTCTCGCTCCTGGTCTTAAAGGTTGACCTGGGAAGAGTACCTCTATACGCATGCGTAACGCTCATGGCGGCGGGCAATTTGATCTTCACTTATCTCATAAAAAAATTCTTCGCGTTCACTGGCGCCTCGAGCATCGAAGACAGGGCGAAAAACGCCCAGATCATAGCCAATATCCAGATCGTTTTCGACCTCGTTGTGCTCACGGCGCTGCTGCATTTTGCCGGCGGTATCGACAATCCGTTCAATTTTTACTACATTTTCCACGTAGTAATAGCGAGCATGCTTCTCGAACCGTTTCACTGCTATATGCAGGCGGCCCTCGCGAGCGCGCTCTACTCGGGACTTATAACCCTGGAACATTTTAACGCTCTTTCGCGCTACAACATATTCGAAACGGCAATATGCCCCCTCGGAGGGTTGAAGGTGGCGGGCGCCGCGGCCGCATTCACGACCACGATGATAATAATCGCCTATATAACCACATCCATATCCGAGCGGTTGAGGCTCAAAGAAAACCTTCTGCTTGAAACGAATATGAAGCTGGTAGACCTCGACGTTAAAAAATCCGAATTCGTAATGGTTGTCGCCCATGAGCTCAAATCGCCTCTCGGCACGATACAGTTCATGCTTAAATCGCTTACCGGCGGTTACAGCGGGGCAGTTATCGACGACAAGGCGCGCGAGCATATAGCCAAAGTCGAGACCAGAGCGGCCGGGCTTTTAAAGCTCGTAACCGATCTTCTCGACCTGTCGAAGATCAAAACCGGATTCGGCGCCAAAGAGTTCACGAAAGTGTCGTTCCTCGAAAAACTGAAAAAAACGGTCGAGACCATGAACGTTCAGGCAAAGGCCGCTTCGGTCATGATAAGGGAAACGATATCCGGCAAAGAAGAAGATTTCATTATCGACGGCGATGCCGAGTACCTCGACAACGTGATAATAAACGTGATATCGAACGCCGTTAAATATAATCATAAAGACGGCACGGTGGATATAGTTTTAGAAAGAAAAGACGAAAACCTGGTTTTCAGATGCAAAGATAGCGGGATAGGTATTCCGAAGGAAGAGCTGGCCTCGATCTTCGAAGAATTCCACCGCACGTCGATATCTAAAAAACACACGGCCATGGGCACCGGGGTCGGCATGGCGATCACTAAAAAGATCGTCGAATACCACAACGGCGCCATCACCGTCGATTCAGACACAGGCAAAGGTTCCGAGTTCATAATAACACTTCCGGTAAGTAATAAAAGAATAAAAAACGATTAATAACAACCCAACTAAAGGAGGAAAATAGATGCAGAAGGCAATGACAAGAGCTGAAGTAGCTCTTTTTGCTGAAAAACTGGTAAAAGAAAACGTTGTTTACGGCGTAACGGCTAAAGACAAGCAGTTCGCGTGGGACCGCATTTTAGATCACAAAGAGATGGTTTTAGACTATCCTACGACGATTTCCTCTCCCAAGAAATACTTCCTTCCCCCCACCGAAAAACTGATCGAGTTCAAGCTCGCCGCGAACCCCGAACCGAAACACGTAAATTATTCACAGGAAGCGATCTTATTCGGTATGCACGCATGCGATATTTACGCCACCGCGATGCTCGATAACGCTTTCAGCGAAACCAATAAAGACCCCAACTACCTCGAAAAACGCAATAAAGCGATATTGATAGGCGTTTCCTGCACGCCCGATCCCGACTGCTTCTGCAATAAGATGGGCGTCGACGAAGAAGTGCACAACGAAGCCAAGATCTCTAAAAAAGAGGCTTTATACGATCTGTTCTTCACCAACATCGGCCACAAATACCTGGTTTCGATCGGCACCAAACGCGGCGAAGACCTGCTCGCAAAGCATGTAAAAGCCGCCGATGCCACGAAAGAAGAACTCGCGCAGCTTAAGGTCGTCGAGAAAAAACGCGTCGAATCGTTTACCAGTGCAATGAAACAGGACGTGAACGAACTCACGAAACTCATGCCTAAGGTTTACGGCTCTTCCGTATGGAAAGAATACGCCGACAAATGCTTCGCATGCGGCACCTGCAACCTGGTATGCCCCACCTGCTACTGCTTCAACATCACTGAAAAAGTCGAACTGAACCTCAAAGAAGGTTCGCGCAGCCGCGATTGGGACAGCTGCATGCTCCCGCAGTTCGCCGAGGTCGCCGGCGGCGAAAACTTCCGTGAACACGTAGCAAACAGGCTTCGTCACCGCCTCATGAGAAAAGGCCTTTACATAAAAGAAAAATTCAACAAATCAGGCTGCACCGGCTGCGCGCGCTGCTACCGCAACTGCACGGCCGACATATCGATAGTCGAAATGTTCAACCGTTTAAAGGAGGTTAGCGAGAATGAGTAACACAATAACCGCCGCGCCGGTAAGACATAAAAATACGGGCGTTGAAATGTTCCTGCCTAAAATGGCTAAAATAAATAAAGTCGAAGTTTTCACGGAAAGGGAAACCTGGTATGAAATGGAATACCTCGATAAATCCAGCCTGGGACACACTCCCGGACAGTTCGTCGAAGTTTCGATATTCGGCATAGGCGAAGCGCCCATCTCTATTTCATCCGATCCTACGGTAGAAGGCAAATTCGAACTGTGCATCAGAAACGCCGGCGTGGTAACCAATAAGATCCACCAGCTCAAAGCCGGAGACACGGTCGGCATCCGCGGACCTTTCGGAACCGGTTTCGACGTGAACAATTTCAAGGGCAAAAATGTTCTGTTCGTTGCGGGCGGCCTCGGTTACGCCCCGCTGCGCTCGCTCATCAATTACGTGCGCAAAAACAGAAAAGATTACAAAGACGTAACTCTTCTCTACGGTACTCGCGAGCCTAAAGAAGTTCTTTACAAGAAAGAGATCGAAGAACTCGAAAAAAATAAAGACATCGGCTTCCACATCACCGTCGACCGCGGCGCTGAAGGCTGGACGAAGAACGTCGGCGTCATCACGACGCTCATTCCAAAAGTGAAGCTCGACGATCCGAAAAACACGATAGTGGCCGTCTGCGGACCGCCCATCATGTACAAGTTCGTCATTATGGAATTACTCGGCAAAAATATACCGGCTGAAAACATATACATTTCGCTCGAACGCAGAATGAAATGCGGCGTCGGCAAATGCGGACACTGCCAGATCAACAGCGTTTACGTATGCTGCGAAGGCCCTGTTTTCAATTATGCCCAGGTACGTGATTTTAAGGAGGCTATATAAATGAGCAAACCCAAGGTAGCTTTTTTCGATTTTACATCTTGCGAAGGCTGTCAGCTTGAAGTTTTAAACCAGGAACCTCAGGACATGATCGACCTTCTGAACGCGGTTGAAATAGTCAATTTCCGCGAAGCCATAAGCGACAAGGGCCAGGATTATGACATAGCCTTCATAGAAGGCTCTATCTCGAGGCCGGCGGACGAAGTCAGGATCAAAAAGATCAGAAGGCAGGCTAAAATACTGGTAGCCCTCGGCGCGTGCGCATGCACCGGCGGCCTTAACGCCATTAAAAATAAATACTCCGCCGCTGATTATAAAAATTACGTCTATAAAGATAAAGCGCATTACGAAAGGCTCGATACCTACGCGGTAAGGCCGCTCAGCGCCGTCGTTAAAGTGGACTGCGAGATCCCCGGCTGCCCTATCAACCGCCACGAATTCCTCAGGATCGTTAAATCAGTCCTGATGGGCGTTACCCCGCAGCTGCCCGAATATCCCGTCTGCGTGGAATGCAAGATGAAAGACAACGTCTGCTTGTACCAGCGCGGCGAAACCTGCATGGGCCCCGTTACCAGAGCCGGCTGCGATGCGATCTGCACCAGCTACGGCGATCCCTGCACCGGCTGCCGCGGCTTCGTACCGCATCCCAACATTAACGCTCAGAAAGACGTTCTGGCAAAACACGGCTTAAGCCCCGAAGATGTTATGCTGAACTTTACCATGTTCAATAATTTCAGCAAGGAGGACACAACGAGATGACAACCAGTTTGCAGTTAAACTTAGAACATGTAACAAGAGTAGAAGGACACGGCAATATAGTCGTCAACGTTAAAGACGGCAAAATAGAGGAATCCAGGCTCCACATAGTCGAAGCCCCCCGCTTCTTCGAAGCGATGTTGCGCGGCCGCCACTACAGCGAAGTCGCCCCCATCACTTCCAGGATATGCGGCATCTGCTCGGTAGGGCATACCCTTACTTCGCTGCGCGCTTCTGAAAACGCTATGGGTATCACTCCCTCCCCGCAGACCCAGCTTTTAAGAAAACTTCTGATGCACGGCGAAACCATCGAATCGCACGTTCTTCATATTTACTTCTTAGTGGCTCCCGACTGCCTCGGAGTTAACTCGGTAGTGCCCCTCGTTCAGACCCATCCCGACGTGGTAGTCCGCGCGCTTCGCATGAAACGCCTCGGTCACTATATCGGCGAGGTACTGGCTGGCAGAAAGATACACACTATATCCGCCGTGGTCAATGGGTTCACCCGGATCCCGAAAGAATCCGAATTGAAAATGCTGCGTGAAAAAATTGAAAAAGAGCTTATTCCCGACCTTAAAGCCACCGCCGAAACGGTGCTCACGCTCGCTCCGAAGATACCGAATTTCACGCGCAAAACCGAATACGTAGCGCTTTCGAAGCCCTACGAATACGCTTTCATCGACGGCGTTATCAAATCGAGCGACGGCGACGTCACTCCGATCTCCAACTATCGCGAAAAGATAAAAGAATTCGTCGTTAAACATTCGGCGGCCAAACACGTGCACGGCAACAAAGGCCCGATATTCGTCGGCGCCCTGTCGCGTTTCAACATCAACTACGATCTTCTGACGCCATGGGCTAAAGACGTAGCGGCTAAATTCGGCCTGAAACCCGAATGCCACAACCCGTTCCTCAACACCGTGGCTCAGCTCGTTGAATTGGTCCACTGCGCGGAAGACGCCCTCAGGATAATCGACGAACTGCTCGTAAAAGGCCTGAAGGAAGAAGACCGTCACGTTATGACCAGAGCCGGCGTCGGCGCGGGCGCGGTAGAAGTTCCCCGCGGAACGCTCTATCACGAATACGAATACGACGACAACGGCTATATCGTCAACGCGAACTGCATCATCCCTACCGGCCAGAACCTCGCTAACATCGACGCCGATATGGAAAAGCTCGTTCCCGAAATTCTTTCGAAGCCGAAAGAAGAAATAGCCCTCACGCTCGAAATGCTCGTGCGCGCTTACGATCCCTGCATATCGTGCGCTACGCATATGCTCGACGTTAAATTCATCAACGAATAATTTCCGTTTCTTAGTCAAGTATTAATTTACTCGACTGAAACATCGGACAGACCGGCAGAAAGAAAAGTTTGAAAATCCTTTTCTTTCTGCCGGTCTTTTTTATTGCGCGCGTTCGGGGACGCCGGGATTCGCGCATATAAAATTCTTGATTTCGTACGGCCTCTGTGGTATCATAAAATAAGCGCGCCGGTTGACGCGCGCAATAAAATAAGGCGGTTGTCATGGACTTAAAAACTTTGTTTATTTTGTTTATATTATTCATTTTGGCTATATTTTGCATGAAATCTAGCATTCTGGTTTTCGCCGCGGATAAAGGCGTCAACGAGCTCGCAAAGGCTATGGTCATGATAGGGGCCGACGTTAACGCGAAGAACTCCGCCGGAGAGTCTCCGGTGATATTTGCCAGCGCGAAGCGCAATAAAAGAATGATCAAATATTATATAGAAAAAGGCGCCAGCCTCGATTCAAGGGGCGGCGGGCCGGACTCGCAGTGGACGCTTCTTATGGCCGCCGCGAAAGAAAAAGACATCGACATGGTGAAATACCTCGTTGAAAAAGGCGCCGACGTAAACGCCAGGAACGCCAAGGGCATCAACGCGCTTTACGGCGTCGACGACATCGAAATAGCCCGTTTCCTTGTGGAAAAAGGGACCGACGTCAACGCCGCCGCTCAGAACGGCGCCGCTCCGCTCAAGGTAGCCAGAAATATCGACGTAATTAAACTGCTAATAAAAAAAGGCGCCAATGTCAACGCTAAAACCGATAAAGGCATTTCGCTTCTGGCCGACGCGCTCGAAAAGAAAGAATACGAAAAAGCCAACGTGCTTGAGGCTGCCGGCGCTAAAAAGTGATATTGGCCTTTCCGGCTTCAAACATCAATGATCCCGGCAAAAATTGCTTTAAAAAACATTGAAATTGTTATATAATATTATGAATGAAAAAAATAGCGGAGGTACGTTCATGGCTCAGAACAGAATTGAAATAGAGATCACCAATCTTCAGAAAGCCCTCGATCTGGATGATATAAAAGCCTGTCAGGCGCAGGTCTCGAAATATCACAGTGCGCTTCATAATAAAAGCGGCGCGGGCAGCGATTTTTTGGGATGGCTCGACCTGCCCTCAAAGACCGAAGATAAATTCATCGATGAATTAGAAGCTCTGGCGGCTAATATCAGAAAAAATGCCGACGTTTTTCTGTGCGTCGGAATAGGCGGTTCGTATCTTGGAGCTAAGGCTGTAAATACCGCGTTGAACGAGTTTTTCAGCGATAATTTCGAAAAGGCCGCGCGAAAAAATCCGGTTATAATCTTCGCCGGGCAGAACTTATCGGCCGACTACATGAATTCGCTGTTTAAATATCTCGAGGGTAAGAGCGTTTATGTCAACGTAATATCGAAGTCAGGCACCACCACAGAGCCCGCTGTGGCGTTCCGCGTGATCAAAAAATATATGGAAGAAAGATACGGTAAAGACGTTAAAGACAGGATAATAGCCACCACCGATAAGGCCAGGGGCGCTCTGAAGAAACTCGCCGACAGCGAAGGCTATAAAACATATGTGATACCCGACGACGTCGGAGGCCGCTTTTCGGTGCTGACGCCCGTAGGGCTGCTGCCGATAGCGGTGGCGGGCCATTCTATTAAAAAACTTATCGAAGGAGCGAGATCGTTCGAATCGCTTTCGGCGTGCGACGAGATCATGAAGAACCCCGCGTATATGTATGCGGCGTGCCGTTATCTGCTCTATAAGAAAGGGTTCATGGTAGAGCTTTTGAGCAACTTCGAACCCGCGCTTCATTACGTTTCCGAATGGTGGAAGCAGCTCTATGGCGAATCTGAGGGCAAGAATAAAAAAGGAATATTTCCCGCGGCGGTCGATTTCACTACCGATCTTCACAGCATGGGACAGTATATTCAGGACGGCGAAAGAAAACTTTTCGAGACCTTCCTCATGGTTGAAAAGACTTCAAAATTCGCCATCCCGACCGACCCTGCGAACCTCGACGGCCTGAATTTTCTTGCGGGCAACGACCTGTCGCATGCCAATAAAATGGCGTATGAAGGCACCAGACTCGCGCACCTCGAAGGCGGCGTGCCGAATATGACGATAACGCTTCCTGAATTGAACGAATTTTATCTTGGCCAGCTGATATATTTCTATGAAAAAGCCGTCGCAATTAGCGGCTATATGATCGAGGTCAATCCGTTCGACCAGCCGGGAGTCGAAAGTTATAAGAAGAACATGTTCGCTCTTATGAAAAAGCCCGGTTTCGAAGCCGAGACGGAGCGGCTTAATAAAGTACTCGCGTCGGCTAAGATCGTAAAAGTATAAAGCGTCGAAACCACATCCTTGTTTGGCCGGAGTTATACTTATGATGGAATTTTACAAGTGCCCTGATTGCGGCGCCGAAATGGCCGCCGAAGACGAAAAATGCCCTGTCTGCGGAACTGCGGCGCCGAAAAACGCCGATGGCTCGGATTTTTTCGGTTCCTCCGGATGCGGCGGAACCGGCGCATTCGAAACGCAGCCTTTGCCTCAGCCTAAAAAAAGCGCGTTTGCGCCTCCGCCGCAGGGCGGAATGAGCGACACGGGCGGCCCGGGAAGTTCAGCCGGGCATTATGAATACGGAGCGGTTTCACCGCTGTCGTCGGGTTCTATCGCCACGATGTCTGTTTTCGCAGTAGCGGGCCTGGCGGTAAGCCTTATCGCGGCCGGTATTCTCGCGATAATATTCGTTTTATCGAATGTAGGCATGCGCAGCAACTATCATGGCGACCGCATTTACGAGACCATGTGCGTTCTGCTCGGTTTTTCGTTCGTCGTGGCGTCATGCTTCGCCGGCGCGGGCACAGGGTATAACATCGGCGCTTATATCTGCATGCGCTACAAAATGGTCAGGCGTCAACTGACGATAATTCCTATCAGGGCCATGTTCAGCGCTTATCTGGCGGCTTTTCTCAGCGCCGCCGTCTTTACGCTCATAAGCGGCTCGATAGGCTTGAATTATAGAAACTTAGACATGCTGATTTTTTTAAACGTCGCGACCGGCATCGGGTTATGTTTTTTATTTATGTGGATGGTTTTGCGGTCGGAAAAAGATGCTTAAGCATATCAAAATCGTTTGTGAACGGAGTGAGCATGACTGTAAATACAAAAAAAATCAATAAAAACAAAGTTGAAAGGCTTATTAATTACTGCTTGAAAACCCCGCTTCTCTTCGACGGCGCCATGGGTACGCAGATACAGGCGCAGTGTCCCGATCAGGCTCTTTTCTGCGGCTATGAAGGATTCGGCGAGCAGCTGAATTTAACCGCGCCGCATCTGATCGAAAATATACATTTGAACTATTTGAGAAGCGGCGCCTGCGGCATAGAAACTAATACATTCAGCGCCAACGGCATCGTAATGGGCGAATACGGGATCGGCGAAGACTCGAAAGTTTACGAGATAGCCAGGCGCGGGGCCGAGATCGGCGCCGGCGCGGCGAGATCGTTTGCGGTTAAAAATCCCGGCGAATATTTCGTGGGCGGTTCGATCGGGCCTTCGACCAAACTGCCGGGACTCGGTCATATCGGCTTTAAAGAGATGGCCGCCGCTTACAGGCCGCAGGTCGAAGGGTTGATGGATGGCGGCGCGGACATTCTGCTCGTCGAAACCTGCCAGGACATACTGCAGGTCAAATGCCTGCTTTATGTTATAGGCGAAGTTTTCGCCGTAAAAGGTGAGGCGCTTCCGGTGATGGTATCGCTTACGCTCCAGCAGAACGGCGCGATGCTCGTCGGCACCGACATCGCCGCGATTGCCGCGATATTAAACGATTATGAAATAGTTACCTCCATAGGCTTCAACTGCGCGCTCGGGCCTTTCGAACTTGAAAAGCACGTCGAAACTCTCTGCCGCGCTACGAATAAACTGGTTTCAGCGATGCCGAACGCGGGCCTGCCTGAAAACGTACACGGAAAAACCGTTTACAGGCTTACGCCGGACGAATACGCGGGCTTTATTTCGCGGTTCGTTTCTAAATATGGCGTCAATATCGCCGGCGGCTGCTGCGGCACGACCCCCGCGCATATAGAAAAGGCCGCCGCCGTGCTGGCCGGAGTCAAGCCGGCGGCGCGTCTTAATGAAATCGAACCTTCGGTCTCGAGCGTCTATAATGCCTGGAGCAAAAAACAGGAACCGCGGCCGTTCATTATCGGCGAACGCGCCAACGCCAACGGCTCGAAGGCTTTCCGCGAACTATTGCTGAAGCAGGATTACGATGCCATGCTTGCGGTCGCCAAAAACCAGCAGAACGGCGGGGCGCACGCGCTCGACCTTTGCGTGGCTTACGTCGGACGCGACGAGATCAAAGACATGAACGAAGTTTCGAAGCGTTTCGCCTCCGCCGTGAATCTGCCTCTGGTAATAGATTCTACCAGCCCCGAAGTGATCGAGACCGCGCTTATGAACCATGGCGGCAAGTGCATAATAAACTCGATCAATTTAGAAGACGGCGGCGGCAAATTAAGAATAGTTTCCGCCATGGCGAAAAAATTTAACGCTTCTCTGATAGCTCTCACCATAGACGAAGAAGGCATGGCGAAGACCGTCGAAAAGAAACTCGCCGTAGCGAAGCGGATCTATGATATTTGCGTGAATGAATTCCTGGTGGCTCCGCACGATCTGATATTCGACCCGCTCACCTTCACCATAGGCTCCGGCGACGATACTCTGAGAGATTCGGCGATGGAGACCATCGAAGCGATAAAAATGATAAAGGGAGCGCTTCCCGGCGTCAACACATCGCTCGGCATTTCAAACGTTTCGTTCGGGCTGAAACCGAAGATAAGAGAAATAATAAATTCTGTGTTTCTGAAACACTGCATAGAGGCCGGACTTGACATGGCCATAATAAATCCGGCCGGTTTTCTGGCCTATCACAGGATAGAAAAAGACGACCTCGGGATGGTCGAAAACCTTATATTCAACCGCCGTAACGGTGAAAACGATCCGCTGCTGGACATGCTGAAATATTTCGACAAAAAAATGTCCGAAGGCGCATACGGCCCGGACGCTCCGGATGCCGCGCAAAATTTAAAACTGAGCCCGGCGGAGAAATTGTCGAAGATGGTCATAGACGGCGATAGAAAAGGCCTGGAAGAGGCCGTCGAAAAGCTGTCGGCTGAAATGAAGCCTCTCGAAATAATAAACGGCCCGCTGATAGACGCCATGAAAAAGGTCGGAGAACTTTTCGGCGCGGGCATTATGCAGCTTCCTTTCGTTCTGCAGTCGGCCGAGGTCATGAAACGCGCCGTGGGAATTCTGGAGGCGAAGATGGAAAAAGCGTCATATGAAAAGGCCGGAAAGATGGTCCTGGCGACCGTCGCGGGCGACGTTCACGACATCGGAAAGAACCTCGTCGATATAATTCTTACCAATAACGGTTTCGAAGTATACAATATCGGCATTAAAATTCCCGTGGAGGAAATGATCGTCGCGTGCGAAAAGAACGGCGCGAACGTTATGGGCATGAGCGGACTTCTTGTGCGCTCTACCGAGGTCATGCGCGAGAACCTGCTCGAACTGGAAAGGCGCGGCAAAAGATACGACGTGGTGCTCGGCGGCGCCGCGCTGACTCGCAGATTCGTCGAAGAAGATCTAGCTAAACTTTACGGCGGAAGGGTGTTTTATGCCGAAGACGCGTTCAGCGGCCTTATGATATTGAAAAATATCTGTTCCGGCGGTCCCGCGGCGGGCGGCGGAAGCGTGAAAAGATCCAGCGCCAAGCCCGTCAACGCTATCGCCGGTATTAAGATAAACGCCGCGGCCTGTGAACCGAGAGTTTCCTCGCCCGCCGATATACCCGCGGTCCCTTTTCTAGGCAGACGCGTCATTAAAAACATAGACCCGGCGGAGGTATATCCTTTCATAAACAAAACGACGCTTTTCCGCGGCCAGTGGCAATACCGGCGCGGAAATATGCAAAAAAACGAATATGACAGGCTGATCGCTGAGACGGTCGAGCCGCTTTTCACGAGGCTTACGCAAAAGTGCCGCGCCGAAGGATTGTTCGAACTGGGCGCGGTTTACGGCTACTATAAATGCGTAAGCGCAGGCGAGACCGTGAGAATTTTCGATCCTGAAGATGAAAATAAGATTCTGGCGGAATTCGGATTTCCCCGTCAGAAAGTTAAAAACGGCCTTTCCATAGCCGATTTCATATCGCCCGAAAGTTCCGGCGTAAAAGACGTCATGGGACTTTTAGCGGTGACCGCCGGGAAGAAGGCCGGCGCAGAGATAAAAAAATTATACTCCGGCGACAACTACAAAGATTATCTTCATCTGCACGGCCTTTCGGTTGAAATGGCCGAGGCGCTCACCGAATATATGCATCTTCTGATACGAAAGGAAATGGGCATAATCGATGAAAACGCCCTCGACAATCAGGCTATTGTGCGGCAGAAGTACCGCGGCTCGCGTTACAGCTTCGGCTACCCGGCGTGCCCGGATCTGGCCATGCAAAAGGAACTTTTCAATATACTCGACCCCGGCGAGATAGACGTAGAGCTGACCGAATCTTTCGAGATGACGCCTGAACAATCTACCACGGCTATTATAATACATCATCCAGACGCGAAATATTTCGCGGTGTAGGCGCCGCCGGAAAAAGAGTGAGTATAAGCATAATTTTATTACATTAATCTAACTGTAATTTTATCGGGGTGTGATTTTGATGTTTAAAAAAATTTTGTCGGGTTCGCTTTTACTCGTCTTTTTATTTTCTAACGCTTCTCTCTTTGTGCCGCCGGTTTTAGCGTTCGCTCAAACCGCCGCTACCGATCAGTCTATATCGCTTAAATCCGGATTCAATTTCGTGAGTTTCACGGTCGCGCCTCCCGCCACGCCCTCCGAATTCCAGTCAAAAGATTCAAATATAGAAGATATATACTTATATAGCGCCGCCGCCGGAAGTTTTCTGAGCGTGAGCGATGGAACGCTGACCTCTCTCGCCGTCGGCAAGGGCTATATAATCAAATCGAAGGTTGACACCAGCATCACTATTAACGGCCCGCCGGCCTCTACCGTCGGAGATATAACGCTTAAAAAGGGGTTCAATCTTTTAGGCTTTTCGAAGCTGTCATCGTCTTCGCCGGTCAACGCCTTCACGAAACTGATGAACGCGAGTTCGGCCATAGCCGGAGTTTATAAGTGGAACGCGGCGGCCGGCAGTTTCCTTCAGGTGATACGCGATTCAGAAGGAAATGTCACGATGCTCGACGGCAGCGACCCGTCGCTCAAACCCGGCGAGGCATATTTTGTCAACGTATCGCAGGACACGAAGATCAACTACGACGACGGCGTCAGGCTCACGAAATTCTTCGCCGGTCTTTATACCGACCCGAATTCCGATACCGTCGCGGCCGGCGGTACTTACGACCTTAATAAGGTAAAAGTATACGCGCTTTACTCTGACGGCTCGACCGTAGAAGTTACGTCAGCGGCGGTTTTTACGGCGAACGCCGGAACTGTCTCCGGCAGGACCTATACGGCGCCTAAATATTCCACTACAGCCATTATCAAGGTGTCGTATACCGAAACGGCTTCGGACGTTTCTAAAGAATGTTATTTCTCGCTTGTTATTTCTTCCGTCTCTTCGGGTGCCGTCAAAACAACTTCCTACAGATGCAGCTACAAACTTTCGCCCGCGGCGAAGGTCGTCGATGAGGAAGCGCTCGTCACTTATTCCGTGTCGTCTTCGGAAATAGTCCTGACGGCGTCTTCCGGCGTTTCCATGCCGGCCGCCGGCGACGTATTGATCGGCTATCACGGCGACGGTTATCTAAGGAAGGCGACCGCGGTAACTTCTCAAAACGGAAAGGTGTACGTTTCAACCGTTCAGTCGAACCTCGAAGAGGCCTTTGAAACGCTCGATTACAGTTATAAAGGAAAACTTTCAGCGCTTCAGGCCTCCAGTACGGCCGCTCCCGGAAGTCCGGAATCATACGCCGTAGCGCGTTTCCTTCGTTCGAAGACTGTCATGCCGGCGCCTTCGCCCGATAGAAGCATTATTTCGAAGGACAATCTGAAAAAAATAATGGACAACGTCAGCATAACTGTTTCGCTGACGAAGGCCGATGTTAACTTCGATCCGGTTTTCGAATGCGATATCGAGATCGGCTGGTTCAAACTTAAAAAGTTTTTATTCGTGGTCGGCGGCGATCTCGCGGCCAGCCTGGAATTCTCGGTGGAGGCCAAAGCCAAAGCCGACCTGCCGATTCAATCCGAGATCGAGATATTCCATTCCGCGCCTCACTTTTTCTCGATCGGCCCCGTCCCGTTCTCGTTCGAATGGGACATCAACTGCGGCGTCGACGCGAGCGTGAGCGTCACCGGCAGCTACAATTTTTCAGGCGTGTGGAAGTACGGCGTTCGCGCGGGCGCGCAATATAGCGCCGAAACCGGAACCTGGACGAAGATAAACCAGATAACGAAAACTTCGAGTTCCGAAAATAGTTATGAACTCAAGGGCGCGCTCGAGCTAAAGCCCTACTTTAATATCGGCTTCGCGATAAAGCTCGCCGCGGTGACCGGTCCGAAAATATATCTGGAGGCGTATTTCCTGTTCATCGCCGAAATGACATCCATCGATAAGGTTGCCGTGACGGTTTCGGCGGGCGCGGGCGCGGGCGTGAGTTTCGTCGTGGAGATCCTTTCCTGGACTCTCGCGGAATTCAATTCAGAGCTGTTCTCTTTCGGCTGGAATATATACGAAAAGACCATCGACTTTTTCGTCGCGGCGCCCGTTATAACGCCGGCCGGCGGAAGTTACACCGCGGATCAGACGGTCGAGATAACCTGCGCGACGCAAGGCGCAGTCATACGCTATACCACCGACGGAAGCGCGCCCTCGGTTTCGCTTGGAAATATTTATTCCGGCCCGATAATCGTTTCGCGCAGCATGACGATAAAGGCCGTGGCGTATAAAAGCGCTGCGGTAGCATCGACGACGGCCAGCGCGCAGTTCGCCATCAACGATATTTTATTTCCGGAGACGCCTGAATCCGCCTTCGCTTTTTATTGCACGAAGCACAGCTATGGCACGCAATACTGCGACGATTCATGTTCCGAGTATAAAGCCTACCTGCTTTATGCCTCGGAAACCTCGGTGGTAACGGTACCCGCATCGTGCACCATAAAGGATAAAATAAGAAATGTCATTGAGTTCAATATAACCAACGGAAATCCCGTCATGGCCGTTAAAGTATCCGAAGGAATAACCGGCGTGTATGTACAATCGAACAATTATTTGAAAAAGATAGTTCTGCCGGTCAGTGTCAAAAACTTTGTTTTCTCCTATTGCAACCATCTTAACGATGTATCCATTCCATACGGCGTTACCGCTATCTCCGAGAACGCGTTCAAAGCATGCAAGGGCCTGGCTTCGATCGATATTCCTTCCAGCGTAACCTCGATCGGCGATTACGCTTTCCAGGAATGCGTTTCGCTCAGCTCAGTAACTCTGCCTTCATCGCTTACTTACATCGGATGCAATTCTTTTCTTGGAACCGGCCTGAGGTCCGTGAAGATACCGGATTCGGTCACGTCGATAGGGGCGGCGGCGTTCAACCGTACGAAAGCTCTCGAGGATATAACTTTTTCCATAAACATAAAAACGCTTCCGGAATACACGCTTTCGGAAAGCTCCGTGGCGGAAGTTTACGGGCTGGAAGGTGTTACCTGGATCGGCAAATCCGCTTTCACCGGCTGCCAAAATTTGAAGACTGTATCGCTCGGAAAGGATCTGAACAAAATAGGCGACATGGCTTTTTATAACTGCGAATCGCTCGAGTCGATATATTTTTCAGGCGACGCGCCCGTGCTCGAAGGCGCTATCATTTATCTTCCGAACGCTATTTACTTCAAGGCCGGAACGGCCGGCTGGACGACGCCTACGTGGAACGCAAAGAACTCTTACCAATATTAGCGGTTTGAAGAAAGGTCTCCGGTAAGATAAAAGTGATATTCGAATCGCTCATTCTACGGGGCGTAACTTTGAATAAAATTTTTTCATCGCCGGATAGAAATCGACCGTTAAAATTTATTGACGGTAAAAATCAGTGCTTAGCTTCAAAAATGTTCTGTCGTGCGATTTTTCAGACTCGCCGCGGCGGCATCGAAAGACGCCTTGCCGGTATGGTTTATTCGTAGATTAGAATATTATTTAAAATTAATCAATAAAAAACGAATAAACATTTGAAATTCTTTTTATTTTGTGGTAAAATTAAATTAACTAAATCAAATTATACGGAGGAAATAACATGACAGTAACCAAAAAACCCGCAGTGAAAAAAGTTGCCGCCAAAAAACCCGCAGTGAAAAAAGCCGTTCCTGCAAAGAAAATCGTAGCTAAAAAACCCGTAGTAAAAAAAGCAGCTCCCGCTAAAAAAGTCGTAGCTAAAAAACCCGTAGTAAAAAAAGCGGCTCCCGCTAAAAAAGTCGTGGCTAAAAAACCTGCAGTAAAAAAAGCAGCTCCCGCTAAAAAAGTCGTGGCTAAAAAACCTGCAGTAAAAAAAGCAGCTCCCGCTAAAAAAGTCGTAGCCAAAAAACCCGTAGTAAAAAAAGCAGCTCCCGCTAAAAAAGTCGCCGCTAAAAAATAATCGGAGGATATGATGGCAGTACAGGCAAAGAACGCTAAAAAAACTCCCGCTAAGTCTAAAACCGCTCCCGCAAAGAAAGTTTCTGCCCCCGCGAAAAAAGCGGCTGCTAAAAAGCCGGTCTCCAAAAAAACTTCGGCCCCAGCCGCCAGAAAGCCGGAGCCTGAAAAAGTCTCTTTGAAAGACCGCATAATTTCCGTTATGAAAGGCGGAGCGCATCTTGCCGCAGTCGCCACTATCGGCGCCGACAAAAAACCTTATGTGCGCATCATGTCGATGAAAAACGACGGGCTCGAACTCGCTTCGGCCACTTATGCCGATTCCAAAAAGGTCGCGCATGTAAAATCCAATAAGCATGTTTCGATATCCATTCTCAAAGATCACGCAAAAATGTCCGACTACATAATCGTTTCCGCCGCCGCTACGGTCTGTATCGACGCGAAGACGAAAAAAGCTTTCTGGAGTCAGGGTCTCGCACATTACTTCAAAGGCGTCGACGACCCGAACTATTGCGTGATAAAGTTCAAACCCCTGGCTATAGAGTTCAACGATTCTAAAACCTTTGAGGTCGAAACGCTTAAAATGGCAAGCAGATAAAATACTTTTGTACTTAACGAAAAAGGCCTGCCTTTACACTAAGGCGGGTCTTTTGTATTTTTTTCGGGATTAAAATGAACGGAAGATCATCTTGCGAATCATCAGCAGTTTAACATATAATTTAATTTTATACTCCGCGCTTTTCGCCTCCGTGCTGTGTTCCCCTTTTATCGCCTGGCGCATTTATAAAACGGGTAAATATAAAAAAAGTATCATGCGTCGTCTCGGCATCGTTATAGACGCCGCTCCCGGGATCGGAGCCGGCGACCGCGTCATCTGGCTTCACGCCGTTTCCGTCGGTGAAACGCTCGCCACGATAGAATTCCAAAAAAAAATAAAAGATTCCTTTCCGGATCACAAATTGCTATTCACCGTTTCCACCGAAACCGGCTTCGCGGTCGCGCTCGAAAAATGCAAAAGCGCGGACGCGGTATTATACTTTCCGATGGACTTTCATTTTTCGATATACCGTTTCATCTCCCGATTCGACGTCAGGGCCGTTGTTCTGACCGAGACCGAAGTCTGGCCGAATCTGCTCGGCATATTAAATAAAAAGAATATTCCTTCGTTTATAATCAACGGAAGGATATCGGACCGCTCTTATAAAAACTATATAAAGTATTCGTTTATATTCGCTCCCGTTTTCGCCATGATCAGCAGGTGTATGATGCAGTCGGAGCTCGACGCCGAAAGAATAATATCCGCCGGAGCGCTTTCCGGGAACGTGAGCGTCGCCGGCAATATAAAATATGACGAGATATCGGCTTATATGTCGGCCGACCGCGCCGGGATTTATGAGCGGTTCGGTTATCGCGAAACGGACGTTTTATTCGTCGCCGGTTCCGTGCATCCCGGTGAGGACCGCGAGGTCGTGGACGCTTATCTGTCCGTCAAAGAGCGCCATCCGGAGCTGAAAATGATTATCGCCCCCCGCAAATTCGATAAGATCGGGCTTTTATATGATTACCTGGGCGCAAAAGGAGTCCGTTACGAAAAAAGAAGCGAACTGGCTAAAAAACAGACCGGCCCGTCGGAGGACGTAATGGTCCTGGACACCGTCGGCGAGCTGGTGAGGACATACGCTATGGCCCGCGCCGTTTTTATCGGCGGCTCTCTCGTCGATACCGGCGGCCACAATCTTTTAGAAGCCGCGGTTTTTAAAAAAACGGTTATTTTCGGACCGCATACCCATAATTTCAGGGAGATGTCTTCGTCGTTTTTAGGATCAGGTGCCGGGATCTTAGTTGAAAATTCCAGCGAACTGGCATCTAAGATCCTTTATCTGCTTGAACTTTCCGACGACGATTACGGCCGGCTTTCCGAAAAGGCCTATCACGAAGTTGCTAAACGCGCCGGCGCCTCGGATAAAATTATTTTATGCTTGCAAAGTAGTTTAAATTTTGTTATTATAATGCTTAATTTTATAGATTTTATGTAAATTTCATAAAATATTTTACGAATATGGACAGGGTGTTTTATGAGCGAAAACGGTCTGGGCGATAAGTTCGTTATTGGAATAGATCTGGGCGGTACTTTCGTTAAATTCGTTTACGCGCGCGCGAACGGCGAAATTTTGATGTACGACAAGATACCGACGCGTGTTTCGCACGGCGCGCCCGCTATTTTAGGCGATATCGCGAATAAAATAAACGATCTGGTCATAAAAAACGGCCACGGCCGTGAAAGTATCATCGGATGCGGTATCGGCTGTCCGGGGACCGTCGACGCCGATTTCAGGAAGGTCATATTCGCGCCCAACCTTAAATGGAACGATGTGGATGTTAAGGGAAAGCTCGAAGAGCTGACGGGGCTTTCAGTCTTTATCGACAACGACGCCAACCTCGCCGCGCTCGGCGAATTGTGGCGCGGGGCGGGCCGGGGAGTCGATGATTTTATCTGCGTTACTCTCGGGACCGGCATAGGCGGCGGCATAGTCGTCAACGGCAAACTGCTCAGGGGCGTCAACAACAACGCCGCCGAGATCGGCCACATGACCATCGATTTCAACGGCGCGCAGTGCGGCTGCTCCAATTATGGATGCTGGGAAAAATACGGTTCCGCGTCGGCGCTTATCGCCCGCGTCCTTAACTTTCTTTCCATCAATAAAAACCAGCGCTCCAAGATACCGTCGATAATTTTCGAATTATGCTCGAACGACCTGAGCAAATTGGACTGCGAACTTATATTCGAGGCGGCGCGCAGGGGCGACCCCATAGCTAAAAGCGCCGTGAATCAGCAGATCGAATTTACCGCCATAGGCCTCATCAACCTTATCTACATATTCAACCCGAATAAAATAATACTTTCGGGAGGACTTTCGGCCGCGTCGGACGCGCTGATAAATCCCGTTATCGAAACCGTGTTTAAAAAGGCTCCGAAGGTTTCTCTGCGCGAACTCGAAATAACGGTAAGCAATCTCGGAAATGACGCAGGCACCATGGGAGCGATCTATCTGGTGTTAAATGAAAAAAGTTTCATTAATTAATATTTTTGAAAAACCATTGTCATAAAAATATAAAAAAGGCTATAATTATATATGGCTAAGAGGGTAGGTACGAAGTTAAAAATGATCGAGAGGGAATGTGAAATAAAAAATCCTTCGGGTATGCATGCGCGCCCGGCAACGTTATTTGTGGAACAGGCCAATAAATCCAGGTGCAGCATATCCGTCAGAAAAGGCGATATCGAGGTGAACGGCAAAAGCATACTCGGCGTGATGATGCTTTGCGCGGGCATAGGAGAGTCAATAATTATTACCGCCCGCGGCGAATCTCTAGAAGACGAAGAAAAAATAATTAATGATTTGAGTAATTTAATCGATAATAAATTCTATGAGGAAGAATCCGCGTAACGGATTCGTATTTTTGTTATATAAAAAATTATTCTCGTTTTTGTGTAAAATAATGATGTATATATTTATTTAATTATATTTTTTCCGCCAGGTGAGCGAGGGAGGACAAATGATACTCTGTAAGACGTGTGGCTCCGCTAACGACGATAAAGCCGAATTATGCTCCGGGTGCAGTACGCCATTAAAATCCAAGGCGTCTGCCTCCGACAGCGATCTTGATCTGGACAGCCTTTTAGATCAGCTTAAAACCGACGAGCCCGCGGCAAAAGGCGGCGCCGCTAAAAAGCCCGCGGCTAAGGGCGCGTCTAAAGACGCCGACCTCGATCTTAACCTGGACGACGACCAGATATTCAAAGAACTCGGCATTTCGGCCGACTCCAAATCCAAGGGCAAAGCCGCGGCCGCCAACCAGAGCCAGGATATATTCGCCGATCTTTCGGGCGCGAAGCCTAAAGACGCCAAAGGTAAGCAGGCCGACAGCGACGACATATTCGCCGAGCTCGGCACCGCGGTCGATTCCAAAAAAAACGCCGCGAAAAAGCCCGAGGCAAAAAAATCCGACGACGACATATTCGCCGACCTCGACCTGGAACTCAGCGGCGGATCCGGCGCTAAAAAAACCGAAGCCAAACCCGCGGCGAAGCAGCCTGCGGCGCCCCCGAAAAAAGAAGAAGCTTTCGATCTTGGAGAATTCGACGGTCTTGAAATTATGGAGGCCGACGATATAGATAATATAATGTCCAATCAGCAGAAAGAAAAAAAGGCCGATACCCACGCGAAACCCGAAGCGAAAAAAGAGAAACCCGTGCTTGGCGATGACGAGATCGATCTCGACATGGACCTTCTGGGCCTCGATTCTTCCGATCCTCTCGCGGGCATTTCCTCGAAACCCGATACCAAACCGGCCGCGAAAACAGAAAGCAAACCGGCCGCAAAACCCGCCGCTAAAAAAGACGACGACGATATTTTTTCCGACCTCGGCAAAGACCTCAACCTCGACGTCAACGAAAGCAGCATCGATATGGCCGGCGACGACGACGTTCTGAACGAACTTATGGGCGGCACCAAGCCCGCCGCGAAACCCGCAGCCAAGACAGAAGCCAAACCCGCGGCAAAAACGACGGCGAAAGCTCCGGCAGCCGATGATATGGATCTCGACCTCGGCGACCTTTTATTAGACGATTCCGCTTCGAAAAAACTTGAAGCTAAGCCGGCGGCCAAACCGGCGGCCAAGCCTGCCGCGAAACCTGCTGCTGACGATGATCTCGGTCTTGACCTTGGCGACCTTTTAATGGACGCTCCCGCTTCTAAAAAACCTGAAGCTAAGCCGGCGGCTAAACCCGCTGCGAAACCCGCGGCAAGCGACGACATGGGCCTCGACCTCGGCGACATACTCGGCGGCGCAGGGGAAGGCGGAGGAGAAGACGACCCGTTCGCGGGGCTTCTTATCGACACTGCCAAGCCCGCGGTCAAGCCCGCGCCGAAAGCAGGGGCCAAACCCGCGGCTAAACCTGCCGCAAAACCCGACGACGATATGAATTTCGACCTCGGCGACCTTGTGCTGGACGAAGCTCCGAAAGCTCCGCCTAAAGCGGAACCCAAGCATGCAGCTCCGAAGGCTAAAACCCCGCCTCCGGCGTCAGAAATTTCTCTCGACGGCCTCGACGACATAAATATGGACGAGCTGCTGCCGCCTCAGGTGGTCGCTCCCGCTCAGAAAAAGCCCGCGGCGGCCGCAAAACCTCCCGAGGTCGAAGAATTCAAGCTCGACGACATACTCGGGCCGCCTCCCGCGTCGTCCGGCTCGCCGAAACAGGCCGCCGCATCCGCTAAAGCTCGCGCGGCGGAAGAAAACGATCCTCTAAAGAACCTCAACCTCAACATAGAAGCCCCTTCCGACGATCTTCTTTCGGAACTTATCGAACAGAGCGAAAAACCAAAGGAAGTCAAAAAGGAAACGCCGAAGATCCTATCCGAAATACGCGACGTTACCGATATATTCGGCGGCGGCCTCAGCGGCCCCGACGGCCAGACCTCCGCGAAAAAAACGTCTTCGGTCGAAGCCTCTCAATCGTCCGGCGTGGGTCTTTCTCTCGACGCCCTTCTTGGCAGCGCGCCTCCGGCTCAGCAAGCGCCTCCCGCTGCTAAGACGCAGCCGAAACAGTCGGCGTCAGACTTTAAATTTAACGATGTGACCGAACTAGACGGGTCATTAGACGATCTGATTTTAAACGCGCCAGGGCCCGAAGCCCCGGCGGCTCAGCCTAAACAGCAGGCCAAACCGGCCGGTAACGAGACGTCTTTCGATTTCAGCCTCGATCCCGGTGCGCCTCCTTCACAGCCTGCATCGCAGCCTCAGCCTCAGTTTCAGCAGCAGGCAAAGCCTTCCGCGCAGCAGCCACAGCAGCAGCAGCAGCCGGCGGCGCAGGCCCTTTCGGAATTCACGCTCAGCGTTCCCGCCGAAACCGTTAAAACCATAGACCAGACGCCTTCGACCGGTTCAGTTTCGGTTCAGCAGCCTGTTTTACAGCAGACTCCCGCCACGGCGCCTCCCGCGGCCAAACCGGCCGGCGGCAAGGTGGCCCTTATAGACATGCTTTCCGAAGAAGAACCAGAAACCGGTATCGAAGCCGCTCAGCAGCGTTTCGAAGACGTGCCGCTGCAGGCTGCCGCGGCCGAAGCGAAAGCTGCCGAGGAAAAGAAACTCAGCGTCGAAGAACTCATAGGCATGCTTTCCCGCGCTCAGACGCAGGAAGAAAAGCACGAGATCGCGGAGCGCCTCGGCGAGCTCGCCGACGAAAAAGCGGTGACGCCGCTCGTCGAACTGCTTTCGCAGAACGACAAGGACCTCAAGGAAACGGTTATTGCCGCTATCGGCCGTATCAAGAGCCCGCTCGCCGTCGAACCGCTTTTGAGGGCTCTCACCAGCGAGACCGACGATCTGGACATCTGCTACAGCATAGTCAAGTGCCTCGGGAATATCCGTTCCGACGCCGCCTCCGATGTTCTGATAAAACTTCTGAAGAACAAGGACGAAGACCTCGTCTACTGTTCCTGCGAAGCTCTCGGAAAGATCGGCGGAAGCAAGGTCGTATCTCCGATCGGCAAACTTTTGAACAGCGATTCCGAAGACATAAGATATATAGCCGCCAAAAGCCTCGGCGAGATAGGCGATTCGGTCGCCACCGAAAGTCTCATAGGCTCGCTGCGCGATCTTTCGGCGCAGGTAAGGCTCGCCGCCACCGAAGCTCTCGGCCGTCTCGAAAACGACTCGACGCTCGATTATCTTATTGAAATGCTCAAGGACCCCGAAATAAACATAAGGGTCTCCGCGTGCCTGGCCCTTTCGAAGATCCACTCCGACAGCGTGGTTTCCGCGCTCGTCGAACAGCTCGATTCCGAATATGAAAGCCTGCAGAAAATTGCGGCCTTCGCTCTCGGCGAGATAGGCTCTTCCAAGGCCGTTGATAAGCTCTGCATACTCCTTTCCCACCAGAACCCCGAGATTAAAGGCGCCGCCATAGAGGCCCTCGGCAAAATAAAGAACCCTCTTGCCATAGAGCATCTAAATTCGGCCGCCGGCCATGACGACGACGACATGAGACTTAAAACGGCCGCCGCGCTCGGCGAGATCGCCGACGAAGCCTGCATACCCATACTGGTCAGGATCCTTTCCGACAAGAACGAGGATGTCCGTGAAAAAGCCGTGTGGGCGATAGGCAGAATAAAATCGACGGCATCGGTCGAACCGCTCATCAAGGTCCTCAACGATCCGAACGAAAAAGTAAAAATAGGCGCCATAGAAGCTCTCGGCCGTCTCAACGACCCGCTTTCTATTGCGCCGCTTATAGGCTGTCTGGGCGACGCCGTCGAAAGCGTTTCCGAAAAAGCCCTCTGGGCGCTGATCGAGATCGGCGACATGGCCGTGTCAGACCTTCTGAAAATACTCGATATTTACGACGACTCCCGCGAGAAAGACAATTATGACCTTCAGCACAAGGTCGTAAGAATTCTCGGCAAGATCGGCAACAGCCGCGCAATAATGCCGCTTATAAACCTCGTCGATCATTCGTCCGGAAAGGACATGGTCAAAGTGGTTATGGACGCGCTCGCAGCCATAGACGAGCATATCGTGAAACTCTTCGAGGAAGACATAATCCTCAAAGAGGCCCTTTCCTGGAACCGCTTCGCGATAGCCAGAACTCTTTACGTTTATAAAGACAGGCGCGCCGCGGGCCACCTGGTTTCCATAATTATCGGCACTCTCAACGAGCGTGACCTCAAAAAGCTCGATATGGACAAGCCGCGCAACCAGCTCATATTCGAAATATTCCCCGCGATAGCCAAGAACTGCTGCGAACTGCTCGGCGTAATAGGCGATGAAAACACCGTGAACGCGCTTATGAACGCGTTCAAAAACGCCGACGATCAGACCAAAAATTACATTGTTTATGCTCTCGGTCTGATCGGTATACCGAAATCTATGACAAGCCTCATAGATATTCTCAAAGATGAAAAATCGCCGGTGGGCTTTAAGAACGTCGCTTTCGCGCTGAAACGCATCTCGGACGAAAAATTGCTCACCAGCCTCAACAGGCTGCTATCCGAGCCTTCGGCCTATATAAAACAGGCAGCGGCCTACACTCTCGGCGTCATAGGCGACCCGAAATCAATAAACGTGCTGATCACGCAGATAAACGACGCCGCCGAAACGGTCAGAAAGACCGTGATAGAGGCTCTTGGCAGGATCGGCGGCGAGGCGATAATCGACCCGCTTTCGAAAATGCTGCGCGACCAGTCCGATGCCGTCCGTGAAGCCGCCGTTAAGATAATGGGCGGGCTGAACTCGGCGCGCACGCTCGACCCGCTCACGCAGGCGCTCAAAGATTCAGCCGAAGCGGTCAAGATCAGCGCGATACACTCGCTGGGCAAGCTCAAAGACAACCGTGTCCCGCTGAACCTTTTGAGGCTGCTCAAAGATTCCTCTGAAAAGGTCCGCGAAGCGGCGATATTTACACTAGGCAATATCAGGGACCAGCGCGCCGGCGACTCGCTGATCGAATCGCTTTCCGACGCATCCGACAACGTCCGCAGGCAGGCCGTCGAAGCGCTCGGCAAGACCGGAGTCCTTTCGGCCGTGGTGCCTCTGCTGGGCATGCTCAACGACGCCAACTCGCTGGTGCGCATCAAGGCGTTCGAAAGCATAAAGGCCTTAGGCGACAGGTCGGTCCCGCACCTTATCGAGGCCCTGAAACATACCGAAGAAAATATACGCCAGCAGGCGACGCTTGTGCTCGCGAAACTCAAGTACCGCTCGGCCGAGCAGCCGCTTATAATGGCGCTGGCCGACTACAATAGTTATATGCGCGAAAATGCCGCCGAAATACTAGGCCAGATGCAGTCGAAATTGTCGGTCGAACCGGTCGTCATGCTGCTGCGCGACAAGAACAGGACAGTGCGCGAAAAGGCCGCCATGGCTCTTGGCGAGATCGGCGACATACGCGCTATAATACCTCTGAAAATGTCGCAGATGGACCAGCACAAATCAGTAAGAACCATGGCGGGCGCCGCTCTCGAAAAGATCACCGCTAAAAACCCCATAAAATTCCCGGTTTTTTAGCGGCTGAAAACGCCGGCGATTTAAATGCCGGCCGGCATTGCGATAAATAATGGCGATAAATAAAATACTTCATATAATAAACCCTAAAATATGGTCTTATAAGAATTATTATAAGGCCATATCGTCTTTTTCTCTGTGCCTGATAGTTATCACAGCCGCGCTGATACTCGGCGGCGCCTATTACCTGGCGCGCATGTCGCTTATTAAAGTGGATGCGCTGCCGCTTATCGCCTCGCCGCTTAAGGGCTATCTTTTCAATATGGCGTGTTTTTCTTTCTTCTGTATGCTGATATTGAGTTCCATGATATCCTCGCTTTCGACGCTTTTCACGGCGCGCGATCTTAAACTGCTGTTTTCGATGCCGATATCCCACACTCATATATTCGTTTCGAAATTCATCGAAACATCTTTTTTTTCCGTTACCAGCGCCTATATAATATTTGTGACGCTGCTTCTGGCTTTCAATAATTCGTACCCGTCGGCGTCTTTTCTTTCGTTTCTGGCGGCGCTTGCCATAGCGACCCCATTTTTTTATATAATGCCCGTCGCCATAGGATGTTTCGCATCGCTTGTCATTTCGAAGATCTTTCCCGTCAATCAGGCGCGCAAGGTCATCTATTATCTGCTGATCTTCCTGTTTGTTTTTCTTATAATCATGTTCAGGGCGCTTGAACCCGAAAAACTGCTATCCGTCGAAAAGCTCGAAATATTCGCGAACTATCTGCTGTCGGCGAACGCCCCGAAATTCGAGAATTTTCCCTCGTCATGGATAAGCTCCGCGATCGAATCGATCTTCAGAAACGATTACGGCTCGTATTTTTTTCTTAATTTTGCCGCTTCGTATATATCGATGGCATGCTGCGCTTTATTGTGCGCCGCCGCGGCCCGCCTCACATATCATGAAAGTTACCTCAAATACCAGCAGGAGCAGGAAACGGCCTCCGGCATAGAATCCCGCGTTTTAGGCTTCATTTTCGACCCGTTTCTAAAGGCCGCGTTTTTTTTATATTCATTGTTCCTTAAAACGCTTTCGCCTTCGCTGGCGTCGATCCTCGATAAGGACGTGAAGACCTTTTTTCGCACCCAGACGCTGATCGTGCAGGGTTTCATGATGATAGTGGTCACCGCGTTCTATATTTATAATATAACGCTAATGCCCGTGGCGACTAAAACCCTTCCGGCGGACATTATCGACATGTTCGGTTTCGCCAATATCGGCGTTATATCTCTGATAGTGACATCCTACGCGGTCAGGTTCGTCTTCCCTGTATTTTCACTCGAGGGCCGCGCTTTTTATATAGTCAAAACCTCTCCCGTGGATCTTAACAAATACCTCCGTCTGAAATTTTACACAAGCCTCATTCCAATGATGATATTCGCTCTTGCTTTATGCGCGCTTTCGAATTACTTCATGTCGATCAGAACTTCGTTTCTGCTGCTTTCGTTTTTTGACACGGTAGTTCTGACTTATTTCATCTGCCATTTCAATTTATATATCGGCATCATCTTTCCCGTACTGGACGCGTCGGTGTCTGAAATTCCGGCCAGTTTCGGCGGGTTCGTCACGATGATCATATGCGCGGCCTACGCCGGAACGCTTCTTGCTTTTGAGGTCGTTATAATGTATTTCGAGTTTTTCGCCAGATACAATTTTTCATTTTCGATGTTCAATATCTGGGAATATCTTATGCTTTTCATCGCCGTAGCGGCCCTGGCGGCGTTCAGCGTTATCGGATACATTCTGCCGAAGCGGCTCGCCGCGAACAAGATGATCAATTATTACGAGGAGATAAAAATATAATGCTTGAGATCAAAAATCTGGTCAAAAAATACGGCGATTTCACTGCGGTAGACGATGTATCATTCCATATAAAACGCGGCGATATTTTCGGGTTTTTAGGGCCCAACGGCGCCGGAAAAACGACGACCATAAAGATGCTCACCGGCCTTTTAAAGCCCACTTCCGGGGAGATAATCATGAACGGAATAGACCTTCTCGCATGCGAGGAGAACTTTAAAAACGCGCGCAGGGTAATCGGTTATATTCCCGATTCGCCTAATGTATATGAAAAGCTCACCGGATGGGAATTTTTGAAATTCGTCTGCGATATTTTTGAACGCGACTGGGCTGAATCAAAGACGGTCGCCTCTGAATTCCTGAAAAGATTCAATATTTTCAAAGACGCCGACGCGCTTATAGAAACCTATTCGCACGGTATGCGCCAGAAACTCGTTTTCACATCGGCGCTTATTCACCGGCCTGAGCTTATAATCGTAGACGAGCCTATGATCGGTCTCGACCCTAAAAACGTCAAGGTCGTTAAACAAATATTTCGGGAGATCGCTTCCGGCGGCGGCACGATCTTCTTATCGACGCACACTTTGAGCGTGGCGGAAGAGATGTGTTCGCAGATCGCGATAATTTTTCACGGGCGAATAATAGCGCTCGACGAGGTCGAAAAGATAAAGAAGTATGTCGATCAGAGCGGCGAAAGCGGCGTGGCCGGCAAAAATCTCGAGGAAGTGTTTTTGAAATTAACCGAGGAAAGCGAGGAGGAAAATTAATAAAAAGAGGCGCGCCTGAACAAACGGGCGAAAAAAACAAAAAAACAAAAAAGCGTTGACATTTGACTTATGATAGGGTATCATATTATCTATATCAAATCTTGACGACTCTGAAGGAGGAGTTTATTTTTATGTTCAAAAGGTTATTTGTTGCAGGTTTAATTTTAGCTTTCGTTCTTTCTTTATCAGGCGATGTATTCGCGGCCGGTGTAAAATTGCAGTACGACCTTCAAAAAGGCGATTCCACCAAGTACAGAATGAAAATGAAAACCACGACCTCTATCGGCGCTCTCGGCAAAGTCGAAAAAATGGACACGGATACCGAAATGTTTCTTGTTCAGAGGGTTCTCGACAGAGACGCGAAGAACGTCATGTATATACTCTCTTCGATCGAAAATGTTAAAACAATTTTAAACGGCACTCCAGTCGATGAAAAAGTCAATAAACAGGCCGAACAGGTTTTCACGATGCACATGGAACCGTCGGGCAAAATCCTCGATACGCAGGGTCTCAAAACCGAAATGTCCATGCAGCAGATGCAGCTGGCGTTCCCGAGCGACCCCGTCGACGTAGGTAAAAGCTGGGAAAACGTTCTTCCCGCGACCGAGCAGGTCCCTACCGCTTTAAAAATGACCTATACCGTTGATAAATTCGAAAAAGTCCAGGGCATGGACTGCGTAGTCATCAAATCGAAGGTCGTTTCTGAAGCCGCAAAAAGCGGCGCCGTTTCACAGTTAGACGTTAACGCCACCGGCCAGATCTTCTTCGCCTACAAAGAAGGAAAGATCGTTAAAAACGCCGTTATCGGCACTTTCGGATCGGTCACCAACCAGATCATCGAAGGCAAAACCGAGCCCATCGTTACGAAGGTTTTAGTAGACCTCGTAATGGACATCGTAAAATAATAAAGCGCCCGATTCAAGCGCTTTGTATTTAATTTGACGGAGGGTTTCTTTTAATGGAAATAAAACTCGAAACCATAAATAACATCACAATTCTCAACGTTGAGGGCGATATTTTCGCCGAGGATTCAATGAAATTAAAAGACGCCCTTGATAAACTTTTTCAGTCCAACAAGATCAAGGTGATATTAAACCTCGATAAGACGAACGTGATATCTTCCGTAGGCCTCGGTGTTATACTTGCCGCGCTTATCAAATTCAGGAAGTATTCCGGAGACATCTGCCTCTGCCTGGTTAAAGACTTCGTTAAAAAAGTTCTGAAAACCACCAAGGTAGACAATATCGTCGAGGCGTACGACAATGTCGCAGCAGCCGTCGAGGCGCTGTCATAAAGGCTGGAAACGCTTAAAATTCATCAATTGAAAAGACTCCGATCAAATTCATAGAAAATCAAGGCGGCCGTTAAAAGGTCGTCTTGATTTTTTTTACGCGCGGTTTTCATAAAAAACGCTTTTAATTAAGCGAATTCGATAAATAATATAAAAAAAACGAAGTAAATTACGATAAATAACATGGAAGCATATATCATTTTTAATAATTTTAAATTTCAGGAAAGAATAGGAGAATTTAATGGCAGTTACATCTAAAAAAACTAAAAAACCCACCGCGGCGGCCAAAAATAAAACTAAAAAAACGGATCATGGCCATGATTCTTGCGGACCGGCATGCTCATGCTCTGCGCCCCCGAAAAAAGGCGCGCTCAAAGAAAAAATAAACCTTGGAGTGTTCTTCGGCGGCCGTTCTTCGGAGCACGAGGTTTCTCTCGTATCGGCTAAGAGCATAATCGATTCCATCGACACTAAAAAATACAATATCATACCCATAGGCATCACGAAACATGGAAATTTCGTTTACCTGAAGGGCTCGACCGATCCCGCCGAAATAGTAAAAAAAGGCGTTCACGCCGTTTTTATAGCGCAGCCCGGCGTGAGCCACAATCTGTGGATAATCGACGAGAACAAGGAAGGCGAGATAGAGGCTCTCTCTATCGATATCGCATTCCCCGTCCTGCACGGCCCGTTCGGCGAGGACGGCAAGATCCAGGCGCTCTTCGAAATGGCCGAGATCCCCTATGTGGGCTCTGATGTACTCGGCTCGGCATGCGCGATGGACAAGGTCGCCATGAAGAACCTTTTTATGGCCTACGAACTTCCTATAGTCAATTTCGCCCATTTTACGGTGCACGATTATAAAACGGATAAAAAAGCCATACTGGATTCGATCAAAAAAGCCCTCGCGCCGCCTTACTTCGTTAAACCGGCTAACCTCGGCTCGTCCGTCGGCATCACCAAGGTAAGTAAAAACTCAGCTCTGGAGGCGGCGATCGAAACGGCGCTCAGCTACGACTACAAGGTCATCGTAGAGCAGGGTCACGAAGTCAGGGAGATAGAAGTGGCCATCATGGGTAATTTCGAACTTATGGTCGCCGAGCCCGGCGAGGTAATGCCCGACGCCGATTTTTACGATTATAACGACAAATACAAGAGCGGAAAGGCGAAATTCTCCATACCCGCGAAACTTCCGAAAAAGACCCTCGAAGAGGTAAAAGAACTCGCGATAGACGCCTACCGCGCAGTCGACGCGAAAGGCTTCTCGCGCGTGGACATGTTCGTGGATAAGAAGACCGGCGAAATTTTCGTCAACGAGATCAATACTATTCCCGGATTCACATCGATTTCGATGTTTCCGAAGATGTTCGAAGCGTCGGGTGTCAGCTATAAAAAAATAGTCGGCCACCTGCTCGATTACGCCGTCGAATTATTCGACTATAAATGCAGGCTTAAAGTTTAGATAACAGAGCCTTAATTAAATAAAAAACGGCACTCTTCGAGCTTCGCGCCGATGAGTTCCTTTTCAAGCGCGCTTTTAGTCCGCGGCAGAGCGAAATCATATAGCTCTGCCGCGGCTTTGTATTCGTTTATTTCGATAAGTTTTTCGGCCGCCTTCAAAAGCACGCTTATACCGCCGCTTCCCGCAATAACTTCCGCGGTTGCGGCCTGTCCGGCCTCGAAAGCCTTCATGGCTGAGTCGATGATGGATTTTTTATCGCGCCTCAGGCGATGCACGGCTACAAGCCCGTGCCATGCTTCGAAGTCGGACGGCGCCGCCGCCGAGATCTTAGCGTAGTCGCTTTCGGCGGTTTTCAAATGCGAAGCGGCGCCTTCGGCCACTCTGTTCTCGCATAGCGTAAGCGACAGCCTGGCGCGCATTTTCAAATATTCAACGTTGTCCGGCGCGGTTACGATAGCGCGCGTTATAGACTCGACCGCCGCGCCGAATTCGCCGGTGCGCGTTTGCAGCGCAGCCATCAGCCGCCATGACCTTTCGTCCGCGGCGCCGCGCTCGGTGAGCATATCTAAAAGCGAGAGCGGAATGCGCGGCTCGAGGAATTCTTCGCCCAGAAAGAACGCGGCGTTTGCTATCATCTTTTCGGCGGAAATTTCGGAGGAATCCATCGACCTGCGCGCGACCGCCTCGCCCAGCGAATCGGCGTAGGCCCTGTAGTCGAGCGACACTCGCTGCCCGCTGAAAAGAAGCAGCGGCGCTTCGTATTCTATTACCTGGAAATTGTCCGAGTTTAAAATGCCGTCGCCGGCGTAAACCTTAAGCTGCTCCGGCGACATCAGACGCAGCGTCGAAAATGTCAGCGCGTCGCGTATGCCGTAGTCTTCGATCATTTTGGCGATCGGCGGGCTCTTCTGGATTTTGCGGAAACAAAAGTAAGGTTCGTCGGGCGGATCTATATCCGCTTTGGAGCCGGGGGCAGTTTTGACGCCGAGGGCGAAAACGTCATAAGTCGAATTGAACCAGAGTGAAGCTTCTTTGAAAACGCTGAGATAGGTTCTGAGGGCCAGTTTGAAAACCTCTGGCGAACTTTCGTACGCCTGTATCCACACGAGCATGGCGCCGCCGTCGTTCAGTTTTTCGTGCGCCATAGAAAAAAAATCGGTGGTGAACAGCGAACTAATCCCGCTGATCCACGGATTCGACGGCTCAGAAATTATGACGTCGAATTTTTCACGGGCGGTCAGAAGAAAGCTCCTGGCGTCGTTAACAACGATAGAGACCCTTGGATCGTTTTTATAGGCGTCGTAACTTTCGTTGAAATACTTCGCCGCTTCTATTACCTCCGGAATTATCTCGACGCAGGTTATTTTTTCGGCTTCGCTGAATTTGCAGGCCGCGGCAAGCGTGGTACCCGTGCCGAGACCTATTATCAGAATGTTTTTCGCGCTTCTGACCCGCGACATGGGAAGCACGGCCAGTACGCTTTGCGTGAGCATGTCGGAACGCGTCGTCGAGCCGTCGGTCTTGCCGTTTATCTTAAGGAATTTAAGCCCGTTTCTTACGTCCTGCATGACGTAAACCGTGGCCGCTATGCTTTCTTTATAATACAGGACTCTGTTGTAGGCCATGAGATCGTTCACCGCCGCCTCATTTAGCCCGCGCGTCCTGTAAAAACTTCCGATATTCAATATTTTATGGTCCCATGCCGGAAGAAAGAAGATAGATACCAGCATGACGGCGCACACTGAGCGCATTATGCCGGCAGTCTTGCGTAAATTTCCGCTTTTCGCCGCGCCGCCGCCCGCTTCTGAACGCCGCGCGTGCGCCGAGGCTGCCAGAAAAATAAGAAAAGCTATGACTATAGCGGTTTCTATCGAATTTTTAAACCCGAACGATGGCAGTATGACGATCCCCGTCAGAAAAGACCCCAGAATGCATCCTACGGTGTTATACGAATAGAGCCTTCCTATGGCCGAAGCGCTGTCGGCGGCGCGTATTTCCACCGCTCTGACGGCGAGCGGGAAGCTTGCCCCGAATAAAAGCGCCGGGACGGCCATTACGGCGAGGCAGACTACTAAATTCAGAGACATATAAATATAATAAGAACCGCCCATCGAATTATTCATATTTATGAACGCCATCGGGAGCTTTTCATAAAAAGGCAGCGTGAGCAGTATATAGGCGCCTATTGAAAACTCGCATGCGCCGAAAGCAAAAAGCGGGTCTTCGATTCTGTCGGCGAAATAAGCCGCAATCAGGGAGCCCGCGGCGAGGAAAAAAATGAAAACGGAGAGCATCAGCGAGAAAGAATAGGTGGAAGAACCTATTATGAGTATCAGAAATCTCGTCCAGCAGACCTCGAGCATCATCGATATGAATCCGGAAAACAGGAAATAAATGAATATAAAATTATATGCCCGCCCGCCTTCGGCCGCAGCGGCATTGGAAATCCCTTCAGCCGCGACCGGCCCGGAAGCGTCAGCAGGAATTTCCGGCGTGCAATAACTCTTGACCGCGAGCATCGAGACGCCGCAGAGAATATTGAGCCCGGTGACGATATTAAGGCTCAGTTCGGAGCCGAAATTGTAAAGCATGAAAAAGCCGCATATGAAACAGCCGAGCGCGCCCCCGGCGCTGTTGAAAAAATAGATGAGCCCTATGCTGCTGCCGCGCTTTTCGAGGTTTGCGAGCACGATCTTGGCCATGACCGGAAATGTCGCTCCCATTAGTGTCGTCGGAACGATTATCAGCGCGAAAGACGAAAACAGTTTAAATGCGATTTCTGCGGCCGGCGAAGATATATAAGGATGGGCGAATATATAAAAGTCTTTATATATTTCGATGAATCTGTAGAAGAAAATTCCGTAAACGCCTATGGCGAGTTCGAGGTAAGCGTAGAGCGCCATGGCCGATCTTACGCGGTCGGCGACCCGGCCGAAGAACCAGGAGCCGGCGGCGAGGCCCGCCATGAAAGACGCCAGGACCATGGCGGTGGCGTAGGTGGTGTGGCCGAGTATGAGATTGAATTCGCGGCACCACAGTATTTCATAGCAAAGCCCGCAGAATCCTGAAACGAAAAAAATAAGATATAATATAAAATTTTTCATGCTGAAAGAGCGGCCCCCCCGAAATTATTAAATTGATTACCGTTGTTTTTTTTCCGGTACACATTATAACATTTTAGGACCGCGCTGGCAAGACGAAATCTTTAACGTGACCGGTCTTTAAAGCGCTCAAAAAAAACGCGGTTCAGGCAAATTGAACGCGAATTAATTTTTGACTTTTTTCTGAAGTTGGTATATAATAAACTTAGTCTTTTAACTATCGGCGGCCATCCTTAAATAAAGCCGCCCGGGCGCTCACCGGAACGCCCGCTATATTTTGAAAGTTTCATTTACTGCCGTGAACGGAGAGGTAACACCTATGGTAAAAGATTCCAGCGATATTACAGGGTCGGTTTCCGCGCGGCAGAGAACGGCCGCTACAGAAGAAAATTTCGAATTTTTCAGGTCGGTCTTTTACTCTTTGAATGACGCCATATTCATTCACGATCCAAATTCTTACGCCATTCTCGATTTCAACGACGCTACCTGCTCGATGTATGGTTACACGCCCGAAGAACTGAAAAACCTCAGCCTGGGCGATTTAAGCGCGGACGATTTGGTCTTCAGCCAGTCTAAAGCGCGATCGCTTCTCGAAAAAGCGCGCACCGAAGGGCCGCATTCTTTCGAGTGGCACGCTAAGAAAAAGGGCGGCGAACTTTTCTGGATCGAGGCCAACGCGCGCCACATATCCGCCGCCGGCATAAATTACTGTCTGCTCACCGTTCACGACATTTCCGAACGCAAAAAGAACGAAGAATTCTCCCGCGAAAGCGAGGAACGCCTCCGTACGCTTATAAACTCTATGCAGGATATAGTCTGCTTCAAGGACGGCGAGGGCCGGTGGCTCGAGGCCAACGATTTCGACCTGAAACTTTTTCGCCTCGAAGGCGTCGATTACAGGGGTAAGAAAGATTCTGAACTGGCCTGCTACAGCGAGTTTTATCACGACGCTTTTATGACCTGCGAGTCGACCGACGAAAAATCCTGGCTTGCCGGGGCCGCCACCCGCTCGGACGAGAACATCCCGACGCCCGAAGGCGATGAAAGGGTTTTCGACGTGATAAAGGTTCCGACCTTTACTCCTGCAGGCCGGCGTAAAGGCCTGATCGTCGTAGGACGAGACATAACCGAGCGCAAGAGGGCCGAAAAAGCTCTTCTGGCGGCTAAAGAAGAAGCCGAACGCCTCAGCCGCCTGAAGACGGAGTTTTTATCGAATATGAGCCACGAGCTGCGCACCCCGTTGAACGGAGTAATCGGTTTCGTAAGGCTTTTGAGTGAAAGTCCGCTGGAGGCGGCGCAGAAGGAATACTGCTCTATCGCGCTTGGTTCCGCCGAGCACCTGCTGCATGTGGTGAGCGACATACTCGACATATCCAGGATAGAAAGCGGCCGCGTTTCGCTTTCGAAAGACCGCATAGATATTTTCAATTTCATGAGCGGGCTTATAGCGCAGTTTAAAAAAGCGGCAAGCGCCAGGGGCGTAAACTTCATCTTTGAATTCGACGCCGGGATCAATTGTTCCGTGACCGGTGATAATTTAAGACTGAGCCAGATATTCATGAACCTTTTAAGCAACGCCGTAAAATTTACCGAAAAAGGCAGCGTAAAGTTCGGCGTCGAGAAACTGAGCGAGACGCCTGAAGAAATCTCGCTGAAATTTTTCGTACGCGATACCGGAATTGGAATAAGCGAAGACAGGATCGGCGATCTTTTTCAAATTTTCAGCCAGCTGGATATGTCGAACACGAAAAGGTTTCAGGGCGCCGGGCTCGGTCTTTCGATAGTCAAAAAACTTCTGGCGCTTATGGACGGCAGAATAGACGTTAAAAGCGCCGTGAATGAAGGCACATGCTTTTCCGTCGAACTGAGGCTTCCTAAAAATGAACGGGCCGAATCCATCGTTAAGAACAATATGGAGCTGAAGATGGGCAGAATCAAGTCCCGCGGAGCTATAAAGGCGCTTATCGTCGAAGACAATTTCGCCAACGCCTATTTATGCCAGCTGACGCTCGAGAAGGTCGGGATAGCGTCGGAGATCGCCTCGGATGGCAGAGAAGCCGTCGAAAAATTTTCGGCGGGAAAATACGATCTGATTTTGATGGATATCCAGCTGCCCGAGGTGAACGGTTTCGAGGCCGCGCTCGCGATTCGCAAAAAGTGCGCGGAACGGGGTACGCCGACGCCAATAATAGCTCTTACTGCTTACGTTCAGCAGTCGGACAGGGAAAAGTGCCTGCGGTTCGGGATGGACGGGTATGTAGCCAAGCCGTTCACCATTGAAACGATGATCGATTCAATTGAAAAAGTACTCTGCGGCTGAGTTGGAATTTTTTTGCTCCCGCTCCGCCCTGCCTTGCGATGAATCGCTTTAAATTTAAAACTCCGGAGTCTATCGTTAAGATAAACTCCGGAGTTTTTTATTGAACCGTTAATCGCTCAAATTGTGAATGCGATTAAAATTAGTATTTAACTTCTACTTTCTGTCCTGCGGCTACGCTCAGGGTCTGCATCGGGGACATAACGCCTTTAATGCTTGCTACTACAGCGTATTTGCCGGGGAGAACTTCCAGCGTTACTGATTTGCAGGGTTTCAGATCGACTTTCTGCGAAACTCCGGGGCCGCTGATCAGGTAGGTAACGCATTCTGAAGTGGTGTTTACCATTTCGATGTAAGCGTTCTCTACTTTTACTTCAACGGGTTTTTCTTCGACTGCGGGAGCTTCTTCGACCGGTTTAACGGGAGCGAGATTCATCATGCAGGGTTTGTGGTTGAAGAATTTTTTCGACTGTTTTGCGCAGTCCATAACGGGTTTGCACATGCCGCAGAAGCATTTGTGTTGAGGTTTCGCCGGTTTGCAGACGGGAGCGCAGACTTCGGGTTTTACTTCGATAGGAGCGCTGACGGCGGGAGCCGGAACGGGTTTGCATTTTACGCACATGCAGACGGGAGGGCAAACGGGTTTTACGACTTCTTTTTTGTAAACGGGTTTGTATTTCATGCATTTACATGCGGATTTGCAAACGGGAGCGCAGGGAGCGCATTCGCCTATCTGCTTTGTGATGGTGTTGTAACCGGCGAATTTAGAGTCGATTACCCAGTTGTAGTTGTTGCCTTTTGCAAAGGATTTGGTTCCTTTGATAAGCCCTTTTGCGCAGCCGGTGATTTCATACTTGAATTTGCCGGCGTCCATGATAACGGTTTCTTCCGCGCAGGGTTTTACGCATATTTCACGAACGACTTCCGTGCCTTTTGTGAAAATGATCGCAACGGGTTTCGCGGTTTCGTTTTTAACGAATAAAACGGGGTCATTAGCTTTTTGTTTCTGGCCAAGCGTCAATTTGTGCATGGGAACCTTAACGGTTAAATAGCACTTGCATTTGCCGTCCTCATTGACGATCTCATCGCAGGCCTGCGCTAACGAAACGTACGCCGAAAAAATTAAAGCTACCACTAACATTAAAATGGCAGAGCTTTTTTTGGACATGTAAATTACCCCTTTCACTATAAGATTTGGTAGAAAAATAATATAATATTTTAAAAAATTAGTCAACAATATTTTTAGTTGAAAATAAAAGAGAGAATTAATCTTGATTTTAGTGAGGAAAAGAGAAAAATTTCCTGCAAAGTTGGATAATGCGTTCAAACCCGTTAGGACCGCCGACCGTTATCCGGCATCAAAACTCTACAGCGGGCGCCATGTCAAAACGCCCATTTCCATGAATGTTTTATGCGCTATACGAGGCGAATCGCCGTAGCGGCGATGCAGTATTTTTTCTATAAGGCCGCAATCGGCCTTTATACCATTGATTTCAAGGTGCCACGACATGTCTTTTACGGTATCCGTCCGGTCCGCCTCGCTGTCCCAGGAATTTTCGAGAAAGTCGAGCGTGTGGGCGATATTCATCTCTTTGAGCGTCGCGCTAAGATTGACGGCCGAAAAAGGAATGTTAAGCTCTCCGCCATGCGCCTTAAAAACTTCGCTGAGCAGCTCGTTTTCACGTTTGCGCCCCCAGGCGGTGCAGACGCATGATTCCAGCGCGCACGAATTCATCTTTTCGACGGCCTCCCTGCCGCTTAACGCCGAGGTCATCGCGGCCCAGGCGATATCGAAAAACTTCAGCCAGCCGTTCTTTTTTATGTTTGCGCTGTGCCAGTCGCAGACGAGTGTATCGACGTTATTGAACGAGTATTTTTCAGAAGTGGTCAGAAGCGTTTCGACCATCGCCGGCGAGACGTCGGTGCCTGTAACGGCCTTCGCTCTTTTCGCCAGCGTAAGCGTGTGGCGGCCTGTTCCGCAGCCTATGTCGATGATCTTTTTGCCGTCGATGACAACGCCGTGCGATTCGGCGATTTTAACGATAGCGTTTATCGCCGCCATGTCTTCAGCGTCGTTTTCATTGTAAACAGGGAAGTTTTTGGCTTTTTCGCTCCAGAATTTACCTTCGTCGCTCATCTCTGCGCCTCATCTTCGGGTTCGGGGAGTGGGGTGCCTGGTTCGTCAGCCTGTACGGTAAGATCGTTTTCGGGCGGGGGAAGAATTTCCGTCTCGACGGTGGTCAGGCCACTGTCTCCCGGAATTTCCGGCTCTGAAGAAAAGGTTTTGCGCCTGTCGTTATCACCATCATCGCCGCTTCCATCTTTATTTTCGTTATTGCCGGCGTTGTCCGTACCGTCGTTTTCATCCGCGCTTTCGCTCTGATTTTCGCCTGTGTCTGCGTCTACACCGTCGCTCCCGACTTCGTTTTCATTGATCTTGATCTCGTCGTCGGTGAAATCGAACGACTCCTGGTTGGGATCTTCGAATAAGATATTGGCGCCTTCCTCGCGGTCTTCGGCGAGCAGCGCATCGAGTTTCGCGGTATCGATCTCGATCGATTTGAGGTAATTTTTAAGTTCAGTAACGCTTTTTATTCCGAAATACTTGAAGAAATCTTTGGATATGCCGTATAATTTAGGATTTCCGGCGATCTTTTTAACGCCGACCACCTTTATAAGGCTGCGCGAATATAGCATATTGATGATGCCGTCGGAGTTTATGCCGCGGACCTTTTCAATTTCCTGTTTGGTTATGGGCTGCTTGAAGGTTATTACGGACAGCGTCTCGAGCGCCTGATAGGATAATTTGGTTTCACGTGGCGCGACGAGCATTTCGATATATGCAAAATACTCGGTCCTGGTTCCCAGGCGGAACCCATCGGGGTCTTTTATCAGCTGGAACGCAGTCTGGCGGCCCTGTAGTATCTGGCCGTACTCTTCTATGATCTGGGTCGCGTCCTTGGTTTCGACTTTTAATATTTCGGCTATTTTCGACGACGGCAGGGAGGCCGGCGAAACGAAAAGCAAAGCCTCTATTATAAGGTGCTCTTTTTTCACTTTAATTCAAACCCCTTGCTTAAGCGGCGGCGGATTCCGCCATGAAATTAGGTTTAATAATTATTTCAGAAAAGTTTTCGTCCTGTTCGATCGATATTTTCTGAAGTTTCGACAGTTCTAAAACTGCGAGAAATGTCATTACCGTTTCGTGGCGCGATTCGCTGAACTCTAGCAGTTTGGAAAAGGTGGAAATTTCGGTGATCTCGCTTAGATATTTGAGTATCTGATCGATCTTGTCTTCGACCGATATTTTTTCGACGACGATTCGCTGATATTTTTTATCTTTGATGCCGTTGACGACGTTCTTGAAAGCCTCGGCCAGATTGAATATGTTGAGATCGTCGGTCAGAAGGCTCGTTTTGGTTTCGAGCTTCACCTGCTTGAACATGATCTTGCCGTTGGCCGCCTCGCATTCGCGAAGCTTCATGGCCATGTCTTTATAGACCTTGTATTCTTTGAGCTTGTTGACCATGTCTTCCTGGGACTCGAAGTAAAAGGATGTCGATTCTTCGTCGGATTCGGGCATGTCGAAATCGCCGCCCGGCATCTGCGGGTAGAGGAAGCGGTCGTATTCGTTGGCTTTCGGAAGCAGCGACTGCGACTTCAGCCTTATCAGGGAAGCCGCCATTACCAGAAATTCGCCCGCTATGTGGATGTCGAATTCCTGTATAGCCTCGATCATTTCGAGATATCCGCTCGTGATTTTGGACAGAGGAATATCGTTGAGATCGAGTTTGTCTTTTTCTATCAGGTGGAACAAAAGATCGAACGGGCCTTCGAATGCAGGCAGTTTTACATTGTATTCCATAACGTGCTCCTGGTAAAATTATTTTATTTATTATTATCGGCGATCGCTTCGCGCAGGGTGATGTGATCGTTGTCGAGTTTGACCTTCAGGTCGATAAAATCGGTGCGCTTATCGGCCTTATATTCCGGCGGCATGGTTATTTTCGCGTGTACGTTCAGGGTGGCCGTTTTAGCCGGCTCTTTCTTGAAACTGAGTTCTTCGACATGTTCGGAGATTATCGATTCTTCGCCGTCGCAGAGTCTTATTAAAACATGCGCCGCGCCGTATTTATTTTTTAAATATTTAACTTCGACCGAGTTGGGATCTTTTTTCAGGTAATACTCGATGAGCTGGCTCTTGGCGAAAGGCTCGACCATGAATATCTTGAATCTTATGCGTTCGAAGCCGTCTTCCCGTTTCTGGTTTTCGTCTATCAGCTCGACCTCGTTGGGTTTGGCTTCCTTGAATTTTTCACCGGCCACCCACAGATCGAAGTTCTGGTCGTAATAGATCGCGGGGTTGACCCTTTTAAGATCGTAATAAATGCGCGACATTATGGTCGATATCTCGGCCTGAAGCGCGAGCTTTTTTTCGCCGCGCTGCCATGAGTCGAGGTTCTGGCTGAAGGCGTAAAATACGCTGGTCATCAGAATAGCCGCTATGGCCATCGCTATCATTATTTCGACGAGCGTATATGCTCCGCCGCCGTGAGAGCGGCCGTGAAATCTGCGGTTAAAATTACCGGACATAATCAATTTACTCAACCTTTAAAAATTTGATGTCGTTAATGTTGGCGACGTAGGTGTGGATGGACGTTTCCCGCTTCGCCCCGTTCTCTTTCCAGTATAAAAAAACGCTCAGTTCGACCAGATTCGGATCGTTATGGCCTTCCGCCTGTTCGATCTTTATGATCCCGCTCGCTCCGTAGCGTTCGAGAAAGTTTTTTTCGATGGATATCTCGGGGTATTTCGGGTCGGGGAAATTTATCGTCTTTCCTTTGTTTTCAAAAATGAATTTATCGTCTTTTATGGTGTCGATGACCGACTGCAGTATTACCGATGCGTCGAGGATTGCCCCGCCTTTTTCAACGTTGCGGTTGGAAACGAAAAATACTGAAGCTACCGGAATAACGGTTATGCTCAGCAGAACTATTGCTATTAAAACCTGTGTGAAAGTGAAGCCGGCGCTAACCGCCGTTCTTTTTGAGTTCGTCTTCAAATTTTTTATACTGCTCCATGTGCTTGTCGTAGTTATCGATGAACTGTATCGTGTTCTGGGCATTTTCAACGAGCGGGTGCGTCGGGTTCGATGTTATGAACTCTTCGAACATTTTTTTGGCTATCTTGAAATCTTTATATGTAAAGAATATCTGCGCCTTAGTGTAGTTGACGACTATCTTTTCTTCGGGCGAAAGTATTCCTTTTTCCATGGCTTCGAGCTCGGCGAGTGATTTATCCACCAGACCGGACCTGAGTGAAGCGTAAACGTTTTCGAGTGATTTGGGAGGCACGAAATTGGAGATACGGATCGACGCTGCGTCGGCGTACTGTGGCTTAACGTCTTCACGGGCTTTCACAGCGACTTTTCCTGACGCGCTGTCGCCCTGTCCGGCGGCCCTGCCGGATTCGGTCACCAATCCGTAGTCGTGGTCCGGCCGCTTTTTCGCCCGCAGAAAAACAAAAGCGAGCGCCAATGCCAGCACCACCGCGATAACCACTACTATGTTACGCGCGCTGTCGTTCAATTTGCGAATCCTCCGTGAATATATTTGCGAAAAAACTATAAGCGTTGCCGCTCATGAAATTTCAATGGATTATATTTTATCATAAAAAAACAAAATTTGTAAATAAAATAATGATAAAATCCCAAAATTATTAAAATTAATTTTAGAAATTATTTTTTTTGTTATAATTGACTTTAAGAATATTTCTTGATAAGATTATGAAATATATAGAGAGATACATAAGTGTTTTAATCAAGATTAACTTTATTTAATAATTTGTGAAAAAAACGGCAAAAAATAAGCGATAAAGGCGTTAGTAAAATATGGCTGAAGAAAACTTAAAAGATACAGAGATCAGAATTCTCGGCGCCGTGCAGAATGAAATCCCTGTCTGCGCGCGACCGTTCGAGGCCATAGCACGTCATCTTAGCGCCGCCGGTCAAGCGGTCGGCGAAGAAGAAGTTATAGATACGCTGGAATCGCTTCGCGCAAGGAACTATATCAGGCGCATAGGGCCTGTGTTCGACGCCGCGAAACTCGGCTATAAAAGCATACTTGCGGCCGCGGGCGTCACAGAAAACTCTATAGAAGAGGCTGCCGCGGTGATCAATTCTTATGCGGGCGTTACGCACAATTATCTTCGCGCCGGCGATCCGTACAACATCTGGTTCACGGTCACGGCAGAAAGCACTGAAGAGATCGTGCGCATCGTAGACGAGATCGAAATGAGGCTCGGGCTGGACGAGATCCTCGTTCTGCCGGCTGAAAAGACCTATAAAATAAAGGTCGGATTCGAATTAGGCAATAGCGGCGGGAGCGTGCCGGATTAATGTGCAAATTGACCGGTCTTGAAAAAAAGATCATATTTGCCATATCGCGCGGGATAGAGATCACCGCAAGGCCGTTCGAAAAGATCGCCCGGAAAGTGTCGGTTGGCGAAGAAACCGTGATCGGTACCCTCGAAACCCTTGTGAATGAAAAGAAAATAAGGCGCTTATGCGCCGTACTGCGCCACAGGCGGCTCGGTTACGCTGCCAACGCCATGTGCGTTTTCGACGTTTCTGATGAAAACGTCGATACGGCGGGTGAATACGCCGCGTCGTTTCCGGAAGTCAGCCACTGCTATAGAAGGACGCGGGCCGAAAGTTGGCCGTACAATCTTTACGCGATGGTCCACTCTCATACGGAGGCGGAATGCGCCGCGGTCGCGGATAAGATCGCTTCGAGGTCAGCCGCCGCCGATTATAAATTACTATACAGCGTTAAGGAACTGAAGAAAGAGAATATGATATATTTCAATGAAACGGACTCGCCAGCGCCGGATAAGGATGTAAGCCATGAATAAAAGCGCCAGCGTCGATAAAGCGATATCCGTTAACAGCGGCCATGGAAGCGGGGCGTCCGGTGCTGCGCCGGCGCCGCGCCTTATAGCGTGGGAAATGAGCGCGGCATGCAATCTTAACTGCGTCCACTGCCGCGCGGCGGCTTCGGTATGCCGCCCCGAAGGCGAACTGACTTTAACTGAATGCCATGAATTTTTAGACGACATCGCCATGCTTTCGCCCGCCCCTATGCTTATTATGACCGGCGGCGAGCCGCTGATGCGTCCGGACTTCTTTGAAATTCTTGAATATGCCGATAAACTAGGCATAAATAAGGTCCTGGCCACCAACGCGACGCTTGTGACCGCCGAAATCGCGGCCCGCCTGGCGGCTAACCGTGTCGCGGCTGCAAGCGTGAGCATAGACGGCTCTACGGCGGCCGCTCATGACGCTTTCAGAAGGTCGCCCGGATCTTTCGAAGAAAGCGTCCGCGGAATAGGCCTGCTGAAGGCCGCCGGCATAAAGGTCCAGATAAATATCAGCGTTACGAAACGAAACTACGCCGATATGGAAAATATTTTCGCGGCCGCGCGCGGCCTTGGGGCATCCGCCATACATATATTTCTGCTCGTTCCGACCGGCCGGGCCGAAAATATGCGCGGCGAGGAGATATCGGCCGCGGAGTACGAAACACTTCTGAACTGGTTTTACGATAAAAAGCGTGAAACCGGAAGCGAAATTAATCTTAAAGCCACTTGCGCTCCTCATTATTACCGCATAATGCGCGAGCGGGCGAAGGCGGACGGCGTCGCCGTCACCGCCGAAAATTTCGGCATGGACGCCGTTACGCGCGGATGTCTCGCCGGGTGTGGGTTCGCCTTCGTATCCTCGTCGGGCGTCGTTCAGGGCTGCGGATATATGCCGGTCGCAGCCGGAAATATACGCGAACGAAAGTTCTCCGATATATACGCTAACTCGGAGTTTTTTATGAAACTTCGCGACCTGTCGCTTTTAAAGGGAAAGTGCGGCAGGTGCGGCTATAAAAAGGTCTGCGGCGGATGCAGGGCGCGCGCCCTCGCCGAAACGGGCGACTGTTTTGGCGAAGAGCCTTATTGCAGTTATGAGCCGGATAAAATTTATTGATCGGATGCAAAAACTCGATGGAAAATAAAACGGTTGCCGCTGAAACGCACGGCGGCGGAGCATCTTCGGCATTGAATGTTTTCAGCTCAGTCAGGCTCGCGGTATTTCTTATCGCTGCCCTGATCTTTATATGCGCGGCCGGGACCCTTATTCCGCAGATGAAGGAACGACATTTTTATCAGGCGTACTATGGCGGCGGCGCGAATATTATATATTTATTTTCCCTCAACGATATTTACCACTCTTTTATTTTTTATTTCGTTACGGCTCTGCTGGCTATGAATATCGGTGTATGCTCGATGAGACGCCTGAAGGCCCGACTCGCATCGCTTAGATCTTCCGGCGGCTTCCGGGACGGCCGCGACATAAGCGGATTGAAAAACGCAGCCGCAGCAGAAGATTTTGACGAAGGCCGGTTCGAAGCGCTTAAAGTCCGTCTGAAAGCCGCGGGATACGCGCTGACGACCGGCGGCAGCCCCGGCGGCGTATCCGGTTTCGCCGAGTCCGGGCGCTGGTTTTTCGCCGGAGAGCAGCTCGTCCACCTGAGCATTCTGGTTATAATCGCAGGCACTATGATCGGAAATATTTCCGGCTATAAAACTTATTTCCGTGTCTATCCGGGCGAGAGGATAAGCATTCCGTCGCCGCGATACCAGGCTGTGAGAAACCATCTGGAAAGGCTTATGGCGGAATCACGCGCCGCCGGCGCGGACCCGCACATGGCGGCCGCGCCGCTTATGAAAGAACTCGAAACGATCTCAGCCGGAGGCGGCCGCGAACTTTTCGGGTTGCGCGTCAGTGATTTCAAGACGGAGTATTTCGAAGACGCCGCGCCGGAAAAAAGCCTGGCTGGCAAAGAAAACGAACAGTCCGTCAAAAACTGGAATACCTATTTTACCGTCGAGGACGGCGGCCGCGATATTTCGTCGGGCGTCATAGCGGTGAATTCTCCGCTGTACTATAAAGGCGTAAATATTTATCAATCGTCATATTATAAAACGCGCGACAGGATCAAAAGCGTTAAAATAAGGGCGGAGCGTCCCTCGCCCGTCGCCGGAGGCGCGGTCGCGGCGGAAAGTTTAGAGTTCAAGAGCATCGGCACCGAAGCGTCGTTTGCAGATGGAAAATTCAGGCTGAAGCTCGTTTCGTTTATTCCCGATTTTGCGATCGACCCGGTAAGCCGTGAGATCTATTCGGCCGGCGACTCTCCGGGCAACGCCGCGCTGAAATTTTCGATAACGTCCGCCGATAAAGCCGAAACCGATTCGGTCTGGCTTCTGGAGATATCTCCGGAGTTCGCGGCGAACGCGCTCAGAGACCTCAAATACGGCTTCAATCTTGCGATCGGGAGTATCGAAACTTTCGAACGCGAGGCGAGCGGCCTGCAGGTTAACTACGATCCCGGCGTCGGCGTCGTCTGGCTGGGCTGTTTTTTGATGACTTTCGGGCTTTTCGCATCATTTAACTATACTCATAAGAGGATATGGTTCGTATACGATCGCTCGGCGAAAAAGATATCGGCCGGCGGGGCGGTCAGTAAGGGCGGCCTCGATTTTTCGAAGGAGTTCGCCGGTTTATTCGGGCCTGCGGGCGCGGGCGCTAAAGACGGAGGTAAGGATCGTGAATAATTTATCGGCGGCCTGGCCGCTTATGGAAGAGATCGCCTTCAGCACGGCGTTTTTTTCATACTTTATATGCGCGTTTTTATATTTTTATATTTTATTCTGGCAGCGGCGCGAACCGGGCGCGTTCAGCGCGGCATTTTTGTGGACGGGCGTGCTCAGCCAGGCGCTCGCGCTTTTAATAAGATCGCAGAAAGCCGGCTACGCGCCGATGTCGAATATGTTCGAGTCGCTTTCCGTTTTTTCTTTTCTGATAGTCGTTTTTTATTTATGGATCGAGTTCAAATATAAGATAAAATCACTCGGTCCCTTCGTTATCAGCATGGCTTTCACGATGATCGCCATCGCCTCGGTGCTGCCGCGAGATATCAAGCCGCTCGTGCCGGCGCTTCAGAGTTACTGGCTGGTGCTGCACGTGCTGGTGACTTTCGTCGGCGAGGCCGCGTTCGCGATCTCATACGCCGCGGCCCTCATGTATCTTATAACGCCTGCAGGCGAAGAAAAAAACGATCCGTGGCAAAGATTTCATTCGGGGTTCGTCACGGTTAACGCCGGACTTTTTCTCGCCGTGATATCTTATTTCATAACCGCGCTTCTTATAAAACGCTCCGTTATATCCGGTGACGGCCTTCTGGCGGCGGTCCCGATATTTATTTTTTTCGCGGGCTCGCTGTCTTTTCATTTCGCCAAAAATATGATATTATTAATGATGCCTCCGGCGGAAACGCTCGAGGACATAAGTTACCGCGCGATCGGTTTCGGCCTGCCAGTTTTCACTCTCGGCGCGCTTGTATTCGGCGCCATATGGGCGCACCGGGCCTGGGGCTCGTACTGGAGCTGGGACCCTAAAGAGACCTGGGCGCTGATAACGTGGTTCATATACGCCGCCTACCTTCACGCCCGCTATAACGTTAAGCTGAAGGGGCGCGCCGCCGCTTACATCAATGCGCTGGGTTTTATTTCGACCCTTTTCACCTATTTCGGGGTGAATTATTTATTGAGCGGGCTTCATTCATACGGTAAATTTTAGCGAAGGTCCGGTATTTAAAATGCTTTGCGTGATAGGTTTAAATTATAAAAATTCTTCGATCGAAGAACGCGAGAAGTTCGCGGTCCAGAAGCCCGAGATTGGCTTTACGGCCCGCCGGTTTTTCGACACGCTCAATCTTAACGAATGCGTTCTGCTGTCGACCTGCAACCGGTTCGAACTCTACTGTGCGCTCGGCGCGAAAAACAGGGCCAAATCGGTTGCGGCCGGAATAATCGATTACTTCAAGGCCGGCTTCGGGCCGGACGACGAAAGGTTCTACGTTCTCTTCGGCGAAGACGCCGCTCGTCAGCTGTTTAAGGTGGCGTCCGGGCTCGATTCGATGATAATAGGCGAGCCGCAAATTCTTTCACAGGTGAAGCACGCCTATTCTTCGGCGAGTGAAGTTAAAACGACGGGATATTTAATGAACAAACTCTTCCACCAGGCCATAAAAATCGGAAAAGCCGCCCGAAGCGAAACCGCCATAAGCAGAAGTTCCGTTTCAGTGAGCGGCGCGGCGGTCGCCGCCGTTAAAAAGGAGCGCGGCGGCCTGTCAAAACTTTCAGCCTTATTGATAGGCTCGGGCGAAACGGCCGAACTGGCGCTCGAATGCCTCATTAAAGGCGGTGTAAGAAAGAGCGCCGTTATTAGCCGCACTCTCGAACACGCGGAGGCCCTGGCGTTAAAATACGGAGCCACGGCTTATGAGCTGACCTCGCTTTACGAACGCGTCCGCGATTACGATATAGTGATTTCTTCTACCGATTCGCCGCATTATATTATCGGATACGAAAAGTATGCGGCTGCCGGATCGAGCCGCAGCAAAGGTTCTCAAATTATAATAGACCTCGCCGTGCCCCGCGACGTGGACCCGCGGGTCTCTGAAATAGACGGCGTCAGCCTTTATAATATAGACGATCTTGCCGTAATAACCGTGTCCGCCGTTTCAGAGCGCAAAAAAGAGGCGGCGAAGGTCGCTAAAATAATCGACGCTGAAGCGTCCGTTTTTTTAGATTGGTACGAAGGCAGGCCTGTAAAGCCTTTTATAGAAAAATTCAGGGCCGGCATCGAAAAGACCGTCGAAGCCGAAATCGATAAATTTACGAAGAAACTGCCGGCCGGCGCCTCGGTGCCCGAAAAGTCGCTGAACGCCCTCAAACAGGCTATAATAAACAGGATCTGCGACGGGCCTATAAGCCGCGCCCGGAACTGCCCCGATAAAAGCAGGATACATGACTGCATACTTAATTTTGAGTGTTTTTTTGATCCCGGTTGCGGGACCAGGTGCGGCGGCCGGAAAAAATAATTTCCGGCGGCTCTATAGAGCCAACGCGAGGTTGTTATAATTGGCGTGAAAAAAAGCTGATAGAAAAGGCTGATTTTAAAATGGCGAATTCCAGAAGTGAAGAATTGAAAATTGCCTCCGGCAAAAAATATTTCGAAATTTTATGCGCCGAGATCAGCGTAACGGAAGAGCTCGACCTGATCAAAGCCAGGGATGAGAGAATATTCAGCCTTTTGAACGATTATTATTCAACTCTCATTTACCCGAGGTTCGCCTTTCTCGCCCAGACCAACGTAAAAACCGGCGCGGGAGAATGTCTTCAGGCACTGAGGCGTTTCAAGGCGGCCGCGGCCATGTGCGCGAACGTCGATTCATTCAGGCTGCCCGCTGCGCTTCCTGCTTATCTGGCGCAGGATTTCAAAGTAAAGACTGATTATATCGAAGAACTGGCGGGCGGAAAGGGCATCAACGGCCAGGCCGGCCTCGCCGAGTTCGAGGGCGTAGTGAAGGCGCTTATTCTTCTCTATGAGGAAAAGCGCAAACATGAAGCGTCAGCGGCCCTGCCGGAGGAGAAAAAGAAAAAACGCGAAGCCCTGTCGGCCTCGCCGGCTGAAGGAAAAGGCGGCAAAAAAGAAAAAACGGCCGCAAAAAAAACAAAAAAAGGCAGAAGAAAAAAGGCCGAAGATAAAGAAATCGCGGACAAAGATATAAGCTGGCCGGAAAAAGCCCCTGCTATAAAGAAAGTTCCGGCCGTTCCCGCCGCCCCCGGCAGCGATGCCGAGTTAAAGTTTATTACAGTTTTCGCGATTATTCTTGGAATCGCCGGCGCGACAGTATACAGTGAAAGAGGCAACGCCAGCGTGTTCGGAGCTTTTCTGGGGGGGGCTTTCGGCACTTTTCTGGCCTCTCTTCTGGGTAATATTTACTTCATGCGCGTCGGATATATAAAAAGGGACGCGTTCATATGCCTTGCGATGATCATATTCGCCGTCGCGTCGATGCCCGCCGGCCGCGGAAGATCGGTGCCGGTTAAGAGCCCTTACAGCCGGTCAAAGCAGCCCGAAAAAACCTTTGATTATAAGAAAGCGAAAAAAGATGCGTGGAAGAGTTATAACGACCGTCTGAACCGGTCGCTTATTGAAAAAACAAAAAAAACCGCTCCGGGCGGCCGGACAAAATAAAATCTTGTTACCTATTTTTCGTCAAATACCTTAAATTTCTATTGAAGTTAATTGTCTTTTCTGGTATTATTTTCATTTGAGAGTAGTTTTAAGCTACTTTATTCTTTTAACTTTAACCGAAGAAGAAAGTTTGCATATGCTGCCCATTACAGAAAACGAAAATGAAAATTTCGAGCTCTTGAGCGACGAAATATCGGATATTCCGGGGCTTGAGGCGTTAAATTCCAACGACCGTCGGCTTTTCGACGTATTTTTGGAATTCTGGAACGTGAGCGTTTATCCGAAATTCGTGATGCTCGCCCAGCAGGGTTCAAAAAACGGCGCCGGCAAGGCGGTCGATCTGGTTAGACGCACTAAAACCGTCATCGACCTGTATAATCAGAAGATAAAAAACTATCGTAATTACTCGTTGTCCGACATCGATTTTGAATTTCAGCAGCAGTTCAGTTCCGTCTGCTCCTACTTCGACAGTATCGCCGAAAGGCGTAAAAAGCTCACCGGAAGCGAGCTCGATATTTTCGCCGAGAAAATAGCCGGCTTTGACGGCGCGATCCATCCGCCGAAAAAAATGTCGAGAGGGGCCGCGGCGTCTCATCAGACCAAAACGGGCGGCGCTCAAGACGAAAAAAAAGCGACGCCCGCCGCAGAATTTGTCAGAAATCAATCTCAGTCACAGTATCGGCCCCAGGCCCAGCCGCAGGAGCAGTATCAGTACCAGCCTCCTCGTCCGACTTATTTTAATGAAAGCTCCGTTCCGGGCCGCTATGGCTCAAAAAAAATAGAGCCGATGAATTTCAGCATACCCATAGGCCTGTTTTTCTTTTTCGCCGGAGCCGGGATCGCGGGTCCAGTAGGCGCGGCCATAGGCCTGGCGCTCGGGCTTTTGATCGCATCGCGCTCCGAGAAGGAAAGCCGCGGAATAGGCTCATATCAGGCGCCCCCCTCTGAAGAAGTTTTAAACGATCTTAAAAACGCCGAAAGCGATACGGTTCAGGGGCCGCCCCCGGGAAATCCCGCAGGCGCCCCTTATCCTGAGTATGATAAAATGGCCGTGCAGACAGCCGTGCAGCCTGCTGAAGCGAAAAAGGAATCAGGATGCGGCGTCGGCTGTTTCATGATGTTCACGTTCATGATGATAGGCGGCAATATCGGCGGCGGTGCCGGAGCGGCCGCGGGCATGTTCATAGGTTTTTTTCTCGGCTCTATTGTTACGGATTTAATGAATAAAAATTATAAGAACATCGAAGGCGGGTTCACGATAAACGGTTTTTTCGTTGGCCTCGTGCTCGGGATGTATTTCGATCATATTTTCCTGGGTATCATTTTCGGCATATTCGCCTCGAGGGTGTTATTCTCGCTGCTCGTCGGGAGCGCGAAGACTCGTAGTTAGGTAAAAAAACAGGCCGCAGCAGGCCATATTTTTATAAATCGATAGGGGATGGTATTAATGTCAGAGAATCTGAATTTTGATGTTATCATAGTCGGCGCGGGAGTTTTCGGTATGGCGACCGCTTTTTATCTCAAACAGACCGACCGCGCGCTGAACGTCGCCGTGATAGACCGCGAGGGCGGCGCCGGCGAAGGAAACACCTGTAAATCCGCCGCCGGATTCAGAAATACGTTTTCGTCACCCGAAAACGTCATGCTGACCAACACTTCGATAGATAAATTCGCCGACATCGAAAAGAAAGGGTTCGGCCTGAACACTAAAATGTGCGGATATCTCTGGCTTATGACCGACGATAAATTCAAGAAATCGCAGGACGCGATATGCGCCATGAAGGAGAACGGCGTCGATTTTGCCGTGCTGTTCGCGGAGGAACTGCGCAATATTCCGGGCCTCAACGTCGACGCATACTCGTCGGACGAATGCAAAATGATGGGGCTGTCGAGGATCAAGTGCGGTCTCCTCGGCAAGAAATGCGGTTCGATCGATCCCGGCGCCATCGTCTCCTATTATGAAAGCGAGTTCAAAAAACTCGGCGGCGTCACTAAATATAACACCAAAGTCGAATCGCTGATACTCGATCCCGAAGAAAAATTCGACATTCCGGGCGAGCCTCTGGTGTGGCAGGAGCCGAAGATAACGGGCGTGCGCACGGCCAACAGCGAGATCCACGCTAAAACTACCATTATAGCCGCAGGCGTATGGGCGAAGGAACTTCTGGACCCGATAGGCATCGACGGCCATATCAAACCGAAAAAACGCCAGCTTTTCCAGGTCAAGGGCAGCTCGCTCGAGCCGCTCATCAAAAACTGCCCCGGCTACAACGAGCTTAATATGCTTCCGTTCACGATAATCCAGAAGGCCGGAATTTACATCAAATCCGAGCCTCGCGAAGACTGCATTTACGTCGGCTGTGCCGATAACATAGGCCGCGCGTTCAGTTTCGACTGCGAACCCGAGCGCGACTATTACGAGAACAGCATACTTCCCGTTCTGGTCGAAGTATTCCCGCAGTTCAAGACCGCCCGTCTCGAAAGCATGATCGCGGGCTCCTACGCCTACAACACGATCGACAAAAATCCGTATATATTCAAACCCATGCGCGATCTTGTGGTCGTATCGGGCGATTCCGGCTCGGGCATTATGAAATGCGACGCCGTCGGCCGCATCGCGACCGCGCTCTACTGGGGCGAAGAATACGCGATCTTATACCCGAACGTTCCGTTCAGGGTGTCCAAACTCGGCGTCGAAACGCGCGACGTCACGTTCGAAAGGTTTGTAATATAAATATTTTACGTCAAAAATATCGCGCGCGGCCCGCTGAATAAAATAAATCCGCCTTTGAGCCGCGCGCGTATAATTTTATCCTGTTTAAAGCCGAAATTAACTGATGAATACAAAATAAATACGAGGTAACAGATGATCGACGCAATTAATTTTTTTTTCACGCACTTATCGACTCAGAATCTTGGTCAGTTAATTGAATGGGGCGGCCTTACGGTGCTCACTATAATAGTGTTCAGCGAAACGGGTCTGCTTGTAGGATTTTTCCTGCCTGGCGACTCGCTTCTGGTCACCGCGGGCGTTCTGGCGTCACGCGGTTTTATCGACATAACTACGATGATCATAGTGCTGTGCTTCGCGGCCGTGATCGGCGACGCCGTCGGCTACTGGCTTGGCTGCAGGATAGGGCCGAAGATATTCGTGCGCGAGGATTCCAGGTTCTTCAAAAAAAGCCATCTGATTAAAACGAAAGAATTTTACGAAAAATACGGCGGAAAAACCATTATCATAGCGAGGTTCGTCCCCATAATCAGGACCTTCGCGCCCTTTATCGCCGGTGTGGCCGAAATGAATTATTTCCGGTTTGCGGCTTACAATATCGTCGGCGGCATCGGCTGGATCACGAGCATGTCGATGATCGGATATTTCATCGGCAATAAATTTCCACTCAAGATCGTCGTGCCTATTGTAATTTTTATATCGATACTGCCGATCATATACGAGTTCGCGAAGGCGTGGCTCGAAAAAAAAACACTAAAGCAAGGTGAAGAAAATCAATGAAGGTCATTAAAAAATCAGCCAAACCAGCCGCGGCCAAAACTTCCGGAGCCGCCTCAGGAGCCAAAAGCGCCGGAATAAAAGAAGAAATAAAATATTCCGATTCCAAAACCACCATATCCGAGCTGAAGGCTGTCATGAAAAACTTCGTGGCTGAGCGCGAGTGGGAAAAATATCACGATCCTAAAAACCTTTCGATGTCGATAGCCATCGAGGCGGCCGAGCTGATGGAACTTTTCCAGTGGATCAAAAATGAAGAGGCCATGGCCGTTGATAAGCATTCGCCGCTTTACTCGGAAGCCTGCGACGAAATATCCGATATCATCCTCTACTGCCTTTCGCTTGCGAACGTTCTGAAAATAGACCTTTCGCAGGCCATCACAAATAAGGTCGTCAAAAACGTCCGCAAGTATCCAAGCGATATCTGCCGCGGAGATTATAAAAAGCCGCATAAAAAAAGTTAATTTGACAGATGCCGCTCCCGATCAGGATAATTTTCGGGGAACGGCTATTATGAAAATAACCGGAAAAACAACGCCGCCGCGGATAGTTTCGCAATAACGAGACTTGTCCGCGGCGGCGCCGTATTACTTTACGAGGTATATATTATTTTTCTATTAATTCCACGTTAGCGCGCGGCAGAGTGAATTTTTCTCCGGTGTGCTCTATTTTTACCTCTACTACCCTTACTTTCGCTCCGGTCTCTATTTCGTGAGGCTCGGTCGGAAGCGCGGTAACCTCGGCTATGGAGCCGAAATGAGGGACGCGGATGATTCGTACGACGCAGCCTACGTCCATTAAAAGGTTCGCTTCGGGCGGGGTAGAAATATCGCTTTCTTTAAGGTTTTCTTTAGGTATTATGATCTCGGGCCTGATGACGCCCGCGCGTATCTGTGTCGCGCCGTTGATCGAGGTCTTTTTGCCGTTATTGTTCTTCAGGAGTTCGAAGGTTTTGCCGGCCATGTTGATATTTCCGAAACCTTCGGTCACAACGAGCGTGATGCCCTTGTTCTCGTTGCCGGTAATCGCGACGCCGAGGTCGTATCCGAGGAAGTTTTTAAGCGTTTCGTCGTCGATGCCTCCGGCGATTATGCCCTTTACTTTGCAGGCCTGCGCCTTCTTTATCGCCGCGGCGGTGATGAGCGCGCCGCCTACGATGATCTTGCCGGCCTGCGTGTCGTTTATCATGCCTTCTTCGAGAACCGTCGAAGGAGACGAAGCGACCATGACCAGTTCGCCGACCGTTTCGCCGCCGACGCCGAATATGCCCTGGATGTATGTGCCGATTGTTTTAACGACGACGCCCTCTTTAGGGATTATTTCGTCGACTATGCCGTCGATGAACGATAAAACTTCGACCGGCGTGGGGTTCTGCCTTAAAACTACCTGGCCGGTGGCGCAGGATATGCTTTCGATAGTGCCGTCGCAGGGCGCCGGGCAGGGCGTGGTGAACATGCCGAAAAAACTGCTGCTCTGAGCGATCGATTCGCCTTTTTTCACTCTGTCGCCTTCTTTTAAAAGCATGAAATCCTTTATTTCTTTAGGGTCGATGCTGAGTTTATTGACGACGTTGACGAGTTCGACGTTGCCGGGCAGTTCGGTCTTCGCGACGACGTCTGAATGTTTTACGCGGCTGCCTTTGTTCACCAGAACGTCGCCTATAAGGGGAAGTCTTCTTTCTTTCGATATGACGGTGCTTTCGGAAACTTTAAGTCCCGGGGTATATGCGTTTGCCATGATAATCTCTCCTTTGACTATTCGAACTTCGGGTATTTGGGATAAAGGTCCATGGCCTTTATCCATTCGAGCAGTTTTTCGACGCGTTTGGCGTTGTCTTTCGGAAGTTCGAAAGGCCTTCTGCCGCGGGTATCTATTATAACGCCCGTCGTGCCGCCGTGGACCGTGCCGCGCACCGGCGCGCCGTAGCCTTCGCCCATGTCGAAGCCGCGCATCGGAGTAACCGTTATTTCGGCCGTTTCGCCTACGGGGAGACCCATTACGTGTATCTGGCCGAACGGGACGTCGATATCGACTTCGTGGCCGTTCTGTTTTTTCAATTTTACGTTGACGCAGGGCTTGCCTTCTTTAGCTATGCCTATGGGGGCTATGCAGGTGCCCAGATATATGAGGCAGTCTTTTTCGAAAACCTGAAGAGCCGCTTCTGGATGCACTTTTGCAAGAACGCCGAGCTGCGGCATCATGAATATCGAATCGACCGTCAGCTGGGTAATGCCTTCGGGCAGGAACGAATCCATGAGCATCATAGCGGTCTGCTGGCGGCGCGGGGCGTGCGAGAGAACGCCGCCGGAGCCGATGAGCATGTTAAGGCGCATCAGGTTAACCAGCGATTCGCCGGAATCTTCCTGGGTAAGCGCATCGCCTATGGTGCGTTCTTTCTGAACTCCCTTGAGGCCGACGGCCAGAGCTTTATGCTGGTCGAACGAAAGGCGCAGCGCTTCGCGCGCGACGGCCTGTTCGACTATGAGTTCTTTGAGAAGGTAAGGGATGGTAGTGGGCCTTATCATTTTGTTTTTGATGCGGTTGCGCAGGTCGCGCTCGTCCATGGTGAAGGGGACCCATCGCATTATATTGTCGAGGCCCGCGTCGACGAATACGTTCGATATGCTGTAGCTCATGCCGTAGTTGGCGGAAACGGTCTTGTTGTATATGCCCTGGAAGACAGAGAAAACGTCGGTGGTGGCTCCGCCTATGTCGGCGCCGACGACCTGCATGCCCTTCTGTTTGGCGATAACCTGCATGATGTCGCCGACGGCGCCCGGGGTGGGCATGATGTCGACGTCGGTCATTTTCATGAGCTTATTGTAACCGGGTGCCTGCTGCATAACGTGGTGCAGGAAGAGCGCCTGTATCTTATGGCGCGCCGGCATGAGATTTTCGGTTTCGAGCGTAGGCCTTAAATTGTCGGTTATATCCAGCGCCGTCTTTTTGCCGAGGCGCTCTTCGACGAGGCCGGCGGCCATATTGTTTCCGGCGTAAACTATCGGCAGCTGATACGATATTCCAAGGCGCGGCTTCGGGTCGGCCGCGGCGATAAGTTCGGCGAGTTTCGCGACGTGTTCGGTGGTGCCGCCGTCGATACCGCCCGCGAGAAGTATCATGTCGGGGCGCAGGTGCCTGATGCGTTCGATCTCTTCGTGCGGAAGGCGTCCGTCGTTGGTGGCTATGACGTCCATGACGATGGCGCCCGCGCCGAGAGCGGCGCGCTGGGCCGATTCGCCGGTCATCGATTTAACGACGCCCGCGACCATCATCTGCAGTCCGCCGCCGGCCGATGAAGTGGAAATATAAATATCGACGCCCTTGTCGCCCTTTCTGGGTTTTATGATCTCGCCGTTGTCTAAAATTTTTCGGTGGACGAGTTCTTCGAGCTCGGTTATGGCGTTCAATACGCCCTGCGTAACGTCTTCGATCGGAGCTTCGACCGTGGTCGGAGCCTCGCCGCGCTTAACGAGGCGGAACACGCCGTCCACCTTTTCGATCAAGATGGCTTTCGTCGTCGTCGAACCGCAATCCGTGGCGAGAATGCTGGTGATTTTTTCTTTTGGAATATGCATTCTTATCTACCCCTTCTTTAAAAAGTGAGTTTATATTAAATTAAAACTTTACAACTTATTTTAGAGAACAGATAACAGAGAATAGAGAATAGTTGATGATTTTTGACATTAAAAGGCGATTAAATCTATTTTCCGTTATTTTAATAATTGTATAAAAATCCATATCTGTTCTCTGTTCTCTATTCATTGTTCACTGATTTATTGTTCCGAGCGCTTTTCTATGGAGCATATCAGCCGTTCCACGTTTTCGCGCTTTTCCATTAATTCTACGATCCTGTCGTATTCGGCTATATTGAAAAAGATCTTTATCAGCGGG
>Ga0209212_1000764_pt1 | contig 59363 bp, 53 predicted proteins | sample RifGroC2_FD_183996 | JGI IMG/M metagenome (GOLD analysis project Ga0209212, IMG submission 183996) | Groundwater microbial communities from Rifle, Colorado, USA - Groundwater C2 (SPAdes) (version 2) | ecosystem: Environmental > Aquatic > Deep subsurface > Groundwater | place: Rifle, Colorado...
GCCGGCCCTACCCTTGGACCGGTCGTCGTAAATTCCTGACAGAGATATCCGCGACATGCACATGTTTGCTACCTCTCACTTACCTATTTCTCATTATGACTAACAGGGCCGTGCAGCTCTCTTGATGGTAAACTGCAGAAGATATTTCACCAGCCTTCGCAATTCAGAAAAATCCCTGATCGACAGAAAACGTCGAACAATATAGCCGAAGCGGAAGTAGAATTTCCTTACTACCTGCATCTCCAGCGCCTTCATATCTTCATATGAAAGCGTATCTCCATAAACCGGTATATAATCAATATTCCCACTCAGGCAGCACTCTTGCCCATGATCCCTGTCAATAATTCCCCGCTTAACCGCCTGTTCGAACAGCGGAGTTCCGCAGAACAACCTGGTAACACCGAACAATGCATAATCGACTCCAATACTGTTCAGGGTTTCAGAGTTTTTCAGTATCATTTCCCTAGTCTCGCCCGGTGCACCAAGCATCATATAGGCCAGACTCTGAATCATAGCTTTTCTGGTGTTCTTTATCGCTTCCTTGATGGTCGAAACATCAGTTCTTTTATGTAAAGCATCAAGTGTTTCTTGAAAGAATGATTCAATTCCATAAAATATGACTCGGCAACCCGCCTTTTTCATCAATTTCAACAACGGCAAAGAAACACAATCAACCCTAGTGTCACATGCCCATTCAATCTTCAGCCCTTTGCTGATGACCAGTTCGCATATTCTCTCGGCATGTCCCTGATCCGCAGTGAATGAGTAATCTGCAAAGACAAACTTCCTGACATTGTACCTCTGGTTGAGAAGGATCATCTCGTCTACCACTATCTCAGGTGGTCTGATCCTGTACGGCTCATGAACCCCGCAGAAACTGCACCTGAATTTACATCCTCTTGAAGCCTCAATAAAGGCGATGGGAGGTTCTCCCATCATCAGGGTCATTATTGACCCTTTCATGGCATCGTTGTAATCCTTGAAGCGTTCGATGGGAAACCGCATGACAGCAGGATCAATATAGTGAAACTTCGAATTTTCGATTACCTGTTCATCAATTCTGTAGGCAAGCCCCTCTATCTTGTGAAGTTCATCCCATGAACCGTTGAAGTACAATTTTGACAAAAGCGTAAAAGCCTCTTCTCCTTCACCCTTGATAATGTAATCGACCGCATGATCATGCTGCATCATCACTTTTGACGGCATAAAGGTACACGGCCCGCCCACGACTATCATTATTTCCGGATAAGCCTTTTTGATGAGACCTGACAGCAACCCGACATTGTCGTAACCGAGAATCAAACTGCTGAGACCAACGACCCCCGGACGATATTCAGATATGAAGCCCATAAGCTGATCCGGGTCGGCATCCAGAAACATGTCGTATATTTCTACTTCAATTCCTTCCCGAGATACCGCTTCGGCTATATAATGAAGACCGGCTGGTTCGGCAAAATATGAGAATGTCTGATATTTCATGACATCGCACGATTCTATCGGCACTCTTACGAGAAGAACTTTCAATGATGGAATACCACTATCATGTTCCTTTAATTCATGGTGATAACTAGTCAGGTAACGACTCCCATACAAATCTATTACAACACGAACTGTGTCACCAGAGTCTGAAATTCAACAGAAATATTGTTAAGCTGGTTTGCGACCTGAGCTGATTCGTGAGCACCTGTCGAAGTCTGCTGAACAACGTCGGTGATCTGCAACATGTTGTTGCTGATTTCGCTGGAGGTGAAGGTCTGTTCCTCAGCGGCAGTGGCGATCTGATTTATCTGCACTACAACTTCATTGATCTGTTGCAGGATGTTCTGGAGAGCCTCGCCGGAGCGTTCCGATTCGGCCCGACCCTTCACAACCCCTTGGGCGCCTTCCTCCATGGCAGCCACGACTATTTTGATTTCATGCTGTATTTCCTTGATCATCTTACCAATCTGTTCGGTTGCAAGACTTGTACGTTCGGCCAAGGCACGTACTTCGTCGGCAACAACCGCAAAACCGCGACCTTGGTCGCCGGCCCTGGCGGCTTCGATTGCGGCATTAAGGGCCAACAGGTTAGTCTGGTCGGCTATGTCCTCAATGGTTTCGATGATAGAGCCGATCTTTTCTGAACGTGATCCCAGATTTTCCACCGCCTGTGCAGCACCTTTTGCGCCTACTACAATGTGATTCATTACTTCCAGGCAGTTTGCCACAATGACAACACAATCTATCGTTTTCTGGCTGGCGTGCCGAGAGGCCTCGGCAGCCATCATGCAATTCTTAGCAATCTCTCCAGAGGTGGCTGACATCTCTTCACAGGCGGTGGCAACCGTAGTGGTTTGCGAAGCTACCTGTACGACTACAGGAGCCATCTGTGCTGAGTTGTTGGAAACTTGCATGGCAGTTGCAGCTACCACTGTACTGGTCTCAGCTACCTTGCCGACGATGTCCCTGAGATGACTTACCATGGTCTTCATGGCTGCCAGCAAAAGGCCGGTTTCATCTCTGCTGGTAACAAGTACCTCCACAGACAAATCACCCTGGGCCAGGCGGTTAGCTATGGTAATCCCTTCTTTAAGCGGTTTGGTGATCCAGTGGCTAACGATGTAAGCTAATGACAGACTAAAGACTGCCAGCAGCAGATCGATTCCCAATAAAGACCACTTGATGACGTTAACATCGGCTCGTACGTCATCTATATAAATACCGGTGCCCACAACCCAACCCCACGGTTTGTAAAGCTTTACATAGGAGAGCTTGGGGTAAGTTTCGTCCGTCATGCCACCGCCCTGTTTCGATTTTGGCCATTCGTAGGTAACAAAACCGTGGCCAGACTGTTCGGCTACCCGACTAAAAGCGACAAATAAATTTTCGTCATGGACTTTCAGTAAAGTTTTGCTTGTGCCAAACAGCATACTGGTCGCCTTGTTGAACTTGGAGTCATCGAGAACCTTACCATTAAGGGATGGGCTGGCCGGATGCATAATCATTTTAGGTACAGGCTTGCCCAGATCATTGATCCAGAAATATTCTTTTTGTTCGTATCGCAACCCGGATATGATCTTGGCTGCATCCTGTTGTGCCTGTTCCAACGTCTTCCTGCCCGCCTGCACATCAGCATCGTTCTGCTCGATTAGAGTCACAACACTTTCGACCTGGTGACGTATGGCATCCAACTTCTCCTTCATGATTTTACTCTCGATCTCAGGCAACAGATAAAAGAGCAGTATGGCAAGCATGCTTGCCATACTTACGACCGTAATAGTCATAATTTTGAACTGTATACTCATGTCTTTGAATCGCTTACATTGCATATTTCAATTCCTTTTCAAATTTTGTCAGATAAATCCGTCAGCTATACCTTTAGACAAGCAAATAACAGCTTTCCTCCTGCAACTTCTGTAACAACGATTGGATCCAGAAGGTATTACTGCATATACTGAATAGACTTGGGTTCCAAAAACTCTTCCAGTCCATACTTTCCAAGCTCCCGGCCATGACCGGAATATTTGAAGCCTCCAAACGGGACTAGCAGGTTAAATGGAGCACCATTAATATCAACCTGCCCAGCACGTAATCTTTTTGCCACTCGTTCAACCCTGGAGTCATCCTTTGACCACACAGCACCGGCAAGTCCATAGAGAGTACTATTGGCTATACGAACAGCATCATCATCATCTTTGTAGGTCATGATCGCCAGAACAGGGCCGAATATCTCCTCTCGGGCAATAACCATCTCGGGAGTAACTCGGCCAAAAATAGTTGGTCGGACAAAAAAACCCCTTTCGAGACCGCTTGGTGGTTCCAAACCGCCAAGTAGAAGTTCTGCTCCCTCTGCGATTCCCTGACTTATATAATTTAGAACCCTTTCACGTTGGACAGCACTTACCAGCGGACCAAGCCATGTATCTTTCGAGAGAGGATCTCCAAGAGTAAAAACTTCTGCTGCCTCAACCGCTAGTGCCGCTGCCGTATCATATAAAGACTCAGGCACTAGCATTCTGGTATGAGCGCTACAAGTTTGTCCTGAATTTAAAAAACAGGCTGAAACAGTCCCCTTGATCGCGGTGGCTAGATCAGCATCGTCGAGAATAACGGCTGCTGATTTGCCTCCCAGTTCCAGCGTAACTCGTTTGAATGTTGCAGCAGCCAATTCTCCGACGCGCCGCCCAGCTCCGATCGAACCAGTGAACGACACCATATCAACTTCCGGATGACTCACGAGAGACTCACCAACAGTATTGCCGTATCCGCTCACCAGATTGAAGACCCCAGGCGGTAGACCGGATTCGTGTATAATGTCAGCAAGCATAAAAGTGGTGAGAGAAGCCAATTCACTCGGTTTAACAACTACTGTGCATCCGGCTGCAAGAGCTGGAGCAACCTTGGCCACGATCTGGTGAAGCGGATAGTTCCACGGTGTAATGCAGGCAACCACGCCTACCGGTTCCTGTATTACAAGCGAGTTACCGATTCTTTCGGTAAAACTGTACTCTTCAAGAATGGACGAATAACTCCCCATGACCGCAACCGGCAACCCAATCTGAATGAGGCGGGAGAGCTTGATCGGCATCCCCATTTCAGCCGTTATGGTCGCGGCAAGCTCTTCGCTTTGAGCAATCAATCCTTGATGAATTTTCTGCAACATCGCGATCCGTTGAGGGACCGGAGTGCCCGCCCAACCGGTGAAAGCCCTTCTGGCAGCCATAACAGCCAGATCAACATCTTCAACCCCGCCAACTGGAATCCGTCCCACCACCTCTTCTGTTGCAGGATTTACGATATCGATTGTTTGTCCCAGAAGAGTTTTCTCCCACATCCCGTCAATGTACAATTCAGATCGTATCTCCATACGTCACCTCACTCCGAAGCATCTGCCATCAGTTTTTTCTATATTTGGAGCGCAATAGAACGGGCCTAAATGGACTGAACGATCTCCGTCAACCTGGAAATGTGGCGCAAAACGGGTTTCGCTGATCATGGCGGCGCTATTTCCGCAAACGGGCATTGGTTTACCGGTAACAAAAATATTTTTTTCATCAAGGGAAAACTGGTGCGGCATCTCGGGTATCGTGCCGAGATAAACCGCAGTCTGGCCGTAATTTTCGCGGCTATCCTCAAGGCTCGACAGTTTAAAAACACGAATAGTCATGGAATAGAAATCAATTTTACCTGCTTTAGCTGCCGATTCCGGGTTGTCCGGCGAAAGCTGCGTCTTGGAAACCACTCGATAATCGACACAACCGAGGCGGTGCAGCATTCTCTTGAAGTCTTCCAGATAGAGTGCGCCTGCAAAACACTCCCCATACAGAACCGGATCTTTGCGCAGCTCTTCAGGGATCCGCCTGCCGCTGAATACGTCGGCAAAATAGAACTCGCCACCCGGCTTCAAAACCCGGAAAACTTCAGAGAAGACCCGCTCCTTATCTGGAGAAAGATTGAGGCCGCAATTGGATATGACCAGATCAATGGAATCATCCGCAATGCCGCAGGCGGCAAGATCTTCGATGTATCCTTGACGGAAGTCCACATTTGGTTTTGTGTAACCGAAGCGTTCCATATGGGTAGCGACATGTTTCCGCGCCACCGCCAGCTGATCTTCACTCTTGTCGATAGTGATGACATAATTTTCCTGCTCGGCCAACTGCGCGGCGAGATACCTCTCGAACTGTTCTTCGGTCATGTCAATCCCGATGACATACCCCTCCGGCCCGACCAACTGCGAGGCGAGGTACACGTCGCGACCTGTGCCACAACCCAGGTTAAGAACGGCACACCGTTCCACAGCAGGCGGAATTGGCGACCCGCAACCGTAGAACTTTTCAAGAATCTCATCGTCAATAATGGAGAGAGCCTTACGTTGATGTAGTGGAAACAAATCTATATTGCAGCTCGCGTTTTTGGTGCTGTAATCTTCCTTGGCCTGATCCTGAATATTGATCTCCTCAACCATATTATTCTGATCCTTTAATAATTTATAAAGTGTGCATAGGCATTGCCATCAAACTAAATGATTTTTATGATAGATAGTTCCCGGCAGATCTAGAAACAGAGACCGTAATGACCATATCCTGCAGCATTGCTATTGTAGATAACTGTTTTACTCAACACAAAACATATTTCAGTAGTACCAATAAGTGCAGTTTAGTGCATATATTTATTGCTGTAAAGATCTTTTTATATTTCAATAAAAAGATGTTTCATTTTCATGGAAACGGTCCATCAACACCGACAGGCAATTGAGAGTTTGGCAGAGTAAAGCGTGAAAGCCTCCCCTGACATGGGGAGGCTTGGAGGTATTTAATACGAATCGAGTCCGAACTAATCTAAATTACAGGATACTCAACGTGTGGTTGTTAATAGGGCATATCTGTCCATTACGCATGTCTTTACCGACCCTGAAGAATTTAAATATGAATCGCCCACCCTTCAGCTGCTCGCGCTGCCTCCATTATGCCTTCGGAAAGGCTCGGATGCGCATGGATCATGGTTGCAATGTCTTCCAGCGTAAGTTCTGCTTTCTTAGCCAGCAGGATCTCATGAATAAGCTCCGTCGCCTCACATCCCGCGATATTGCTGCCAAGGATTTCCTTTGTCTTAGGATTAAAAAGAATCTTTACAAAGCCGTCGGATTTCTCGACCGCGACAGCCTTGCCGATGCCGCGGTACGGAAACACCGCCTTCTCATACGCTGTACCGGAATTCTTGAGCATTGCCTCGTTCTTGCCGAAGCTGGCTACCTGAGGCTCACAATAAGTGGCAAAGGGGATGCTATCAGGATCAATCTGTTTAACAGTTTCGTGCCCGGCCATATGCTCAACCGCCACCTCCCCTTCCTTGGAAGCCACATGTGCCAGAAGCGGAGATTTTATCATATCGCCGATGGCATATACCCCGGAGACCCCGGTCTCGTAATAATTACCGACCTTCACACACCCCTTCTCAACCTGCACACCTATTTTTTCAAGGCCCAGCCCTTCGGAGTTGGGGGTTCTGCCGACCGCAACCAGAAGCTTATCGGCTTCAAGCGTTTCCCGAGCACCGTCCGGCCCCTCCAAAGTGATATTTAATACCCCCTTGTTTTTTTCGCATGAGATCGCTTTTGTTAATGTTTTGATCCTCACACCCTGCTTCGCAAAAGATTTGGCAACCAGTTCGGACGCCTCCGGATCCTCCTGCGGGAGGATGCTCGGTAACATCTCGACTAGCGTCACCTCAACGCCGAATGCACTGAAGATATATGAGAATTCGACGCCGATAGCTCCCGCCCCGAGAATAACAATACGCTTTGGAAGCGTTTCCAACATGAGGGCGCCGGTCGAAGATATTACCTGCTTTTCGTCGAACTCGAAACCGCGGATTTCTGCAGGGCGCGAACCGGTTGCAATCAGAACGTGCTTTCCGGAAATAGTCCTTTTGCCGTCAATTGAAATTCTGTGCGCTGACTCGAATGCCGCACTCCCTGCAATATAATCGATCTTGCTCTTTTTCAGCAGGAACTGTACCCCTTTTGACAGCTGGTTTGCGGCGGCGCGAGACTTCTGAAATACTAATTTGTAGTCGAGGCCGGATTTATCCACCGTAACGCCCATGGCTGCAAGCATATCGGCTTCATGAAAGATACGCGCCTGATCAATGAGAGCTTTTGAGGGGATACAGCCGACATTCAGGCACACGCCTCCAGGTTTGTCACGCTCAACCACAGCGACCTTCAGCCCGAGTTGTGTTGCCCTGATGGCAGCAACGTATCCTCCGGGACCGGCGCCCAATACAATCAGATCATAATCGAAACTTTTACTCATTTTTCTCTCCTCCGTGTGATAAATAGCAACTCTTTGATGGTATCAGCCGGGCGGCCATCTCAGCCGATTAACTCTCTCCAGCGTCGCTACAACTATCGTCCTGCGCGCACTCCACGCAGTCGCTGTCGTCGTCATACTTCTGATAGACGTTGCAGAAAGGACAGATTATCGGCTTAACGCCGCATGTTGCTGGTATCTTGTTTTTGCAGCTCGGGCACACATGGGGCTTGGTTACGACTACCGGTCTACAGCACATTGTTTTGTCCTCCTTTTTCATCCATGCAGTCGTTCGGCGCGGTATCGGTCAGACACAATATGTACACCTCGCAGCGACTACACTCGATAATATGTTGAGCAAAGCTGTTCAGTTCTTCAGCATCCAGCTTTCCAATGAGATAGTTCGCTACCAGCGGTTTGAATTCATGGCAATCCATATATCGTTTCCTGCACGACATACTTTGTACTCAGCATGTTGTTCCCCTTAATACACACATCTTCTTTTGCAATTGGTACAAGTTCTCACAAACGTAATATTTGACAGCATCTGCCACACATTACGCGGTGTTCGGGTGGCATTGAACAGATGCAACTCCTTGATGATCGCGGTGCGCACATACACATCCGCATGTGTCTGGAAGTCAATGCCCGTACCGGTTCCATAAGCGTTCACAGCGCCAATCAATCCCAGCACCCCTGCACCGACAAGATCCTTATATACAATATAGTTTTGCGCCAGCTTCACATATTTTTCCGCAACGATATTGATATACCTTAGCTTGTTCTTAATTATTGGTACGATTAATGTGGTTTCCCTGCTGATACCGTACGCGTGTATCAGCTCCGCTTCCATTTCCTTGGATATATAATTATCCTTGATGTATTTTTCGGGTGAAGTCCGTATGCATACGGTTTTTTTTCCGAAGAACTGATAACGCATCTGTCCATCCTGTAGTCAGCCGACCGTTCGGCCCGGTACATTGGCCTCCAGCATCATGCCGCAGTTTTTTCAGTGTTTCCGCCACCCTGCATTGTCTTGAATATTTCGGTGGTTTCAGGTCCATATCCCAATAAAACCAGCGGCGGTGTGGCCTCACTCTGTTTCCAGGTAAAGCGCGGATGGGCAACAATCATATCGACCCGCTGCTTTACCTCCTCCTCCGCTACTTTGCCGGGAAGCAGCGCCGACTTTACCCCCTTGCGATCGGTGTAGTAAAAATAGATCACGGCATCGAAAGTTTCCGCCAGCGCAAACGTCTCGGCAAACTCTTCTCTGGTCTCACCGGGAAATCCGAAAATGACATGCGTTTCAAGATACAGGTGCGGATGGTTTGCTTTTATTTCCTTCGCAACCGCCATCACTTTCCCGGAGTCATACTTCCGATTCATGAGAGAAATAATACGATCGGACGCTGCCTGCACCGGAATATTCATGAAATCGATCTTATCAAACACCGATGGCTCTATTTTCGGATACAAGCCGAGAAATTTTCCCGGTTCGATGTAATTGATAAGGAGCCGCAAATCGTATTTATTCAGTTCCATTAACAGCTGCGCCAGATCAACGCCAATATCAGCGCCATAGCTGCCGCAATCGTCTCCCAGTAGCATAAAACGCCTGAAGCCCATCTGGAGGCCACGCTCCACTTCCGTAACTATCTCCGGGATAGTCTTACTTTTCACATACCCCTTAGTCTTTTTGATGGCGCAGTAGCTACAATTATTAGTGCACCCCTGACAAATCTGTATGTAGTATGAATCGACGAAACCGTATTCATTGTTGATAAAGTCTTCATCCAGTTTGCTGCCGGATATTGTGTGAATTTTTTTTTCTGCATCAAACATTTCATCAAACTTCTCCAACTCTTTGCTACCAATGAGCGTTACCTTACTTAGGTCGAACAAATCGGGATTTATCTTCGGCAAACAACCGCATACAACAATCTTCTGCTGCCCGGAGTATTTTTGAATATACTGATCTACTATTGATATGGATTCATCCTCACGCCCTTGATCAAAACCGCAGGTCGTAATGACAACGCAATCGGATTCTTCTGGCAACCTTACTATTTGAAAGTTGTTTTCAATGAAAAAATTGGATAGTTGGGTAGTCAAATAACCATTGTTATCGCACAGCTTGAATGTGGTACAGAGGAATATCTTTTTCATGGTCTGATCCTTATTTATTAATCACTACTTACGGATGAATACTCCGGCATGTTCAGGAAGACCACCGGCACCTGATGCCACTGTCATTCAACCCCAAAACCAGACATTCGTTGTCCGACCGGCACGCCGAAGATTGCCTATTCCCATTGTGCCACCTGTTGATTAAATCCGGCTGGCAGATAAACGGGCGACTCATAGCTACATAGTCTGCTGCCCCGCTGTGCAACAAACGCTCAGCGGTTGCATAACTCCTGATTCCGCCTACAAGAATAATCGGAATCCCCAGATGGTTGCGAAATGATCGTGCCGCTTCCTCGAAGTAAGCTTCATCCTGTTCACTGAGAATACCGGTTCTTGTTGATTTTAAATTGCCGGACTCGCGCGTACCACCGCTTATTTCTATTGCGTCTACCCCCGCATTTTCCAACATCCTTCCAATTTCCAGAGATTCATCTAACTCAAGTCCATTCTCAAGATAATCACGTGAGTTCAATTTCAGCATGATTGGATATAACGGCCCGACAACCTTTCTTATATGCCGTACTATTTCCAGGAGAGGAAAAACCCTGAAAATGACATCGCCACCATAACCATCAATCCTATTATTGTACGCTCGGGACAGAAACTGATTCAGAAGATAACCATGACCCGCATGGAGCTGAATCCCATCAAAACCCGCTTTCTGTGATCTTTCCGCTGCCAATACGAATGAATCGATTATCTCTTCGATTTCTCCTGGAGCCAATTCTTTCACCGGATATGGTACGAACGTGCCTCCATCTGATACCGCCCGTGGCGTATGGCCAGTCAGTTTCGGATCACCATAAATTCCGGCGTGGGAAAGTTGGAGAATGATCTTGCCGGCATTTTCGTGAATCGCATCAGTTAGCAATCGCAGCCCCGGTATAACGGTATCGCTATCAATGGCGAGTTGTCGGGGGCCTGCCTGGCCATTCTTCAGCACATAAGAATGGCCGGTGATAATCAGCCCAACGCCGCCACGAGCAAGCTCAACCAGAAAATCGATAAGCCGCTGCGAACATGTTCCGTCATTTTCAGCCAAACCAGTCCAAGTAGCAGACCGGACAAAACGGTTCTTGAGTTCCATACCGTTTATTTTTGTTGTCTCAAAAAGCTCTAGCATATCGAAACCTTTCAATGGTCTGCAGGATCACTTCAAAATATACTTGGCTGCAATAAGATCACAAATACCGACAAAATCATTTATGTCATATACAGGGACATCCACTTCTATTTTTTTGTCAGAAGCCACAGCAATGAGAGTCTCATCATACTCTTCACCACGGCACAGGAGACTCGTGCTTCGCTCTTTTCTGTGTACTTCTATCTTTGGAAGTGTATTTTTTTTAAATCCTTCCGTCAGAACAATATCCACATCGTTGAAATATTCGTCCAACAGTTCGTATACAGACGGTTCTCCTGAGACATTATTTAATTTGACCATCGCCAGCTTGGCCTCCGAACTAATCATCATGGTATCGGCGCCTGCCTGGGTGAGACGCCAGGAATCTTTACCGGCATAGTCAATTTCAAAGCGATGTGCATCATGTTTTATGACGCCGACCCGATACCCGCGCCGCTTCATCTCAGCGATAAGTTTTTCGAGTAGAGTCGTCTTTCCCGTGCCGCTCTTTGCCACAACCGATATCACTGCTTTACGCATGCTCTTTTCCCTTTACCGCTTCGTATTCCGCAGGCGTATTCAGATTTATAAATGCATATGGTGACTCAACGACGGATTCCAAATCTTCTTCACTAACATCCTTGACATTTATCAGTGGATACAGGTCATAGACGCAGAAATTTAGCGCTTCCAGCATGCTTTTGATGGGCGCAAGGCAATTTCTGGAATATGCGGCAAAGAGCGGCTCATAGCCGTGTGATAGTTTCGGTACAACCGCATCGCAGCCAACGGCAAGAGGACATATATGGTTGATCACACTGCTGCTGGGATAGGGAAGATCACATGAAGACACAAAAACATAGTCCGTTTCCGAATAATACAGACCAGTGTAAAGTCCTCCAAGTGCGCTTCCCGGAAAGAGGTCTGCATATATCGGCACATGGTAGTTAGCAAACCGTTCTTCACGGTCTCCTATAAGCACAATCCGGGAGAAGTTTTCGCTGAATGCATCAAAGATCTTCTCGAACATGGTCTTCCCTTCTATTTCCAGAAAAGCCTTGTCCCTACCCATGCGACAGCTCTTGCCGCCAACCAGAATGACTCCGGTTATGTCAGTGTATTTCTTTGGCATGTGAGTTCTCTGAGTGATGGACCATTGCGCAATCAGTCTGATCTCCTTGAATTTTTGCCACTGCATGGAAAATAACCGTCCATACAGCTTCCAGATTTTCCACCGCTCCCCTTGGGCTTCCCGGCAAGTTTATAATAAGAGTTTTTGATCTCACCCCGGCCACAGCACGGGATAGAGCTGCCATCGGAGTCTTTTCAAGACTTCTTATGCGCATTAATTCGCCAATTCCTGGTATCAGACGCTCAACAATCCGAATAGTTGCTTCAGGAGTAACGTCTCGTGGAGAGAGACCGGTACCGCCTGTAGTCAGAATAAAATCCAGATCGCTCTTGTCAGCCCATTCAATCAACGTGGCGGCAATAACATCTTCTTCATCAGGCACTATCTTATAATGGGCAATCTCCATTTCTCGTTCAGACAAATACCGACTTAATGCCGGTCCGCTTGTGTCCGTCCTTAATCCTTGAGAACCTTTGTCGCTTATTGTGAGAATTCCTACTTTCATTGGTTCCCTTCTCTCCTGTAAACGCCACTTTTGCCGCCATCTTTGTAACTAAGTGCTATCTCAGTGATGGTAATACCCTTATCAATACCCTTGCACATATCATAAATAGTAAGAGCAGCAACTGAGGCTGATACCATCGCTTCCATCTCAACGCCTGTTCGTTCAAAAGCCTTAACCGTGCTTTCAACCAGAATCGTACCGCTTTCCAGATCGGTTGAAAAATTCACGGAGACAGCATGGATTGCAAGTGGATGTGACAATGGAATAAGTTCCGGGGTCTTCTTTGCCGCCACAATCCCTGCAAGCCTTGAAACGGCCAATACGTCGCCCTTTGTTGTCATTCCATTCAATATTTTTTCAAGGGTATCTCTTTTCAGAATTACTTTTGCAGAGGCGACAGCGTTCCTCATAGTCGGCTGTTTGCCACTTACATCCACCATCACTGCACGACCTGCTTCATCAAAATGGTTAAACGGCATCTTGCCTCCGGGATTGTAATTATTTGCAACACATACCATTATCTTGAGTGATACAGCGCTTTTCCGTCCGTACAACTGTCCTTGATGATGTTTCGCCTTACGTGACACTGTATTAGTATCTGCTCGACAGCACCGCCATGAGTGTTATGTAGTAAAGGCTATATTCATCCGGATAATAAAATGGATATTCAAGCGCGATATCAGACATAAACATATTTCCCCTTGATGACGAATAATACAGCTTTACTAGTAAGTAAATGATCCGTCAGGCACTCCTCTGACACAATTGAGCCTGGACAAAAGAAGGAGAATGAAACCGGCAAGGGTTGCGGCAAAGATATTGCCGGTGGCGCCGGCAATTGTACCGATAGCAAGGGTTACGAATAGTTCCTGCCGTGAGTCGACGACGTCCTGTATCAGCATTCCATGTTCAATACCAATAAAAACGAGCATAATACCGAGAATAGAAGAGGGAATAAGAGCGAACAGGTTTGGGGCAGATTTCCCAAAAAACACCCCAATAACAACGAAGAAGGAGCCGATGATCACCCCCATTGCCCCGGTACGGGCACCGAAACGACAATGGGCTGTCATGCCGCCGGCACCGTGGCAAAGAGGGGCCGCACCAATCACCCCCGCAATAATATTGGTAATGCCAAGGGAAAGTGAAAGCCTTCCCGGCGTTACCCTGACTGCGCATGGCCCGAAGTAAGATTGGGCGGTATCGGCAGTGGCAACTATGGAGTTGCCGAAGGTCAAGGGAATTTGGGGAAGAACGAGGAGAAAAAAGGCTGCGGTGAAATCGTGCGCCGCAGGAAATGAAATTGTAATGGGAGTTGGTGCGAACGCAAGATTTTGGAGTGCGTTAAAAGACCCGAAAAAGAAACCTGAGACCAATCCAAAGACGAGAAGCACAAGCGCGGCGGGAATCCGTCGACTGGCCGAAAAAATGACAAGAAAAGCACCACCTGCAATCCCGAAGAGAAGCCCGACTGGAATATCTGCTCCAGCTATATGGAGGACCGCCGCTTCACCTCCCCGTAAGAACTGCGGATCGAGTATCATCTTAATACCGTTGGTAACGAGAAGCACTCCGACACCGAGCTGGATTCCCCTGACTATCGGGCGGGTAAATACCCTGGAAAGTAGATTTGACATGCCGGTAAAGGAAAGCATGAGTAGAATGCCTCCCATCAGAATGCCGGCAGCAGCAATTACGCTCGGCGAGAGTCCGGTAGCAATAGCTATGATTGATACGGCCTTTAACGGTTGGACGGGAACCGGTATTCTGAATACAAGGCCACTTATAATATATAAAAGCCCCACCAGCACTAAAACTGCGGTCGGGTTCATGCCGTTCTTTACAACGAGGAGGATGACAAGTGGAACCATGACCCCCAGATCTGCTACGGAACCGGCGAACTCATGAAGTGTAAAGCGGAAGTTGGATCTTTCCATATCATTTCTCCTTTCCGCTGAAGTTATTAAAAACAAACAATTGCAATTATCTAATTCAATGCGCCTATAACTTCGACAGCATCGCCCGGCTTAATCCCACCACCCTGCAGAACCTTCGTGAAGATACCTTCTTTAGGCATCACGCAATCTCCGGCCTGATAATAGATGGCACACCGTGTATGACACTCCTTGCCAATCTGGGTAACCTCCATGAGAGTATCTCCCACTTTGAGTTTTGTACCGATTGGCAAACGGGGAAGGTCAATTCCGGAGGTTGTAATATTTTCTGCAAAATCACCGGCTTTCACCGAAAGTCCGAGACGCTGCATCTTTTCTATGCTTTCCTGTGCAAGGAGACTTACCTGTCTATGCCAATCTCCTGCATGGGCATCACCGTCAATACCATGATTTGGCAGTAAGTTAACATTCTCTACCGGGGTTTTTCGTTCCCCTTTATTTTTGCTTATGCAGACTGCAACGACTTTGCTCATCATTTTGAATTCTCCTTCCGTCTTTGAAAGCTAAACAACGTGCAAAAATAGCGCTATCCTCCAATCTGGGACATATTGTATAAATGATTGTCGGCTTCACCTGTCATCAATGTATGTCGATGAGGTTTCATGTTCGCCACTTGGCGAAGAGCTTCCCTCAAGCCAACGTCATCATCATTTTCAAGAAATGGTTTCAAACTCATTTTCCCATCATCAAAGAGACAGCTCTTGACCGCACCGGAAGATGTGACTCGGATCCGATTGCAGTCTTGACAAAAATGACTGGAAATCGGGGTAATGAAGCCGAGTTTTCCTACTGCCCCTTGAATCTGATAATTGACAGCCGGGCCATCAAGTGCTTCATGCGTCACTTTCTGCATTCGATAACGTTCAGAAAGCCTTTTAAGTAACTCATCTCCGGGCACCATAAGCGATTGCCAGTTTTTTTCTTTCAGTGTAGGCATATATTCGATAAAACGAACATTGAATGGCTTGTTGATGGTTAGAGCGGCAAAGTCAAGTATCTCATCATCATTAACCCCGCGCATTACTACCATATTTATCTTCAGATGTTTAAAACCTGTCTGCTCAGCAGCTTTAATACCTGCCAAAACTTTGCTCAAGTCTCCGCCCCTGGTAATACTGAAAAAAACCTCGGGCCGCATTGAATCAAGACTGATATTGATGCTTTCAACACCAGCACTTCTCAAATCCTCAGCCATATCTCCAAGAAACACGCCGTTAGTGGTCAAAACGAGTTTCTTTAACCCTGGAATTTGCTTTAAATCAGAAAGAAATCCAAGAATTCCATTTCTGACTAATGGCTCTCCTCCGGTGATCCGGATTTTTTCAACTCCAATGGCTACCGATGACTTTGCTATTCGATAAAGCTGTTCATAGCTCAGCATATCAGCATGCGCATGCTTCCGTATCCCTTGTGCAGGCATACAATAACTGCAACGGAGATTGCAGCGATCCGTTACGGATAACCGCAGATAGTTTATCTTTCTTCCATAGATATCTATAATTGACATAGGTGCCTCATCTCAAATTCTCTGTTCGAGAGAGTTACGACTACCTCGGCTCCCGGACAAATGGTTTCACCCGGCGCAACTTCAATAATTCCGTTGGCTTGCAACATTATCCCAAGATTTGAAGAGTTTTGGTCACCTGTTGTTTCAACAAAGTACTTGCCATCATTTATACTGACTTTAGAAAGTACTAGATGGGGACGTTCCCCCTTATTTTTAACGGGTACAGTAATAGTAGCTTTGATGACCGGTCTGAAAATGCGCACATGACCCATCATTTTCAACAGCGCAGGTCGAACGAACTGCTCAAATACGACCATGGCGGACACCGGATTTCCTGGAAGGGCAAATATTGCTTTACCGTTCAATTGGGCATATGCGAAGGGTTTTCCCGGCTTCATATTGACCTTCCAGAACATGATCTCCCCGCCAAGTTCCTGAATCACCTCCTTGACATGGTCTCTATCCCCCGCTGACACACCACCCGAGGTAATTATCAGATCCGCCTCAAGACCAGCCATAATCTTCTCGCGGGTCGAGCCCCAGTTATCCTTGGCAATGCCGAGCATCAACGGCTTGGCACCCGTTTCTATAACCTGCGCTGCGATACTGTAGCTATTGCTATTGATCTTTGTCGCGGCAGTAGGAATAGAACCAACTTCAACAAGTTCATCTCCAGTGGCAATTACAGCAACTTTTGGCGTACGGTATACCGGTAAAGACGTCAATCCCATCGAAACAAGCATCCCGAGTTCTGGTGGTCCGAGAATGTTGCCGAATGCGATGACAAGCTCGCCACTCCGGATATTTTCTCCCTTTTTTCTGATGTGGGAACCACTCCAGACGTCACTTTTCAGTCTGATGTCGTCATTCTCCTCCTCGACATCCTCGATGGGTACAACGGTATCGCATCCGGGAGGTATTGGAGCGCCGGTCATGATCTTGATCGCTTCTCCCGGAGCCACAGGAACTGTTCGCTCTATTCCAGCAGGGAGAAAGCCTGTCACTTTAAGATATCTTCCTTGCAGTGTCTCATGGGAAAAGGTATAGCCATCCATGGCCGAATTATCGGCGGAAGGCATGTCCCACGGGGCATGAATATCATCGCTGATAATCCTCCCCAATCCTTCCAGTAATTGAACTTCTTCAGTTTGAAGTACTGCCGTTTGCTGTAAAATCAGATGCTGTGCTTCTGCTATGCTGATCATGACTTTGACACCTCGCTATCTAATACTGCGTAAAATGGCTGTATGCTGTGCTATCCGAATGTTTTCTTGTAAAGCTCATCAACAGATTCTCGTATACCCTTTTCCTGTTTCTCGAACAGACACATCAACTCGCGCGCTGTTTCAGTAATAGCAGCGCCGCCACCAACTGCCCCACCTCGGTATCTGATCACCAGTTTCATGCCGATCGTTTTTTCCATCAGGTAAATCGCCCCGCGTATTTTCCGGTACGACACCCCGGTTTCTTCTGAAGCCCTTGAAATAGAACCATAACGATCTATTGATTGAAGAATGTTAAAACGCCCTTCACCAAAAAACGGTTTACCGTTCAGTTCCAGCCAAACTTTGGAACGCACCGCCAAGTTTTGTTCAGCGAGAATATTCACTAGCTTCATGGCCCGTACAGTACCTGCTGTCAGTTTAGAGACGACCGTAAGGTCGTTTATTTACCGGTCAAATCAATGGCGGCAGATAAACCTTGGCGCGGCAATCCTTGATGGCTTTTCGTCCAAGATAGTTAAGTCCTTCAATCAGTGTGGGCATTTTCTCCAGCGGAATCCCGATGAACATCATATCCTCGCCCAGATCCGATATGGCCCTGCAACCGTAGCAGCCAAGCGATGTATTCATCTCGCCGGTCGTGTACGGATATAGCGTTGTCTCCACGCATTGGGCGTTATAAGAACTCATCTGAAACGTAGACCTCTTGCCGGTGTAATAGGTTGATGCCATGCAGAGCCACATCATGGTCTCAGGCGGAGCAATAACTGCAATGACATCAGGTCTCATCACCGCCTTATCTAGAGGCGTCAATAGTGTGGCTCGAATAGATTCCTCAGGCAGCGCAGGCCTATCCCTCACCATTTTTTCTGCAGCTTCCCGGGTTGCGAGTTTACCAAGTTGGACGTAGATTTCTCCAGTTGCCAGCTTGCGAGGCACTTTACCTAATCCCAGAATTGAAGCACCATCCGGACAGGAGTGAGAAGACGCCGGCATCAGCATGCTCAAACCACGTCGGGCCATGATGAGCGCCTGGCAGTAACGGAGACGCACGCTTGGCACTGGAATATGGGGCAGCGGTTCTCCGTTGTGAATCAAAGAGATCGCAACGGGCTTGGATCTCAGCTTTAATATGTCTTCCAGCGCCTCGGAATAGCCCGCAAAGATCCTGATATCTTCTTCATTCAACGGCACAAAGGGTTTGTCGTTTTCATCATCTATATACCGTTTGAGCGGTGCATCCTGACTTATCAGAATTGCCCCTTGCGGGCATTTACCTGAACAGGTCATGCAGGCGCAACACTCCTCCACATTGACTACCCGCGGAATCTCTTTGGCAACCTTATCTCCTGATGCCAATACTTCTTTTGGGCACAGCTGCACGCAGAGATCGCAGCCAACGCATTTTTCACTGTCAAAATCTATTCTAACCATCGATTTTGGTCCTCGGATCGTGAGATGTGTTAGGCGGGGTGGCTGTTGACAAACCCAATTCGCGGATCAAGCTCAGGGTTCTTTTTGGAACTATGATTTCAGGTTGAAACCGGCTCGTAAATTCCGTCGCATTGATGACCGCGATGATATGGCCCAGGTCTTCCATGTAATCCACGTCAAATAATGCTTCGAACAGTGCCGTGGGAATGTTTTTCCGCCGTGATATATGAATCAGGGCATCCAGGGCGGAGAACCCCTCGGCATTGTAGAAAACGCCTGTAAAATCAACCTCCGCCGTCCTGGTGACTCCGACCAGTGAAACGCCGGCGGCCTGACAGGGAGCCAGGACCATTGCCCCTGTGCTGGATGTTTCGTCATGGTGTCTGAGCCACCCGAAAGAACGGGTAATAAGATCAGGGGTAATGCAAGGCAGGTCTCCGCCGACGCATATTACCGAATCGTATCCCAGGCCGAACAGCTGCCGGTAACTGTCGTTGAAATGTTCATCGAAATTCTTGCCCCGGTCGCAGATATACTTGATCCCGCCTTCGGGGAACGTATTGTCGAACATCTCCTTGATTTTCGGAATTTCACTTTCGGGTGACGAGGAGATAAACAGATCAAACTCCCCGATAGCCGCGCTCTTCCGGCACTCGGCTAGTGCGTGCAGTCCGACCTCCGCGGTATCAAGCACCATGGCCCGATACAGATTCGAGGCCTCTTCAGCGGAAAGCTCACCACCGTTTTCCTCCATCAGACGGGTCTTGGTCACACCTGGTTCCGGATACTTGGTAAACAACACCAATGCATTTCTGTTTGTCTTCATAGCTTCTCCTTGAAGGGTAATTCACAAGATGATCTTTTTTTGAAACGGTAACGTACGTTATGCCTTTTCCCGGTGAAGTATCATGGGTTGCGGATCGCACTGCTGCTTATCCGAACAGTGGTTGCACTCATCCAGCTGGTGGGTTGGCACCAAATCCCACGACGTTTTTGAAAAACCGGTTTTTGCATAGAACGGAACCGCTTCGCCGCGCGCCACAAGAATAGTGGGCTTGTCAACAGGCAAAACCTGATTCAAGAAATGGCGCCCTGCCCCGTGTCCCCGATAGTTCCTGTCTACGACAATCGGGCGAACCATGACCTTGTCAGGAAACTCTTCGAGACGCACACAGGCCATGATCCTCCCTTCGTACATCAACAGGGAAAATTCCTCGACCGGAATGGCGGAACAGTCCATCTGATTTGCGGCAAGCAAAGCCAGCAGCTCTTCCCTGTCGCCAGCTCCGGCCGGGCGCACTTCCGTTCGGGTGAAATCAACAGCTTTGTAAACGCGACAGGGAATGGAACGGAAACTCCATTGCCCGAGTATCGGGTCGCACAGCTCAGTATCGGCGGAAGTCAGGACATTGGCATTTGCCTCCCACATGCCGCCCAGTTCCGGCTCTGCCGCAGGCCGTTCGGGATACCACCAGCCAAGCTCGACACTCACCGCATTCGGAACCATCTCAACCAGTGTCAGCTGATGCCTGATGCGCCCCTGTTTCGTCTCTATCCAGACGGCGTCTCCATCCTGTAAACCGAGGGAATGAGCGGTTTCAGCACACATCTCAGCGCAGGGATGCGGATGCCGTCGACGCAGGCTCTCCACCTGCCTGAATTCGGAAGAATAGTAGGGCTGCTTTCGTACCCCGGTAATAAGGAGGAGGTCGTTGCTGATATCGGCATGGGGAGCCTCGCTGTAGGCAGGCAGGGGATCATGACCCACCTCTTCCAGAAGCCGGGAGTACAGCTCCACCTTCCCGCTGGGGGTGGCGAACCCTTGTTTCTTGTATTTCATGTAGACCGGTTCCGGGGCGTAGAGACCGAACTCGCAGAATTCCTCCCAGGTCGTGCCGGTGGGGGCGAGCACATCATTCATGGCGCCTTCAAGTGAGTCCCAAGGCCAGTGGTCCTTCTGCCCGCAGCGCTTGCCCAGTTCCATCCAGAAATCGAAATCTGATCGCCGTCCGTACAACGGATCGATGGCGGCGCCGCCACCGTACATGATGTTGGCGACACCGCCATTCATCTGTATAACGGACTGCTCGAACCCGCCGGTGATCGGAATCACATAATCGGACAGCATCGCCGTGGGGGTCATGAATTTTTCCAAGGTGACCAGCAGGTCAAGCCCCTTGAGCGCCTGATACACCTGTTTCGTATTCGCCTGGCAGAGGAGCGGATTGCTCGCCATACAGATCATGGCACGGATCGGGTACGGCTCGCCGGTTATCATGGCCTGCCACGCCAGGTGGGGATGGGTTGAGGTCATGTACCTGGCCGGCAGTTGTTTGCCGTGAAGCATGGTGGAGCGAAGCATCTTTTCATACCCGTCATGCCGCTGCAGCGGAAAGAGACCTACACCCAGCTTTTTTGCTTTCTGCTCATCGGCCAGCATGTGGTTCAACTCAAGATCCACCTCGGCAATAAAGTCGGAACGATCATTCAACAGAGATCCCCCGGGAATATCGATGTTTCCGGTAACGGCCCTCAGCGTGGCAATGGCTCTCAGGGCTTGGGTGCAGTTGAACCCGCTTTGATCAATGCCCAGGCCGGTAAATATCGAAGCCGGTTTCGCCGCGGCGTACAGCCGGGCAATGGTATGAATCTGCTCTTCGGAGATGCCGGTAATCGCGGAAACTGCGGCCGGGGGATACTCCTTCACCCGTTCGCTCAACGCATCAAACCCCGAGCACCAGTTTTTAACAAACTGCTCGTCATACATGTTCTCACCGATGATGATGTTGAGCATGCCCAAGGCCAGGGCAGCATCCGTTCCAGGCCTGGGGCATATCCACGTATCGGTCAGACGAGCGGTTTCCGTACGGCGGGGATCAATGGCAATGATCGTGCCCCCCTGCCGGGAAAAGTCCTTGAGGTTTTTCCAGAACATCGAACGGTCCGACTCGGCGGGGTTGATCCCCCAGAGGATCACGCATTTTGTGGTCTCGGGGTTCATTTCGTCATCGATGGGCCAACCGCAGGTGAGGCTGTTCACCCAGATACGGGGGTTCCAGCAGACAATACCCATGCCGATATTATTGGGGGACCCCCAGAGGTTGAGAAAACGGTGCATGGGCCAGTAGATGGTATGCGGGGCGCTGATGCAGGTAGCAAGTGACTCGGCATTGAAGCGGGCTTTCAGATCATGAAGTCGCTCTGCGATCTCCGTCAGAGCCTGATCCCAGGATATACGCTGCCATTCGCCGCTCCCCCTTGTGCCGACACGCTTCAACGGGAAATTGATCCGCCCGGGGTGGTCCAGGATCTCTTTGTTGGCAATAAAACGACGGCATCCTCCCATGACCGCAGGGTCATAGGGATAGCGATCCGGGTCAGGCTTGATAGCGGAAATCGCCCCGCCGTCATCCATCGTAACCCTGGCGCCGCAGAAATATCCGCAGAGCTGGCAGTTTGCCTTACGCACATCGACCATGGCGCTTCCTCCCCCCGTGCGGATAGACCCTCTTGCCGCTGCCATCCGTCAGATGGTAGACACAAAACGGAATGGAGGTGCCATCGATAACGGTAACCGCCAGATTGCACCCCCGGACCCTGTCCAGATCCATGGTCCAGGCATCCATGTATTCCATGATCAGTATGGGGAGGCCACTGACTTCATCAGAACTTTCGGCCAATCGGGTGACGATATCCTGGAAGACCGCTCCCTGGGGGCTGCAGCGATCAAAAAGCCGTCGGTATTCGTCTTCTTCCAGATAACGGGTAAAAGATTCATAGTCATCGCCTTTCCCAATGAGAAAGGTTGAGCCATAACAGAGTGGGTGACTGCTCCCTACCGGCCAGAAATCATCAACGGCAATTTTCCCGGCACTCTGTTCTGCTATGAGGCTAGCCACATCTGCCACGGAAAGGTGCTTAACGTTGTTGACGGTAAACCTTCCTGAGACAAATGCCGGCTGCAACGCCAGACCGTTTATGACATCGAGATTAGCCATACAGAATTTGATAAGATCGCCAAGCTCATGATCATTTATCCCCTTTACTATCGCTACGGAAAGGATGACCGGGATGCCTTCCTGTCGGCAGTTCTCGATGGCCTGTATTTTTTCTGCAAGGACATCGCGCCCTCTCAGCTTTATCGTAGTTTCAGGGGTCAAGCCGTCAAACTGTAGGTAGACATTGGTTAAACCTGCTTCTTTAAGGCTCCGCAGGTATGCGATGTCTCTGCCAATAACCAATCCGTTGGTATTGAGTTCGACCGCCTCGAATCCGGTCTGCCGGGCAATCTCGATGATGAGCGGCAGATCCTCGCGGATGGTTGGCTCCCCCCCCGTAATCTGGATAGGCAAATTTTGCCCATCGAAATGTAAGATAGCTTCAAACATATTCCGCAACTCACCAATCGACGGGTCAGCGGGGATGTCGCCATCGAACATGAAACAGACGGGACATGAGATATTGCAGCGCCAGGTCACCTCCACTTCCGGCAGAGTGATGCTTCTCTCGTGGCCCGGACAGAGCCCACAATCATGTGGGCACCCTTTCTCCGATGATGCGGTTTGGGGAGTGCGTGATACTGCCGGGAACGCCATGCCGGAATACCATTTATATCGTTCTGCATCAGGCCAGATATAGACATCAAAGACGCCATGTTCTTGACATTCTTTATGCATATACACTTCGGCATCAGCATTTTCATAAATGGTAGCCGGTATTGTCAGAAGACACTTTGGGCACACACTTTTTGTGTCTTTGATTATGGCACGACGAGCATTGTTCATCCGATTCTGCGCCTCTCATCCATCGTAAAATCTGCATTATAGCCACCCACCTCATCTTTGTTCGCCTGCACGAATATATAATATACCGTACCAATGGCGGATACCGCCGCAGTCGCAATGACATAAAGTATGGCCGGAGTGTGCACGTTTACATAGAGAGTTGCCGCGTACACAAAGTAGATTTGAATAACAATCACGACCGCTGCATAGATTGATTTAGTCTTCGTGCTAATTGGCATGGTTATAATAACCCCTCTGTTATCCTCTCCCGCTTTATCTGCCCATAATTTCCACTCTGGGTAATGCTTCTTCCCAAGGGCGCAACGATTATGTGCACAAACTTGCTGAAAGGAATGTAGGCGAAGAAGGCCACGGTGACTGTGGCGTGAAAAACCCAGACAGCAGTTGCTGCTCCTACCCCGGCGATATGCATATTTTGCAAAACTTGTGAAAGGTTGCCGCTGATAAATGAATATGCGATAAATGGATCTTTTGGTTCATTTGAGAGGCGAAAAGCCTCCGTCAGAAATCCGGTCAGGGTCACCACCCACAGCAAAAAAATCAGTTTGACATCGATCAGGGTGCGTTCCCGCTCAGCAAAGATTATCCGGTGGATTAGCCCAAGCGTAAGCCCCAGGAACAGCACGGCTCCGCTCAGTTGCATGCTGAACTTCAGGAATGCCCGTCCTGGGCCGCTGACAAAATAATCATAGTGCAAATAGTGATGCAGATAATGACCAAATACCGTATAGACGCAGTCAAAGAAAAAAAGAACCATGAAGCCGAAGAAGATCAGGGAGTGACGGAACCAGAGAAAAGTTGATCTGTTTTTTATCCGGTTTTGCAGTAAGGCTTCACTGATGACAGTTGATATTTCAGGAAACGTGACACTTGCCTCAGATGTGAGAGCAGCGCCGTCCTCCTCTTGAGCCTTTTTGTTGACCCAGATAATGTAGTAGATCTTCAGAAAGACATTTTTATAGGCACCGATAAAGAATATCGTGCCGGCAATGATAATTAGAGACCAGAAGTAGGTGAATTTATCCATGGTTACTTCTCCTCATGTCCAAGTATCACCTCGGCCTGTTTGTCATAAGAAAGACGCTCCGCAACAACCTGCTTAGAACGCAGGACCAGGTCTTCAATTCTCCCTGACACTATTGCCTGTTGTGGACAGATTTCCTCGCACGCCCTTTTTATTTTTCCGACAGGACGCTCATCGCAAAAAGTGCACTTTTCCATCCTTCCCTTGACTCCCATTTGCGGAGCGCCAAAGGGACAGGCCCACAGGCAAAGCATACAGCCAACACAGCGGCTTTGGTCAACGGTTACACCGCCTGAATCCTCATTTTTACTGATCGCTTGCCTAGGACAGGCCTTTTTGCAGGGTGATTCCGCACAATGCATGCATGCCAGTGAAGCATTAACTCCAGTAACTTCCGGATAGGTGCCGCGAGAAACACCGGAGACGTTACGCCACTTTACTGTCTGGACCGCGTCATTCCATACTTGACAGGCAACCTCACAGGCACGGCAGCCAACACATTTTTCCTTGTCGAAATAAAAACCGTATTGAGACATTTCGCCACCTATATCTTTCGAATGTTTACCTTGCATTCATTGAAACTTATGCCGCCGGAGATCGGATTAACCCTAGTTTCGAACAAAGGGTTGATATGTGTACCCTTCCCCCTGGCGAGGCTGCCAAAGCGACGACCAAAACCATGCCCATGTGGAACCCGGGCTACACCGGGTTGTACGGCCTCGCTGACTTTTGCCACAATAGTTGCCGAGGCCAGGGGTGACGACACTTCGACCCGGTCGCCATCGGCTATGCCCAGCCGGCGGGCATCCCTGGTGTTCAGCTCCACCCAGTTCTCTCCGGCAATAGCCATGAGATAGGGATTGTTCTGCGTGTGGGTACCACAATGGTACTGCATTTTGCAGTTGATCAGCTGGAACGGATACTCGGCATCAGGCTTCACCCGATGTTCCTCGGTGAATACGGGTAACGGGTTGTAGCCCATCTCTTCAAACATGGTTGAATAGATTTCGAATTTCCCGGAAGGGGTCGCAAGACCACCATCGGTCTTGAATTTGTGATAGCGGAGCTCACCCTCCCAGACCCCTTTCTCTTTCAGTTCCTCAAATGATACCGGCAGGAATGCGGTCTGCTTACGAGCCCAATCCTCCCAGCTGTCCCACTGGAAGTACTCCCCGTAACCCATCTTTTCGGCAAGTCCTTTCATTATTTCATAGAGCGGCTTCGATTCACCTAACGGCTCGATTGCAGGCTGGGCAAAGACCACCTGAGGGCCAGCCCACAAGCTCTCCCGCACTTCGGCACGTTCATAGGTAGAGGATTCGGGGAGTACGAACTCCGACAGTTGCGCCGTCTCGCTCATGTAAATGTCAATAGTGACCGACAGATCAACCGCAGCCATCATTTTTTCGAACAGGCGGGTATTGGGATCGCTCTGGGCCGGGTTACAAATATGGAAAAACAGCGATTTTACCGGGTACGGATCACCATCCAACACCGCTTTAGGCAGGAGCTGGGTCGGCAGGTCCTGCGCCAATGGGTACCCCATGGACTCATACAACGGGAGCTGCTCCGTCGTCGTTATTGCCTCTTCGGGAATGTCGACCGGCATGTCGATCGGGGCAAGCTCTTTCAGGATAAGGTTGCCGGGACCGTCAATATTACCGGTGATCACATTGAGTGCAAAAACAGTGCGCAGGGCGTCAAGGCCCGTGGTGTAGTTCACCAGCCCTTTCAGCCCGTCCATCAGAGCCGGCTTGGTAGTAGCGAACTCATCGGCAACCGCGATGATGGTCTCCCTGGAGATGCCTGTGATAGCTTCAGCCCATTCGGGTGTATATCCATTAGACAGGACATGTTCGGCAAACTCGCTGAAACCGTGCACCCACTCGTCGCAGAAGGCCTGATCATGACTCTTGGTCTCTATGATGCGGTGGGCGATTGCCAATGCCAGTGCCCCATCGGTACCCGGCTTGATCGGCAGCCAGAGATGTGCCTTTTCCGCCGTGCGGCTCCGGTTGGGATCCACCACGACCAGACGACACCCCTTCTTCATCGCTTCGAGAAGCTCGCGATTTTCATGCAGGGCCTCGTTGGGACCGAACGGATCTGCGCCCCACAACATGACAAACCGGCTGTTGGCGTAGTCCTTGACCGGAAGAGGATGGGCGAAAGTCGCTACGGCAGCCAGTCGTCGATCCTGGTCACAGGCTGCGCCATGACCGGAGAGATTGGGCGTACCGTAGAGGTGACCGAACAACTGGTGAGTAAACATCTCATTGGAATCAAGATGCCAGAGGTAGACGAGTGATTCAGGTCCGTATGCCTCTTTGTTTGCCTTCAGTCGCGCAGCTATCTGGGTCAGCGCGTCGTCCCAGCTGATCCGCTCATGTACGCCCAGACTGTTTCTCTTCATCGGATAGAGCAAGCGGTCAGAATCACGACTTGAGTGAATGCTTGATATGCCTTTGACGCAACGGGAGGTAGAATTGACCGCAAATTCATTGCCCCGAACGTACTCGACCTTGCCATTTTTTACATAGCTCTCGGTAGGGCAGTGCCATGGGCAGATCATGCATACGCCCGGAACCGTTTTAGTGCCCCTGATCTCGTTAATTACATCACGCGTCATTTGCTCCGCCATTTCTCTTCCCTCTCGGCGTTTTAAGTTTTAGTTTACGGCCAATAACATTCGCAATCCGTCATATGCCAAATTAACCAATCCGTTATAGTTTGCTATCTCACGTTCAAGCATTTCATTTGTCACCTGCTCGCTGTAGTGCATTGAAAGATGCGTCAGATACAATTTTTTCACATTCAATTCACAGCCGACATCTATTGCCTGTTGCACAGTATGATGTTGCTTCGGATACCAGTTTTCTCCATAGAACGTCGCATCCAGAATCAACCTGTCTATTTCTCTCAGCATAGTCATAGTGTGGACAGGCAACGGGCCGCTATCAGGAATGTAAGCAACTTTGAAGTTGTTGTTTGCTATCAGGTACCCAAATGTGCCTGGGGAGTGTGAGACACTTAAACCGGTAATAGAAAATTCTGATAAATTCATAGGCTGTTCAGGCTCAACGATGGTTATATCCAGCCATTCAGCCATCGAACCATATGACTGCTCCAGCTGTTCCATTGTTTCCCTGCTCATAAATGCCGGTATTCTGCCCTTGAGATGAAACTTCGCATATATTTCGAGATCGCCCATCCCTGAGACGTGATCATGATGTGAATGCGTGAGAAATAAGCCGTCTATGCTTTTTATCTTCTCGCGCAGGAGCTGGCTTGATATCTCAGGAGGTGCATCAATCAAATAATTTTTTTCACCGGCAATCAAAACTGAACTTCTTGTGCGCCGGAATTGTGCTGATGCATGTGCTTCAGCACAAACCGGACAGTCACAATAAAAAACTGGTACTCCGTTGCCTGCACCTGTTCCCAAAAACACCAACTCCATATAACGCCACCTTAAAGCAATTTTCTATGCACTGGGAAGACTCTCACCGCAAGCTTTGCATACGTTCTTTACCGGCAGTTCAGCCAGCTCTTTTGTAACCAGATCAACCATTTCTTGAGTTATTTTTCCCGCAGACACGGGCCTGGCCTGCTTTAGAGTCATACTCATAGCAGCTTTGAAGCGGGGATCACTTGTCATAACAGAACAGTGCTTTTCAAGGATTACTTTACCGTTCTCATTGGCCATGATCTCAGACATTGCTGATTCAATTGAAAGCGGCAGTGGATTCATTTCTTCACACTTGGGACATTTAACCTGTCTTTTTTTTACCGATACGGGTCTGAAGCACATGATTAAGTTCTCCTTTTCGAGGTTTTGTAAATGCATTTTTTAGTGTCACTTTTAAGTTAACTATTTTATAACAGTTTTTTGTTTAAGCTGTCAAGATATTTTCTATGTTTTTTTTGATGCAAAAAAAAGTCCTGGTTTGATGTCTTACCGTAGAACACGACAAGCATACACAAACGCCTGGTGCAGTTCTCTAGCGAACATACAACCGGATCGTGGATTACAAGGTTCGATACGTAACTGTTGTTCATAATTCACATTTGAAGTAATGTGGTTACGAAATCTGGAAACTATGAATATATGGCAGGCAATAAAGATTTTATGGGGCGCGGGAATAAATGGAGGGATATATCAGCCTTTTACTGAAGCGTTAGCAGCTTGCTTGAACAAAGAATTAAAGGAGGTTATTCGAAATAATTAACATCGTTTTACAAATAACAAAGACAGGATCGATGCAACCCTACATCCTAAAAGATCATCCATGTCCGCTGAGGCGACAACATAACTGCGTCGGCGGCGTACGGTATCATTTGCCATATACACGCTATATCACAGACTCACTCCTCGCTTCAGGGTGCCCCCTGGGTTGCCTTTGCGTTGTATTCGTGAATAGCCACAAAAAACTTCTCACTTTCGCAATAAAGACGGAATATTGGCAGCCACTTTCTCCACTTGAGTGCCTTAACAGATCAAACGATCCAGGAGAATTTCAGCAATATCCCGCGGCACCAGCTGACCTTCCAGATCAGCACCCTTAACGCCATCCTCGAACATGGTTAGACAGAAGGGACAGTTGGAAACAAGTATTCCGGCTCCGGTTGCGGCGGCCATCTTCGAACGGCTTTCACTAATACGATTGCCAAGTTTCTCCTCTACCATTATCCGTCCACCACCGGCTCCGCAGCAGAAACTTTCCGTCTTGTTTCGCTCCATTTCACGGATACTTCCACCCGCTGCTGTAAGCAACGCCCTGGGATCCAAGTAAAGTTCGTTGTAGCGGCCGATATAACATGAGTCATGATAGGTGCAGGCAAAACCATCTGCCTTGATCTTAAGTTTGCCATCCTTCTGCAACCGGTTGAGAAATGTGGTGTAGTGCTCGACTTCAACGTCGAAGCCTAGATCCCGATAATCTTTGGCCAGGGTGTTGAAGCAGTGAGGACAGGCTGTGACGATCTTTTTGACTTCATACCCCTTGATGGTCTCGATGTTCTCGTTGGCCAGGGACTGGTACAGGTATTCGTTCCCAAGCTTGCGCATCGGCTCACCGCAACATTTCTCTTCCTTGCCGAGGATTCCAACCCTGACGCCAGCAGCGGCGCAGAGTTGGACAAAGCTGGTGGCAACCTTGATGTTCCGTTTGTCAAATGAGGCGTAGCAGCCGACGAAATAGAGGATATCCACCTCAGTGCCTTCTGCCATGAGACTTACCGGCAACTTCTCGGCCCAGTCACCGCGGGATGCAAATGCCATTCCCAGCGGGTTGCCGTTTACCTCGGTGTTGTCCATGGCCGTCACCACTTCATCGCCGGGGAACTCACCTTCCATCAGCACCATATTGCGGCGCATATCAACAATCTTGTTCACATGTTCGATGGCAGCTGGGCAGATTTCCTGGCAGGCGCGGCAGGTTGTGCAGGACCAGAGAGCATCTTTACTGACCGTCTCGATCAGAGTGGCTTCAGGATTAGTGTTGGCAACCTCGCCCAGCTGGTTAATCAACTTCATCGGCGAGAGCGGTTTATCGGTGTTGTGGGCCGGGCAACGATCCTGGCAGCGTTTGCACTTGGTGCAGGCGTCCGTGTCGAAAATGTCCTTCCATGTCAGATCCTTCAGTTGGGCGGCACCGAAACTTTCGGTAGCATCGTTATCCATGTCAAGGGTGACCAAAGCTCCTTTGGGGCCGAGATCGGCGAAGAAGTAATTGGCAGAGGTAGTAAATATATGCCTAAACTTGGTGAACGGGATAGCAGTGATGAAGCCGATTACAAGGAAAAAGTGCAGCCACCACATGCCCTGGTGCAGGGTACGGAGGGAACTTTCCCCCATGCCGGCCAGGGGCTTGGCGAGTACGAGGCCGATCGGCGACCACAGTGCCAGGTCGAGCCGGCTTGGCAGTTCTGTCACGGCCATCCGGGCACCTTCGATAACATAGCCCGTAATGATGATGGCAAACAATAGACCGTGCATGATGGCATCGTCCCGGCTAGTTTCAAGACCAGCCGGGCGAACAAAATATCGACGTACAAAGAGCCCCAGCAGCATGACGAAAACAACCAGGCCAGCCAAGTCCAGCACCATAGAGAACAGCTTGTATAAACTCCCATTGAGAAAACGCAAACCAAACAGCAGATCGGTGAAATCAGCCTGGGCAGCAACCAGACAGGTGCCGATAAAAAGCAGGGAAAATCCCCAGAAAAAAAGTCCATGGGCATACCCCGGACCCTTGACCAGCAGCACTCTGCTTTGCAATAATACGTTCCACAGAAGTTCGCGAATGCGGACAGCACACTTGTCGGACCGGTTCAGCGGCTTTCCCTGCCGGTAGATCTTCAGCCGCTGAAACCCGTTGTAGGCCAACAAACCCAAAGCAGCGAAGGTAAAGAAGTACATTGGTATCAGTACCGTCGCCCCATGACCGATATTCCAGTAAAGCTCACGTGTAGTTTCTATCACATTTTCCCTCGTACCAGCTCTGTGTGACTCTGTTTACCTAGTCAGATACTGTTAATTAGTAGCAATTAAGAAGTAAATTTAGGATTTATTTATGCCTGCTTATTGAAAAGCAGGTGCGCATTATAAGAACTTCTGGCCAGTGGGCTCGCGACAACACCCTTGAAGCCCAATTTTTTTGCAATGCTGGCCCAATATTCAAACTCAACTGGCGGTACATTACGAACAACAGGAATATGTTCTTTGGATGGCGCCAGATACTGCCCGAGAGTCAAATTTGTGCATCCGGTAAGGAGAATCTCATGCAGAGTTTCCATAACTTCGACGCCTGACTCGCCTAATCCCAGCATCAGCCCGGACTTGACCGAAAGACCATGGTTAGCAGCCTGTTTCAGGACATCTAAAGAGCGATGATAATTTGCCTGAGGCCGAACCAGGGGGGATAGTCGTAAAACGGTTTCCACGTTATGGTTAAACATGTCCGGATTAGCCTGGCATACGCTTTCAATCGCCTGCTTATTGCCTCTGAAGTCCGGAACAAGCACTTCTACAAGGGTTCCAGGGCAGACCTCCCTGATGCTACGAATGGTTTGGACAAATTGTTCTGCTCCGCCGTCCTGTAAATCGTCCCTGGTCACCGATGTGATGACAACATAATCCAGTGCCATTTTTTTCACTGCAAGGGCTACTCGATCAGACTCGTCAGGATCGGGCGTTACAGGAATCCCATGTTCCACCGCACAGAACCTACAGTTTCGAGTGCAATTGCGGCCCATGATCATAAATGTCGCCGTTCCTTTGCTGAAGCACTCCCCAAGATTGGGGCATTTTGCACTTTGACAAACAGTTTCAAGATTAAGATCCTGGATAAGTTCTGACACTTTTGTCGTTTCCGTAAAACTCCGTGCCGGAATTTTCAACCATTCAGGATGACGCCTTGTCTCAATCCTTGAGTAACCAAAGGCATTTTTAAATTTTTCTGCAAAACTTTTTTTTATGCTATTTAAATCCAGTTGTTCCTCCAACTCGTTTTCCATGGAAGTAATCACTTGGCCAGGAATTCCGCACGGACTAAATAAGTCAAAACAGCTAACATCCGTATTCACATTAAGTGCAATTCCATGATAAGCAACCCACTTCTTTATAGAGATGCCGATGCTGGCGATTTTCCCGTTGTTTACCCAGACACCGGGCAATCCAGGCCTCAATTCAGGTTTCAAACCATGGTCTATCAGCACTAACGAAATAACATTGAGTAAGGTCTGTACATACCAATGCACATCTTTAATTCTGAGCTTAACGATTGGATAAGCAACCAACTGGCCCTGATCGTGGAATGTAGCCTTGCCACCACGATCACTCCGGCATATTTGAATCCCTTTTTCATACAAATCTTCTTCATTATGAAAAATATCGTGACAACTGCCGCTTTTCCCGATGGTAATTACAGGTGGATGGGATACGAACAAAAGTCGGTCCGTTGCTATATCTGCGAGCCTCTCCTGAAGCATACGCTTTTGAATTTCAAAGCAGTCTTCATAATCCATCAAGCCCAAATCAATAATTTCAATTTTTGTTGGATCGTTTGCCATAGCGCTTTCACATTGAAAAAACAGAGAATCCTTCCTGAAGTGATAACGGCTCAAACTGGTAAATAACTTTTACCAACATTTTAGCGATCCCTTTTGTCGGCACATTTCCTGTCGGAAACAGTAGTCTCCGAAAAGTTTATTTTAGGTGCAGATTCAACAGCTTGCCCACGGATCGCCCTTTTAACGAGAGTCTTGGCAATTTTGATCTTGTAGGCATTTTTACTCATTGATTTTGCACCATTCAATGCAAGCTCAGCAGCCTTCGAGGCATTCTCTTTGTCGAGCGGACGACCTTTTAGAAACTCCTCAGCCTCCGCTGCCCGATGGGGTCCAGATGCGACTGCTCCAAGGGCAATACGAGCATCCGTGCAGATTCCATCCACCACAGTAATGAGTGAAGCAACACTGACAATGGCAAAATCGATAGGGCTCCTGAGGGTAAATTTCTGAAACGACTGCCGGGCTTGCCCTGTGACCGAAGGAACCACAATTTCGGTAACCATTTCATTCTTCTCAAGCAGATTCCCCGTTGGAGTATAAAAACTCTTGAGCGATAGCATCCGCTTCCCATGGGGGCCTACTACAACGACCTGCGCATCATAGACGGCCAATGCAACTGCCGTATCCGAAGGACAAACTGCAAAGCATTTTCTCCCGTTCAGGATGGCGTGATAACGGTTATCTCCCTTCAACGCAAGACAAGGACCATTTCCCTTTCGAGCACACTTGATAGGGCCGCCTATATGCCGTGGATATCGATAATAGCTGCAGCGCACATCCTGGCAGATATTTCCGCCGATAGAGGCCACATTACGGATCTGTGGGCTCGCTACGGCATGCGCCGCCTCGGCAAGCGCACCGTATCGTTCTTTGAGTAATCGGGATTCGGATAAGGTGGAGAGTTTGGTCAAGGCGCCAATCTGCAACTGGTCTTTTTCTTCCTTGATGTAATCAAGGCCTTTGATAGTCTTGATATTGACAACTGCTTCAGGATATTCGGGGAGGAATTCATCCTTAAGAACACCAAACAGATCGGTTCCGCCGGCATTGAGCCTGGCTCTACCGTCGAATTTATCCATGGCGGCCACCGCTTCATCGACTGTTCTGGCGTTTATATGAGTAAAGGACCTCATGAATCACCTCCTGTACGCTCTTTGCCCTTGACTTTGTCCAGCGCCGCGAGAACCCTCTCCGGCGTAACCGGATATTCATGAAACCAGGTTCCGACGGCATTTGATACTGCCATGAGGATTGCCGAGGGGCCTGGTGATGTGGCCACTTCCCCGACACCTATGGCACGGAATCGATGACTGGAAATCGGGGTTTCGAGGACGACGTTGTCGATTTCAGGGAGTTCGGTAAAAGTCCGCCATTTGTAGTCAATCATGTTGGCAACCAAGATATGCCCTGTGGTGGAGTCAAGTATCGTTTCTTCGAAAATGGCGCTATCGATACCGGATGAGCCAAGGCAACCGTTCAGTTGACCTTCAAGTCCAGGGGGGTCGATTATCTGTCCAACGTCGGTGGCGTTGACGACCTTCTGCAGGGTGACTTTGCCGGTTTCCGTATCGACTTCGACTTCGACAAAGGTTGTCATGCAATTGGCAAGTGTGTAGTCCGGTTCGAAACGGCCGTAGCCGATTATGGTACGATCATGTCCGGTCGCTATCCATGGGATGCATTGTTCCGGTCTGTTTTTGACGAAGATCAGGCCGTCCATTGTCTCCAACTCTTCGGGGGGTACCCCAAGAATGGGCGCTGCAAGCAGGAACAGTTGATGTTTGGCGTCTTCTGCCGCCGAGATGGCGGCACTGCCGATAGCGTATGTTCCGCGTGAACCGACCGGGCCAAAGTCGAACGGCGCGATGACGGAGTCGGATGGCGAAATGGAGATCCGCTCCAAAGGCAGCTGCAGCACTTCGCCGATCATTTTGACGTAGTTGCTGCGCTGGCCTGTGCCATGTTCAGTTAAACTGGTAATGAGTGTCGCTGTTCCTTCTGTACTGAGACGGACGTAGGCTTCCGAGGTATCTTCTCCGATGTCGGCATTGCCGTGAACGCCGACGCCGACCCCTCTCTTTAGTGGGCCTTTTTGTGCGGAGGGTTGCAGCCATCCTCGCCATTTTTCCTGCCAGCCGAACCGTTCGGCGCCTCGGTCCATTGCCGCGGTATAGTCGATGCCGCGATAGGTGTACCAGTTGCCGTCACGCCAGTAGTATCCGTCTCCCGGTTTGATATAGTTTTTCTTGAAGAATTCGAGGGGATCGAGGTTCAGCTTGGCCATGGCTTGAGAGAGAATAGGGATGAAGGCACATTTCAGCTCCTGACCGCCAAAACCCCGGACGCTGCCGGAGGCGTTTCTGTTGGTGCAGACGACGTCGGTTTGCAGGTCCCAGTTGGCGCATCTGGTCATGATCTGCACTTCGCCCAGACCGACGGCAAGTTGGGCCTGCGAAGTCATGGAATAGTGGCCGGTGCCGACAAGCCATTTACCGGATACGGCGGTGACCGTGCCGTCTTTTTTCATGCCTACTCTGGCATTCATTTTTGAGCTGGGTCGCAGCACAAATGCAGCGATATGTTCTTCCTTGGTGTAGATAAGCTTGACGGGCCGGCCAGTTGCTCTGCTCAGCAGGGTAGCGTAGGACTGTACCTGCCAGGTTATGATTTTGGTGCCGAAGCTGCCGCCTACGGGGTGTCCATGGGTGAAAATTTCAACTTCTCTGCCGAAGACTTCGGAGAGGGTCATGCGATCGACGTGAGGGGCCTGGTTCGATACCCAGATAGTGACTCGATTCGGTTCCTCCCAAAGAGCCACTGCACCAGGGGGTTCGGGCGGAATAGGGTTCGGGACATTTTCATAGCCGCAGGTCCCTTCGGTTATGACGTCGGCTTCGGCAAAGCCTTTTTCCATGTCGCCCATGGAGATTGCGGAGAGGCATTTCGGGCCGAAGACGGGGAAACCGGGGGTTACGATGTTACCGGGAAATTCGTCGTATAGTTGAGGTGCGCCCGGTTTCATAGCTTCTTCTTCGTCAAAGACTGCTTGCAGCACTTCATATTCTACATCGATAAGCGAGAGGGCCTCTTTTGCAATTTCTTCGCTTGTGGCCGCAACTAGCGCTACTGCATCACCGACAAAACGAAGTTTTTGGCCGAGGATACGGGTGACGCCGGGGGTACCCCCCTTCCAGTCGGGCACGTTTTCCCAGGTGAGGACCGCTTTGACCCCCGGCAGTTTTTCGGCCCGGCTTTTATCAATTTTTTTTATCATAGCGTGCGGGTGCGGGCTGCGAAGGACTTTGCCGTACAGCAGGTCTTTGAATTTTACGTCATTCAGATACTGGACGGTGCCGGTTACAATGCCAAGGGCGTCTTTGCGCTGCGTTGCCTTGCCTATGTAGCGGTAGGGTGCGATCATGGGCTTGCACCCCCCTCAGAGACTGCCAGTACGGCCTGGACAACCTGATAATGGCTGATGCAACGGCAGAAATTTCCAGAGAGGGCTTCTTTTACCTGATCTTCAGTTGGAGAACGGTTTCCATTGAGAAGCGCTTTGGCGCTCATGATGATGCCGGGGGTGCAGAAGCCGCACTGAAAGGCGGTGTGGTCGATGAATGATTGCTGCAGGGGGTCAAGCATGCCGGTGTCCCGGTCTTTCAGTCCTTCGATGGTTGTGACGGTGGTACCGCCGCATTCGACAGTCAGCAGCATGCAGGATAATACTGCTTTGCCGTCCATGAGTACAGTGCAGCAGCCACAGGCCCCGTTGTCGCAGGTCAGTTTGGTGCCCATCAAGCCAAGGGTTTCACGCAGGGTGTAGAGTAGAGTGTGCGAGGGTTCAACCTGATGAGAAAGGCGGCCTATTTCAAGGGTGCGAGATTCGCCGTTGAGAGTGAATTTGACTCGCCGTGCTGAACGGAGCTTGGGCAATGGTGGTGACGCCGGTTTGTCTCTCATGGCTGGTTATTCCTTGTCGGTGAGCAGCATTTCCGCAACTTTCCCTGCCACTGCACCAGGTGAAACCGGACACAACTTGGTCTTTTTATCAAGAAGAACCTTACAGCACGTGACTTTGTGCGTTTTTTTGAACCAGTCATGCAACTCACCGGACAACCTGACAACTCGCTCCTTGTCTTCCGGAAGAGTCATGCCAAGAGCGATGGTACCACTGGAAACCGCACCACAGACACATCCGGCTCCGGAACCATGCCCAAGCCCACTCACAAATTTAATTACCGCTTCCGGCGTTTCCGGGCTGAAGTGCTTCCTGATAGCGGCGAGCACGGCCTCGGCACAATGATATTTTTCAGAGTAAAAATCACTGTCTGCTTCACTTATACACATTTCCACCACTTCATCGGATGTTAGAACCTGGGTATCTATGTTTGACATACACCCCTCCCATGCAGAAATACTTAATTTCAAGATAGTCATCGACTCCATACTTGGAGCCTTCACGGCCAAACCCGGATTCTTTAATGCCGCCAAAGGGAGCGGCAGCAGTAGAAATATTTATCTGAGTATTTTACGAGGTGTACCATAATTTTTACTTTCTGTTTCTTTCGCCACCCGCCTGACGCGAAGTCTTTAGCGGTAGACCAGTACCGGGATTGTTGAGTGGGTAAGCACCTTTTGCGTCTGCGAACCTATTAGCAAGCCCTTCACGCCAGAATATCCGTGGGAAGCCATCAGGATCAGATCGCAGCCACCATTTTTTGCAGCCGCAATAATCGCTTCGAACGGTTGATTAGAAACGGCGGACAATAATTGGCAGGATACACCTGCAGCCTCAGCAACCACCTGCGCTTTGTTCAATACATTGTGGATACGTTGGTCAATGTTTTTTGTAATCGATTGCGGGTCAATGGAGCGCAGCAGCGCGGCATCGCCATATAACGAAGTAGATCCATCTGGCACTACAAAAAAGAAAGTAAGTTGAGCCTTACCCTCCTTGGCAAAGGATACCGCCCTCTCGACAGCTTTGTCAGACAGAGGAGACCCGTCGGTGGGAACTAGCAAATGCTTAAACATGTGTTATCTCCTTAAAAATGTAATGGGCATTGCGGTTTTTATTACCGACTAAGCAGGTTTAGGTGTACTTAGGCAAGTCGGGATTACCTAAAAAGAGATTTTTACCAAAGGCCAGAACTTCTATCTGGTAAAAAATCGACCACCAGACATACTTATCTTAATTGCCTTGGTCAAACACCCATCACAACATTTATAGCAACCTATGCAAATGTAGTCGGGAATGAATTCGATCTTGCCATCCACCGTTTTTTTGAAATTTCCTTTATCGCAGACTTCGCGGCATTTGTTACACCCAACACAAAGTGACTCGGTAATTTTCACGACAAAAGATATGTTTTTGGGTCTCATAATATTTTCGAACTTCCAATCTCATAACCAACCGAGAATTCCCCGGAGAGCTGTTTTAGAAATGAGACCCTTTCTGCGAGGCTCAACTTCACCTAACAGAAAGGGTCCTTGTTCAATCAACAAGTTTTACACTCTTCCATAAGCTTTACGCTGGAAGGATACTCTGACTTTCCTTCGATAAACATCGTAGCCGGCAGTCGATCCGTCAGCCACTCCGGTTCCTCACAGCGGTATACCTTGCAGAGGAGACCACGGTTTACCCAGTTACCGCACATGGGATCAAGGGTATCAGGATCGTCATTTGTCAATACGTTAGCATTTGATTCCCAGATTCCACCCAACCACGGCTCCTCCATGGGCATTTCCGGGTACCACCAACTCGGCTGAGCAATGACGACCCCAGGCTTGAGGTCAAAACCAAGCTTTGCCCGTTGCTTGATCCTGCCACGCGGTGTTTCGATCCAGCACCAATCGCTGTCACGAATTCCCAATTCGCGTGCTGTCTCATAATGCATCTGAAACAGCGGCCAAGGATGCATTTCCCTGGTTCCGGTCCCCGGTACGCGGTGTTCCGAATGGAACATGGGTGCAAATCGGCCGCCGGTAGTGAGGATAATCGGATACTCCTTGGCGAGTTCCGGGTTGCTGAACGGGGTTTCCGGCAACTCACGATAAAACGGCAGCGGATCGTAATCTAGCTCTTCGAAAATGGTCGGATAGATCTCGATGCGGCGCGAAGGTGTTGCAAAGCCGCGCAGCTGACCGTCATCACGAATAAGCTTATGTTTCTCGAAGCGCAGTTCCCCAACCAGGATGCTCTGCTCGACAAATTCATCATATGTTACGCCGGCGCGAGCCAAACGATAGGTAACGTTCTCCTCATATGTCGCATGAGGCCAGTAATCTTCCTGTCCAAGCCTCACCCCGAGTCCGCGGAAGAAGTCATAATCCATCCTGCGATCTCCTTCAGGCTGAACGGCACGATCGCCACCCATCATGAAGTCAAAGGAGTCTTCGAAGGTCGTGCACATCGGCCGCTCCATCCAGTCTGTTGCAGGCATAACATAATCTGCCATGACTGCAGTCGGCGTCATGAAATACTCGACGCTCACCAGGAGATCCAGAGCCTTGAGTGCTTTGTATACCTGTTTTGTATTAGGCGCCCAGCACATAGGATTCGCCGACCATGAAATAACGGCGCGCAACGGATAGGGGTCACTTTCCAGTATTGCTTTCCACAGTAGACCCGGAGTTGACAGCAACATGTGAACCTGAGGCCGTGGGATCTTGAACATTTCCTTGTAACATTTATCGATGAGCTCGAATCCTGGCCAGCCCATCAACCTGAAGCGGTCATTGCCAAGGAATTTTTTCCTTTGCTCAGGAGTAACCCTATCAGCCATCTCCATTTCAGATTCACGAACCGGCATCGAGCCATCTTCCATGTATGGTCCGACTTCCGGCAGATAATCACCACCGAGAACATCCACGTTGCCGGTAAACGCACGCAACAGAGTTTTTGCCAAACCGGCATACGACGCATTCCAGCCCGACTGATCACAGGAACCTACTCCCCATCCTATCGTACTCGGGCCATGAGTTGCGTAGATCCTTGCTGCCTCCTGAATTTTGTGCGCAGGTACTCCGGTAATCTCGCCGACTTTTTCCGGGGTGTATTCTGCAATACGCTCCATGAGCAGTGTAAACGCCGTACGGCACACAACTTTGCTGCCGTCGGCAAGCTGAACTTCATACTCTCCTTCTAGAGCGTTGTCGACATCTTCAAGGTGCTTGTACTTGCCTAGCATTTCCATCGACGTTATTGGAAAGTGATCGTTTTCGTCGTCGTGGGTCTGAGTGACCGGACGGTAGTGATTATGGGCCGACTGCCAGACAGCTGTCTGTTTGGTGCTGAGATCCCAGGCTACAAAGTTTTCTCTGTTACCGTTGGCGGAAATATCGTTCTCGCGCAGCATCTTGCCGTTATCGGTACGCACCAAAAATGAACCGTTTGACCAGGTAGCAAGATAATCTGCCTGATACAGCTTTTCAGTAAGAATAACGTTACACCACCCCAGCATCATTGCCAAATCGGTTCCCGGTCTGACCTGCAGATAGACATCGGCATTTCGCACGGCATCGATCATTACAGGGTCTATAACAATAACCTTTGTCTCTGGGTTTTCCGTGCAGGCCTTCATGATGCGGTTGACGTAGCCTTTGGGAGAGAAGCGTTCGTTGATGCGGCAGCCCCAGATAACCAGACACTTGGCATTTTCAACACCAGGCGTCAGGGTCGTTTCGATCTGCTGACCGACAACCGCCATGTTGACGGCAAACATCCAGCACCAGCAGACGGTACCAGGGTCAGCCAGGGTGCCCGGATTACCGAACAGGTTGGTAAAACGGCTTCTTGCCCACAGATGGTCGGAGCGATAGGTACCCTCAACAACACCGAGGGTCTCAGCGCCGTACTGATCCTTCAGGGCCTGCAGTTTCTCTGCAATTTCATCCATGGCCTGTTCATAAGGGATTTTGATCCACTTGTTCTCACCACGCTCCCCGGCCCGTTTCAATGCATGATTGATGCGCTTCGGGTGGTAGTGGAATTTGATTGCCCGCTCACCTTTTTCGCCGATACGCTCGCACAGGATCGTGCCATGCTCCTCATTGGGACGCATCTCCACAATCTTGCCATCTTTCGAGCCGACCAGAATGGCGCAGTTAATGCTGCAGAAAAAGCACCGGGTTTTTTTCCACAGGACTCCATCCTCATCCACATGGTTATTGGTTATTCCTTTATTTGGCATACTATTCTCCCCATTTTGTTCGTGTTATGCAGTGTAACCTGCACTGTTTCCATATTTACTTCCGCAATTGGTCTTTTATATAAAAATCAGATCGGGATCCGTCATCATTCCATACACCTGGTTATTGAACACTGAAGTAGGACCTCCATCAACAATACGGTGGTCAAACGTCAGGTACATCGGCATGATCGGCCGAATCACGACTTGTCCATCTATTGCAACCGGTCGATCGACAATGGATGCTGTTCCAAGAATTGCCGCTTGTGGCTGATGAATAAGCGGGGTCTGTATATGCCAGAACGGCGCCAAGGTACCGGTGTTGGTAATAGTGAATGTACCGCCTGACATCTCATCCACCGACAGTTTTCCGCTTCTGGCCTTATCCGTCAGATCCTTGCGAGTCACGCTGATTTCGCTCAGGGACATCTTGTCAGCATTGCGGATAACCGGAACAACCAAGCCATTTTCCCCATCAGGCATCATAACCGACGCACCAAAACCGATGTTGATATCTTCCCAGACGATAATCTCATTATTTATGAGGCTGGAATTCATCATCGGGGCTTTTTTCAGCGCCTTGGCAACGATCATGATAAAAATATCGGTGTATGTTAGGCGCACATCCTGCGTTTGCCACTTTTCAATCAGTCTGTTACGGAACTTGATCATTTCCGTCATATCGACTTCGAATATGACCGATATTGGAGCGGTAACACTGTGACTTTGATGCATATGCTCGGAGATGGCCTTGCGCATCCCTTTCAAAGTCTTGACTTCGCGAATCCTCTTGCCCTCATGCTGCGAGACTGAGTCGCTGACAGAAACAACGGCAGTTGAACTAACCGACGACTTCACTGCCGCATCGGCGGCACTCCCCGTGCATCCTCTGCTGCCCGGGCAGGCTGTCATTAAAATAGGCTCTGCAACTACCTGTTGGGTCATTGCCACTTCTATATCATGCTTTACAATCCGCCCACCGGGGCCTGATCCAGAGATTTCCGTATAGTCAACGTTATTCTGTTTCGCAACTGTTTTCGCAAGCGGGGAAATCTTGATTCTTTCTCCTGATGCCAGTACCGGGGCCGGTTCAGCAGCAGCTATCAGCTGCTCAGAGTTCTGTTCTTCAGCTGCGGGGTGAACGCTTGCCTGGGGTGCCGGTGCGGATGCTCCAGCGCCATCTTTCGCAGCTTCATATTCTTCCTGCGTTTCCGCGATATATCCGATTATCGCGCCGCACGGCAACTCTTCACCTACTGCGGCGGTGACAACAAGCTTCCCGCTTACGGGTGCCTCAATATCATTGGCTACTTTTTCCGTGTCGATCACAAGAACGGTGCTGTCTTTCTCGACCTGATCGCCATCCTTATATCGCCATTCGGCAATAGTCGCTTTTTCCATCGTCATGCCAAGTTTAGGTATAAATAATTTAACAATCATGCAACAACTCCTTTGATGTCGAGTAACTGCCTGGGTATCTAAGCGCCAGCCCCTGATCCAGCTGCAGCCTCAATAGCATTCTGAACCTGTGCAAGTTGAGGAATGACGTACTTTTCCATAGCTGCACCAGCTATCGGCATATTTGCGGCACATACCCGAGCAACCGGCGCATCAAGATAATCAAAGGCAAGCTCCATTATCTGCTGACCGATCTCAGCAGCTACCCCGCAGCACTCCGTATCCTCATCAACCACAACAACCCGTCCGGTCTTCTTCACTGAATTTATAATTGCATCAATATCCAACGGCACGAGTGAGCGCAGATCAATGACTTCAACACTGATTTTATCTTCCAGATTCTTGGCCGCTTCAAGCGCGAGATGAACCATATATGAAGTTGCCACAACCGTTACATCAGATCCGACCCGTTTGACATCAGCCACTCCGAGCGGAATGATGTATTCCTCATCCGGGATCTCCTGCTTCATCGGCATGCATTTCTTATGAAAGAAAAAACATACCGGGTTATTATCACGGATGGCCGCTTTCATCAGCCCCTTGGCGTCGTACGGCGTACTTGGCATGACGAGTTTCAGGCCTGGGTTGTTCATGATCATCGCAGCAGGTATGCGTGAGTGTTCAGGACCGTTACCGAAACCGGCACCGGCAACACCCATAAAAACACAAGGTACATTTACTTTTGCGTTGTGAGAGAAATACTGTTGTGCCGCCTTCATCAGAACTTCATCCGCCGCACAATAAATAAAATCCGCAAAGGTCAGGTCGCAAATCGGTCGATATCCGGCCATCGCGGCTCCTACCGTTGCTCCTGCAATGGCAAGCTCACTCAAGGGGGCATCCATCACCCGATCAGGCCCGAACTGCTGCACCAGCCCTTTCGTAACCAGAAAAGGACTCTCCTGAACATTTTCACCAATTACAAAAACCGTCTCATCCCTTTTCATCTCTTCTGCTATCGCTTCGGAAATGGCATTCCAGTAGCTTAACTCTTTCATCTGCAGCTCCTTGTCACGGTGCATAGACCATCTTGCTCAGAATTGACGGATCAGGGAAAGGGCTTTCCAACCCGAATCTTTCAGCTTCTTCACATTCCGAATCAGCTTCCTGAGAGATTTTTTTAACAAGCTCTTTGGTCAAAACTTTTTCCTTCAGAAGTTTTTCCTCATAAAGCTTGACCGGATCTCGTTCTTTCCATGCAGCTATTTCTTCTTTACTCCTCGGCAAATAATGGCTTACGTCAGGCCTTCCCTCAGAATGCGATCGATAACGATATGTCTTGCATTCAATCAAGCTCGGCCCTTCTCCGTTTCTCGCCCTTTCAACAGCCTTTTGTACAGCGGTATGTACTGCCAGCACATCCATACCATCGACTATTTCACCCGGCATGTTGTAGGATGCGGCCAACGTAGCGATATCTTCGACCGCCGAGGTGTCTTTGTATGGTGTGAACCAGGCCATCTGGTTGTTTTCCACGACCCAAACCACCGGCAGTTTCCAGCATGAAGCCATATTTGCCGCCTCGTGAAACTGTCCTCGTTGTATACCGCCGTCACCAGTAAACATGATTGCAATTTGACCGGCACCTCTTTTTTTGGCTGCCAGCGCAAAACCTGCCGACAGTACGAAGCCTGAGCCAATGGTGCCGCCAACGCCCAATACGCCATACTCGGGAACACAGATATGGAATCCGGTGATCCCGCCACCCCAGCCGGTTGCTCTCCCCAAGTGTTCGGCTATGCTGTCCTTAGGATCCATCCCCTTGGCAATGGCATAGGAAAGAGCATGGCCACGATGATGGGGGTACAGATAATCATCCTTGCGCAGACCGGTACAGGCTCCGACCCCGATGGCTTCGTGCCCCTGGCAGCTATGATAAAACGTCAAGAGCTTACCCTCGGTAGCCATTCGTATGTTCAGTTCATCAAATTTCCTGGCTCGAACCAGATTCCGATACATCAGCAGGAGATCCTGCTTCCCCAATTTCTTCATTTCCAACTCCTTTTAGAGAGCATTACCTTGCATTGCAGACCATCAATTCTTCGCAGGGCCATTGGGTAATAACCTTGTGGCCGGTTTCCGTTACGATTATCTGAGATTCTATCCTGGCAGCATCATCACCATCACCGGCAAAAGTCTCCAGCGCGAAGTGCATTCCGGTTTCGATGAGTGTCGGGTGATCATTCAGCCGTCTTGATATGAACGGTTTTTCGTGGATGCTTAGACCAATACCATGACCAATACAGAGACCAAATGCCGCCGCTTCATCGGGAAAACCGAGTTCCTGTGCAGTAGGCCACTGGTTGGCAATATCTGCGGTAGTAATGCCGGGTTTAACGACATCAACCGATTTTTGTAGCCAGTCATAGGCCTTCTTGTGCAGATCTTTCTGTTTCTGGGTAGCCTTTGTTGTTGCAAAGGTCCGGTAGTAACACGTTGAATAGCCAAGATAACTGCTCATGATATCTATGAACACAAGTTCACCGGGTCGGATCATACGATCGGAAAAATCGTGTGGATGTGGATTGGCGCGAGGACCGGACACACAGTTAACACCGGTTACCCGATCACAGCCATTCTTGTAAAGCCAGCCATGTATTTCGCCGACAAGTGCTGATTCCCTGACACCTGGACGAATCATATCGACAACATGCTCCCAGCAACCGTCCACCAGAGAAGCGGATGTTTCAATAATTTGAAGCTCTTCAGGCGACTTGATCACGCGCGCGTCCCATAGGACATCCCACCCGTTGACGATGTTGAGCCCCGCTCTTTCGTAGGCCGCAAGAATATACATGTCCACAATATCAACACCAACCCGTTCCCCGGAAACCTTGTACCTCTCAAGTACGGACTTGACTTTGGCAGCCACGTTGTCGGTGGCGGCGATGTTGGCTGCGGGATCGTTGGCGCCACGATTCCAGCCGCCACCATTAAGGATATTTTCCTGCTCCAGCCATGGACACAGATTTTTCTTTACCAGCGCCGCCGAACCAACTTCAAAAAGGACCGGCTGCCCTCCCCGTGGCACGACACACCAACGTACATATTTGTCGCGGCTCCATTCACCCAATGCCGTTGAAGTCAGGTAACGGATATTGTCAGGATCGAAACATATGATTGCGCCAAGATCTTTCTTTTCAAGTTGAGCTTGTATTCTTTCATATTTATATTTTCGCATTGCATCAAAATTGATACGCTGCTCAAGGTCCGTCGCCATCATTCCAAGTGTCATAACGTGAGCCTCCGAGGTAATTCGCCCAATCAGGCGTTATAGTTTCTCTGTGTATTACAAACCAACATCCATAGTTTTGATCGCATTCTCGCCGTAATCCTTTTTGTCGTAGGTGCCGAGCCCTTGCTTCATCAGCTTTACGGCCGGAAGAATTATTCGTCTCGGAATAGCGGACGACCTTCCCCCATCAACAGATATGGATTCTCCGGTCAGATAGCTTGAATCATCAGACGCGAGAAACAGCGCGGCCTTGGCAACATCCATAGGTGTTGCCATTCTGTTCATTGGGACGGATGCGGCCATATTGCCCCACATTTCGGGGGAGTGATGCCGAAACATGTCGGTCATAACAAAACCGGGCACGATGCAATTGACACGTATTTCCGGGGACAGATAGCCGGCCAGTACCCGGTAGAGTGCATTGACAGCATTTTTGGCGGTCATGTAATGGGGGTCGGTCGGCGTTGCGGTGCCGGCGGAACTTGTGGAGGTAAAAATAATATTCCCTCCTCCCTGCTTTAACATGTGGGGAATAACGAGCTGCGTAAGGAAAAATGGGCCCTTGATGATACTATTATAGGTAGCGTCCCAAATCTCTTCGGTAACATCTTGAATCTCGGGACAAACCCAGTGAATGGCAGCATTGTGATAGAGATTGTCAATCTTGCCGAATGTGTCGAGACATGCGTTAACCAGATTGGGAAGATCCGCGATCTTACCGACATCCGCCTGGACGGCAATCGCCTTGCTGCCGAATGCCTTGATTTTCTCAACGACCTGATTAGCAGCTTCTTTGTCCTTCTGATAGTTGACAACAACTTCAGCGCCATGCTGGCCGAAAAGCAGTGCTGCAGCCCGCCCCATGCCTCTGGATGCGCCAGTTATTATAACAGTTTTGCCGACCAGTTTTTTGTCATGTACTGGTTTGAGTATTTCGTCTGACATATATAATCTCCTCTAGTGTGGGTATTCACTTCTATACATCTGCTGCACTTATATGCACCGCAATACAACATTCCCGCCATTTATGAAGTGGCGAGTTGAATCAGGCGGACAGCCCACAGGCCATCCGCCTGTCACATTAGTTATCGCGACCTGTCGTCCGCGAGGCTAGATCCGTCGACAACCTTGTACACCTTGACCGGCAATGCCGTGTGCGGCCAGGTGCCGAAAACCGGATCGCACAGATCAGGATCGTCCTCGGTCAGAACATTGGTGTTTGATATAAAGTTGCCATGCAAGTATGGATCTTCCCCCGGCATCTCCGGATACCAGAAATGATGCTGGGTCTTGACGCAATTCTCAGCAATACCGAAGGTCAGGCGTGCCCTTTGTTTGATCCGCCCCTTGCGGGACTCGATCCAGACCCAGTCACCATCGGTAATTGGTGGATCTGCCATACGTGCCGTGTCGAAATGAATATCCATGAACGGCTCGGGGTTCATTTTGCGCAGCGACGGCACTTCGTAGAACTGGGAATGGTAGTTCGGCAGATGCCGGTCAATGCCGATCAGGGTCAGCGGGTACTCCTCATAAAGTTCCGGGAAGTTGAAGGGACTCATGGCTGGCTCGCAGTAATCCGGCAGTGGGTCGTAGCCAAGTTCTTCCAGCATGGTTGACCAGATTTCCATTTTCGACGTCGGTGTGGCAAACCCGTTCATTGTCTTGTACTTTTCTAAGACCGGCGAGGGATAATCGAAACCGTACTTTTCACCGAATTCGGCAATATCCTTGCAGCCGTACTCATCCACCAGACCTTTTGCACGCCAGTTGTAACACTCGGAGAGATCTTTCCACTTCCAGTCATGACCGAAACCAAGGCGGTCGGCCAGTCCCTTGAAGACATCATAATCTGACCGGCGTTCAAACTCTGGCTCCATACACTTATCGGTCATGTGAATGAAGTTAAAGATGTCACACGGGGTCGAAGGACCGATTTCCGGCCGCTCAAACCAATCCGACATGGGGAGGACATAATCGCCCATGACGGCACTAGCGGTCATGGTAAATTCAAGTGTCACGATCAGATCAAGCTTTTTCATCGCCTCGTAGACGCGCTTCGAGTTGCCGTATTTGATGAGCGGGTTACTGCCGTTGATGATCATGGCACGGGTGCGATCCGGTTTCTCATCAATCATATCCTGCCACATGATATGATGGTGCCCCTGGCATGAATACATTGCGTTGGAGGCAACTCCCCACTGTTTTTTCTCGTACTTTGCCTTGAGATCGTAGCCTTGGAAGGTCAAGGCGCGGAACCTGTCGTAACCCGGTTGCTTCTCCTTTTCTTCCTGGGAAAAGGCCTCATCTGGCTTGAGTTCCATCTCGTAAATACTGACCAGCTTATTAATGTCATAACAACCCGATAGCGTCTCGGTCTTGTCAATGTTGCCCAGTATCGACTTGATGATGTTCTGCAGACGGAAGACGTGAGAAGAACCGGGGGCAAAGGCATCATAGCAGTGTCCGGCTACCAGAAAGATTCCGGGCTTGTTCATTGCGTATACTTTGCATGCCTCGACAATCTTGTTGGCGGGCACACCTGTTAATTCCGAGGCTTTCTCAGGGGTCCAGCCCTCGACGCGGTCGCTCATCATGGTCCAGCCGGTTTTACATTCTACGGTCTGACCGTTTTTCAGTTTGACGGAGAAGGTTCCGGCCAGAACCTTGTCTACGCCATTCTCGAGATACTTGCGCTCTTCGGCATCAAAAATAGCAGGCGCGCTTGTCTTGGCATTCCAGACTACGAAGGCGTCGCGGGGAACATTGTCGACCACCTCTTCGGCGCGCAGCATGGTCTTTGTATCGGTACGAACGAGGAAAGGACCATTGGTCCAGTCATAGACAAACTCCTTATCGTACCATTCGTTGTCAACAATCATCTTCAACCAGCACATCCAAAGGGCAATATCGGTCCCTGGGCGCACTTGCAGCCAGTGGGTTGCAAGGTTTGTCACCGCAGTCGCGCGCGGATCAACGGCAATGATATCTACTCCGGCTGCAGAAGCACCCTTCAGCATATTGAACATCTGCGGGATGGTTTCGTGGACGTTGCCGATAATAACGATAGTTTTCGGGTGGACATCCGGGTGAGGAAAGGGGCTGGCTGGCCAACCCAAGGTCTGCTCTGAGGTTATGAATTGAACCCCGTAGCAGATCTGTTCGTTCCCGATTTTATTCACGGTCCTGAATCCGACCATCCAACGCCATGGAACCCAGTTGTTATCAGAGTGATGAGCGGTACCGGTCGCCAGACAGACAGCATGGGGGCTATGCTTTTCTTTGATATCCTGAAGCTTGGCGGCAATTTCATCTAGCGCCTGGTCCCAGGAGATGCGCTCCCATTTGTTTTCACCGCGCTTACCGGCACGCTTCATCGGATAGTTAATTCGTTTTTCGCCATAGTGATATTCTACGGCTGCCTTACCATCGTTAGCCAAAAATCCGCGCGTGCAGTTGTCAACGCAGATTTTTTCGTGGTCAGGCATCATCTTGATCAGTTTCCCGTCCTCAATATGCGCCTTAACAAAGCATGTTGTGTGAGCGCACCCAAAACATAGAGATTGCTTGATTTCTAATTTGCCCATCTGTGAAACCTCCTTTTGTTGGTAGTTGCTAAATTTAGTTACAAAAATGAATACGCCTTTTCAGTAACATGCTTCTCTTTTCACCCCCTTGCCGGCTGAATATCCTTGTTTACGAGCAATAACAGGAAGATGTTGTTTAGAAGGACTTATGCATACCGGCAGCCGTTTACTTGTTTTTGAGACTTCACATCGCTTTAATTCAGACACATTAACTTGCTTGCAAATATCGTTTTGCCATTCATGCCGACAGATTAATCTATAAGGTCCGTGAAACACCGAGATCTGTCTAATTGCAGTCCCCACACATATTTCACATTTTGATATCATTTTTTAGTGGTACTAGTAAGTGCAGAATATAAAATTATTATTGCCACGTCAAGTTTTTTTTAAAATATGTTTTTAAAATGAGATTATGTGGTCTGGGCGGGCAATGAGATAGACAATGGATCTTCAAATTTAAATATGCGGCTACAGCTAGTACGTTCCGGTATTACAAAGACAAACCTGACTCCACCTCTTTATTCAACTAACTATATTTATTAACATTGCAGCAAAAACTTATCTGCTTATTTTATTTACTTTAACCATGCCAGAAGACGTCGGTTTTGTGCAAACGCCACAAAATTGAGCGCCACGAAATTACGTTATAAAAATTGATACTGTTTTAACTGCGATGGAAAGTGTCATCAATTGTTGAATATGGGGGAATTTTGAAGTGTCCGATCGATATCCTTAAGAAACGTTGGTAAATAATCAGACGTGGATTATGCAAAAGCAGTTAATATTGTTTATCTGGGCAGCACATCTACTCTCTTAAAGACGTCACCTTGAACCATGAAGACATATGTCTCAATTCTTCGGCAATATTTGATAATTGTTCTGAAGCATCCTTGATCTCCACTACCGAATCCTTGAGAGTTCCGGTAATATTTGCTATTTTTTCCATGCTTTGAGACACCTCTCTGGATGCCGTGGATTGGTCGTCTGTCGCTTTTGCAATCATCTGGGCCATGTCAACACCACGTTGCGAAACACCTACAATGGCATCAAGCGACTCACTGGCCTCGCCGGACAGCTTCACCCCTTCTTCCACTTTGAGCTTACCATCATTCATTGCAGACACTGATCTTTCCGTATCAACCTGAATGATATGAATGATATCTGCAATTTCATGCGTTGCGTCCGCCGTGTGCTGGGCTAGCTTACGCACCTCGTCAGCTACCACGGCAAATCCCCTGCCTTGTTCTCCGGCCCGAGCCGCCTCTATTGCAGCGTTCAGGGCAAGCAGGTTGGTCTGATCCGCTATGTCATTAATGGTGTTGAGGATAGAGTCGATTCTATCGGAACTTTCACTCAGCTTGCTAATAGTTGTGGAGGCGGCAATAACAGAATCTGAGATTTCATGCATTCCCCTGACTGCCTTGGCTACTACGTTTTTTCCATTTGTTGCCATGACGTGCGCCTCTTTTGAGGAAGCCGCCGAATTATGTGCATTCCCGGCTACGGTTTCAACCGAAGCACTGATCTCTGTCATAGCAACTGATGATTGCATGGTCTGTGATACCTGCTCTTGCACACCCTTGTAAAGATGACCGGCTGTTTTATTAAGATTTTCCGAGCCATTTGAAAGTTTACTTATGGATTCCTTCAGGAGTTTGGTTATTTCAGAGAGTTTTGCTGTTGCTTGGTTGAAATGACCTGCCAGAGTGCCGAACTCATCCTTTCTCGTTTCATCCAAGCGGATGTGAAAATCTCCGGCACCAAAAGCCTCCGCCATTTTTGACAATTCATATATCGGCCCGGTTATGGAGGCAGTTATCCATTTACTGAGCAGGATGGACGCAAATACGGCTACTCCGGCAATAATCATGATCAGCATCGTCGTCGTGTTTACAGCCGATTTTACCGATGAGACGGTGCCTTCTTGGCTTTGTTGGGCAGCAGCTAGTCAAAGAATTTATAGCCAGCTTACTCTTGATTTTCATTTCTTTTGCCCCTTTATCATATCGAGTACATAACGCTGCCTGCTCAAGACTTGATTTTGAGGTTTGAGCCGTTACAAATCGAAAAGAAGGGCAGACTGAACCAGCCTGCCCTTCTTTTCGAAAAATACGTATAGATGCAACGAATGCTGGATAGTACTGTTTTGGCCACCATATATAATACCAGTTTGGCGGCGTTTGCCGCCAAACTGGTAAATGCCCCTGTCGCACGTCGCAATTTCGCTGTATCTAGGCATCCGAAAGATTAACAGATCAAACTTGCACACCGGTAAAACCACTATATGGTAACCTGTTTAAGTAGTACTGTTTTATGCATTTAGCCACAGCGTTTTATTTATGTCAATATGTTTCATGCGCCCTTATCTATTTTTATCAACGCAATCATACAACATACTGTTATTTGTTCGTTATATGGATAGTTGAACTTTAGAATGGCTTTGTTTTAAAAACAATTCCACTAAACAGAAAGGCGGCAAAGCCTCTTCCAGCTAGATGGCATGCTAAATAATCGCCAATATCAGAGGAGATGAACACACTTGGCAGAAATTTGTGGAAAAATTCCTCGCTCATCAGCATACGTTGCTACGTGTGGTCTTTGATTACCGAAATCGGCTCTTGTAAATTGAGTATGATCTGCTTGGGAGGGTGTTGTGCTTCGAGAAGCTAGGAAGTGAGAGCCTCGACAACCGTTTATTAAAACGAGATGGTTCAGGGAGATAAACAGTATGCAAGATGCCATTCTCGTCCGGGGGCTGCACAATGCATAAAAAATCGAACTGAAAGGAGAAGAATCAATGCGTAAACTAAGATCAAAAATTGAATCAACCGAAACCATATGAGAGTCTAATTTTTCACCCAGCGGCGCACCGCCTCAGGGCGTGGCCGACTTCATCGGAATACCCGGTAGGCTGCTTAATATTAACAGGCAGATACACTTTGAAGATGGTTCCTCTTCCCGGCACACTGGAAAGCTTTAATGCACCTTTATGGGTTTTTATGATGCCGAGTGCCGCCGACATGCCAAGACCGTGACCAGCAATTTTGGTGGTATAGCATGGTTCGAAAAACCTCTGCTTTGTTTCATCACTCATGCCGCAACCGTTATCGGAAACACCCAGGCAGACGTACTTGCCCGTCGGAAGAGCATGGCCGATATGATCCCTGATTGGTTGCCCAGGTTCAACATCTGTCATGGCAACAGTTACACATATTTCACCCGGCACATCATCGCCTATAGCCTCCGAAGCATTGATAATCAGATTCATAACGACCTGTTGAATCTGACTTAAATTGCCTTGAATATTCAGAATATCTCGCGATAAATCTAGTTTTATAGTTATATTATTTTTAATGGCAGTTTTTAACAGCCCAGCCATTTCGTTTACCAGCATCCACATATTGACATCCGTCTGTACAGGCTGGTTCTTTCCGGCGTATGCCAGTAACTGCTGACAGAAATCAGCAGCCCGTTTTGTGGCAGTTTCTATCTGCAGGATATGAGTAGTTGTAGCCACTTCGGTTTTTTCTTTTGCCAGAAAGCAATGTCCAAGGATGATCGTCAGAATATTGTTGATATCATGTGCGATCCCCCCTGCCAACACACCTAGACTCTCCTGTTTCTGGTTCTGCTGGAACTGCCGTTCCAATTCGAGACGTTCTTCCTCTGACTTTTTGCGCTCGATCACCTCAATGGCAAAGATGACAAACTGAGTAACAACGTAGATATCATCCTGTGTGTAGGGTGAGGGCTTGTTGCTAATACCAATGATAGAAATAACCTTGTTGTTGATTATGACAGGCACCACCAGTTCACGTGTAACATGAGAATCAAACGCTAGCATCTTACTACGAAAGTGGTTATTTGAACACTCGTTACGGATCATTGGTTTGCGTTTATGGAAGCATTCACCCCATACATCGGCTTGACAGATTGGGTAGTTGCTACCGCGCTTAAAAGTCGTACCGGCAGTGGAAATGGTTTTAGTTGAACCGGCCTCCAGCAAGAGATACTGCTGTTCTTCGTCAACCTTATAAAACAGTCCTATTGAACTGTTGGTAAGCTTTTCGGCAGAATCGAGCATGGACTGTATCAGCTCATCTACGCTGCTAGTCACAGCTTTATCGCGCAGCTCCAGTCGATGCTTTATCAGACTGTCAACCTGCTTTCGACGAGTGATGTCGCGAGCCGATCCAAAGACGTTACCGTCTGGAAGCAGCACCACATTAAGATCGACCGGGACCAGGATACCACTCTTATTCAGAAGCGCCCCCTCGATATGTAGATTTTCGCCGACCAATGCTGTACGAAAACCATGTAACATATTATCGATCAATTCCGGTGGTGTTAAGTCCGCAACACTCATTAAAAGCAGTTCCTCGCGACTGTAGCCAACAAGCTCCAATGCTTTCTGGTTGACATACACAAAACGGGCGAGTGGATTTGTTACTAAAACAGCATCCGCAGCACTATCAAGCATAGTACGAATTCTGGCGGTGCTTACCTTGATTTTATCCTCCGCCTTCCTGCATGCGGTAACATTGGTAAATATAGTAGCTAATTGACCCAATAACGGTGAGTAAATTTCAACCTCATAGTATTGTTGCAGTTCTGCTGAAAAATGTTCAAAATGCGCAGATTTTCCTGACAGGGCGACTTTGCCACATGCTTCTATCCAACGTATTTCGGTGCCGGGCAGTACTTCCAAAATAGTCTTTCCGACAATGTCAACCGCCATCAGACCGGTCAGTCTTTCAAAAGCCGGATTGACCTCAAGGAAACGGTAATCGCATGGTTTACCCCGCTCATTATAGATTATTTCATGCAGGGAAAAACCATTTTGCATGTATTGAAACAGCATCCGATAGCGTTTTTCGCTTTCCTGAAGTATTTTTTCGTGTTCATCATTCTCAGTCACGCCATTCATTGCCTAGCTCCGCATTTGTTGTGTCTGCTAGTGACATCACTTTCTCATTTATCAATGTCAAGCAGCTTAAACACAATTTTTTCAATTTCTTTAATCAATTTTTCATTTATGTTCTGCCCTATAGCATCAATTGCATCAATTTGTGTGCATTCTTCACCTTCATATACAAATGGCATTGTGATATCCCAGTGTAGAAAAAATGCAAATATCATCCATGCCAGTACGATTGGAGATGTATTTACTACTTTGCCACCGTTTGTTATTTCTTCACATGCTGCAGTAAACCTTTCTAAATAACGATCAATATCTTTTCGTAAAGATGACGGGAGATTTTCCCCACCTGCAAATAATTCTCTCATAACAATTGAATGGAGCGGACGTATCTTGGCAACTTGCGCCATTCCGCGAATCAGCCGTCTGATTTTTTTTTCTGGACTCTCGTCTTCATTCTGCTCTAGATACAAATACATGTAAGATTGTTCCATCAAATTCTTCATTACGGTTTCATAGAGCATGTCTTTATCACCTATATAGTAATACATGCTCCGCTTGCTTATACCGGCTCTCTCGGCTATATCATCGGTCAGGGCTCCGTGGTAACCCTTTTCCGAAAAAACTTCAGTCGCAATTTCAATTATATGACTACTTTTATCCGCTCTCTTTTTCTTCATTAATTCTCTTGTCATAAATTCTCCTCGGGCTCAATGCGCACATAATAGTGTTACTAAAAAGTGCATTTTATTGCAAACAATTAAATATATTCTTCATAAATATTCTTATTAATCAGATGATTCTGGATACCTCCCGGTTTCTGGCATTAACCACTGAAACAATTGGTTAGCAGCACCGGCAAGAAAACTTAACTTAAACCTAACGTGAATAGTTCCTACTGATAAAGAGACGGTTATTACAATGTTGTCTACGTTATTCTCTATTTGCTTTTCGCATCCAGTCGTAGAAGACGGCGGTAATCATCTTCTGTGTCAATGTCAATATGAATGGCTGGATCATCAACTGGTACCTTGAGAATACGCCCGTCATATTTCTTGAAAAGGGATCTGGCGCCGTAATCCTCGATAAGGGATTCTATAAGGCAGAATGTTTCCCGGCTGAAAAGCACAGGGTTCCCCCGCCTTCCTTCGAAAACGGGGAGTACGATTGGATTGTGAGACCTTTTGTAGGCAGCCAGGATCAGGTCGATGGTCTCCGTGGTAACAAGTGGCTGGTCCCCGAGCAAGAAAAGGACAGCCTCTGTCTTCTCATCAAGCGCCAGCAGGCCAACCTTAAGAGAAGAACTCAGGCCTCTAGCGAAATTGGGATTGAGGACTATGGTGAGATCCCGTTTCTTCAATATGGGTTTTATTTCATCGGCTTGATGGCCGAGGACCACAACGACCCGCTGTAGCGACGAAGCTATGGCGCTGTCGACCACGGATTCCAAAATGGTCTGCCCCCTAAATGGTAGGATTTGTTTGGTCCTTCCCATGCGTGAGCCCTCTCCGGCAGCTAGGACAATACCGGCGATTCTCGAAAAGCGGTTCAAGACCATTTTTTTAAAGTATATACGGCATGGACATGAACCCCTTCCAAGGCCTGGCCGACGATCAGGGCCTCGGCAACGTCATAGGGGGTTTGACGAAGTAGTTCGACAACTCGGTCGCTGCTTACAAGCCTCTTGGGATTGTCAGCCTTATTGAGAAAGATAAAACGGTGGGCACGTGACGACGCACCTTTGAAGGAACCGTAAGGGTGGATAATGAGATTTACTAGAGCAGATTCGGTAATGGTCTCCCCACCGTAAAGCTTCATCAACTTTCCGGCGAGTTCGGAACGGAAGACCATGTCCTCGTTCAGTGGGCTGCCAATAACATCCAGGCCCGCTACACTGACAAGAACAGTTGTGTTGGGAGGAATTGCCGGTTCATGCTTTGCGGGCGCTTTTAGCGGGCGGCTGGCCGAGCCATCGGCTTCCACTAGAATCCAGTCAAAAAGCCCCGACTCTTCAAAGGTGCGGATAGCCGACGGAGCGAAGCCTCTGAGCTTGTCGGAATCAGCCATATATTCTGCCGCAGCAGTGATGTGACTGGCATCATCTCGACAAGTTAACGCCTGCCGAAGTACCTCTTTAGGGTCGGCATTGATGAGCACAGTTCCAGACTGGTCAGCCGTAGGCATGAAGATCCTAGTCGTGGTAGTTGTCATTACCCTTTTTCCGGCCAGGACAAGTTGTCGGGCCAGATGAAACATCAGGCTTGTCTTCCCGCCACCACCGGTAAGACTCAATACACCATGCGCATCTACGAGAAGCACATCTTCGATCGGCTTCAAGGAACCTATCACCGGTTATATGCAGTAAGGACTGCTTCGAGAACGGCACCGCCCAACATCCGGGCTTTTTCCGAGGTAGTGTCGCAGTAGCTCGCTTCGCCCCTCGGGTCGACATCTCCGATCTTGAGTCCACTGGTAACGTAGGAGCCGGACTTGATGAGGCCGCGCAATACACCACCGATTTGCACTGTCACTTCGGCAGAGTCGACCCGACCGACTGACTCACCGTTGCGAACACGGTCGCCAATACACCGCTCGGAGACGAAGACACCGGCGGTTGGGGCGCGCAAGACCCGTTCCCGTGTGTAGCCGCAGACATTACCGGGGATCCCGGTGTCAGCTGTTGCCATACCGGCGGTAATCAGGCGGCCGAGATCGTGACCACGGTTGGTTTCCACCACCACATGGCAGTCGATACCGGCGACGAAACCGGGGCCAAGGGCGATGACAAAGGGGGCATCGGCCAGAGATATGCCGGCGTTTATTTTACCAACAGTTGCATCAATCAAGACATCGGGCATGTAACGACGGACACTTTCAGCTGTGGGGTCAACTCTGACGGCGATCCTGCCTGCATTCCACGAAAGTATAGTATCGGCCTCTCCGGAAACTCCAACAGCCTCGATTCCTTCTACGGCTATGATTTTTCCGTAAAGAGCCTCGCAGAAGGAAACTTTTCGCCTGACAGCAAGAGGGGCTGTTTTTTCGAGCATCAGGATTCGCCTGATATTGGCCCGATAGAGCATGCAGGCCACTCCCGTTGCCATTTCCCCCGCTCCCCGAATAATTATAAAAAGGTCATTCAAAGCTTTCTTCTGCATCTCACTCACGCCCATGGAATGTTGCCAGTAGTTGACTCGCTATACTGATGGCAATTTCCTGCGGAGTATCGCCACCATTATCTTGCCCGATGGGACAGCGGACCCGCGACAGATCAAAGCCACTTTTTTCAAGGTTCTTCCGCACCCGTTCCCACTTTGTTTTGCTTCCGATCATCCCGATATAGCGGGCTGGATTGGGAAGAACCTCTTCGAGGATCTGCTGGTCAATCGCCCCATTGAAAGAGACGATTGTCACAAATGAGTTTTTTTGGCACCAGTTGGCTTGCTGGATGAAATCACTCCATCGGCAATGGTGTCGGATCACGGTGCTGGGAATGGCAGGGGCATTGACCCATTCTTCCCGCTCATCTATCAGATGGATTCGGAAAGGAGTCCCGTCGAGAACCCGACAAAGTGACTGCCCCACATGTCCAGCTCCGAACAGGTAAAGCCGGGGATTGTTATTGACCACTTCCATATACAACTCCATCGTCCCCCCACAGGCAGGAAACGCTCCTGACGGCATCAATTGATACTCGGAGGGCATGGGCTGCATCTCCATGAGACACCGGCGGGCCTCCTCGAGTGCGTGATACTCCACTGCCCCACCGCCGATTGTCCCGTGAAAGGTCCCATTGGGCAGGACTATCATCTTGGCACCCTGCTTGCGGGGAGTCGATCCGTAGCTTTTCGTAACCGACACCAGAACCGCCAGTTGGTCACGACGACGAAGTTCGTCCAGTTTACCAATCCAGTCCCACATGATTCCTTAAACCTTTCAATACGAATTAAACTGAACTCTAAGTTGCCAGGCTTCTATCTTAGTGTGCATTCATGACAACAACTGTTCCGGAGCTTACTCTTGATGAGCCTGAAATAGCCCCCTGCACTTTTGTAAACAGGGGGCTATTTGTTGCGCGCCCACCGGTTTCCCGATGGGCTAACTACAGCAACCCTCTTTACAATGAGAAACTGGGCGAATCATAAAATGTCCTGTAAACATGGCTTCCACCTCCTTTACTAATGGTTGCTGATCCAAGTGAAGATGCTGATTTTCCTTTCACCAGATTATTTTACTAATTCTTGTATTAACTCAACTCGTCAGCGATTCTGGTTTTCAGTGTGGTTTTTGGCGTTAAATCTTCGTGCATTTGAAACGTGTCCTGAATGGAATCGACTTCTGCCCAACCGAAACCGCCACTCCTTAGATTCCAGTTACGATTCCCCTGTCGTGCACTGGTAACCACAAAGTAGCGACCGGAGAAACAGTTGCCAGGATGGTTCCACATCCTACCGCCTGAAAAAGGCGAATCACGAGAACCCCTTCAAAGCTCTGCCCAAGTATCGGAAGGGCGATAGTCGGCAGAGCAAGTGAAAGCGAGCTAAATAGGAGAACCGGCATGAGACCTGCCCGGTCACACGTTATTCCACCTATTATACAGGAAATAGCCACAACGAGATTGAAGAGCCCCATGAGATTCACTGTGGTGTCACCCACCGTCATTCCGAGACTCTTTGCAATCACACCCATTAGAGGTGCAGGTGAAATCATTATTATGTCTGAAGCCGCAGTTACCAGAAACATGGCCAGCAACACCAGCCAGCGAAAGCGGGGATAATTGTCTTTGATTGCAGGCGTGGTTGCGAGCTTGCTACCACACCTATCGCGCCAATGTGCCATGTACGTCTCCTCTATTTTGCTTACTGACTCGATTCACCCGAACCTTATCCAAGAAGTCTATCCATACAAGAATTAAGAAGTAAGTTTCAGCCCAATCTTACCGTACGAATTCCGCCCCTCAATCCAGTCATGGGCCTGGACAACATCATCAAGCCCGAATACCCTTGAACAACTCTCCAACTTCTCGGTCCGCAACCATTCTTCAAGGAAATGAGTAGCATGGCGAAACGCTGTATCGTTTCGTACGGTGTAGATTGAAAATATGGACAAAGTAAGCGATTTCAAAATAAACGCAAACGGATCAATAAAGCCTTTGCCACCGGCATATCCGTTGATCAGCCATCGACCGCGCGGGCGGATGACTAGGTGATCG
>Ga0209212_1000765_pt1 | contig 59347 bp, 51 predicted proteins | sample RifGroC2_FD_183996 | JGI IMG/M metagenome (GOLD analysis project Ga0209212, IMG submission 183996) | Groundwater microbial communities from Rifle, Colorado, USA - Groundwater C2 (SPAdes) (version 2) | ecosystem: Environmental > Aquatic > Deep subsurface > Groundwater | place: Rifle, Colorado...
TCGTCTTGGCGGCGATAACGGTGGCAATAACCAATTCCTGATTGGAGGCTCCCGCTTTACGTAGTGCAGCCAACTCCGCATCAGACAGCAGCTGATAGCGGAGAAATAGTTCGTCCACCACTGCTTCGGCCAAATGGGCAGTTGACGACTTTGCATTCAGGGAGGTTGCGAAGCGAGCGCCCAAGGTTGTCGTTGAGATCCGCAGCGGTGTAATAACATCCGTCCACGTGTCCTTATTCTGTTTAGCCTGGAGCAGTGTCTCTGCTGATGCAGTCGATTTTGAAGCAACCCAGTAGGCAACCCAGAGATCGTCAGAAGATGTCCCTTGCTGCTTTTTCATGACAACAGCCTTCTTGTCGGCCTTAAACACGACGCTAAAGAAGGAGTTTTGCGCCGTGGCCAGGAAATATGGATCAGCCAGCGCAGGCTTTGCTGGATTGAAGGAGCGATCCGTGAAGCAATGACAGGTAATTGCAGGTATGGCCAGTGCCGGCATGGGGAGCATTAGCAGAATGACAAGGGTGAGTTGAAGGTGGTTACAGGTAACGAAGCGCATAAGGATACCTTTCTGCTGACGAATATCCCATATTCCAAATACGCAAACTTTGATTCAGGTCAATATGTTTAAAATAATTCCGTTGCAATTAATACTGTTGAAATTATTGCAAAACACCCACTGCAGATTGACTTTTACACGTCCGCGGTATATTCAATAAAATTCTTATTTCCCATTGCAAGTGTCCGAAAATCATTTTTTCCAAGATATTTTATCCTGATTATCAGGGTAAGGAGTTATCCTTGTCACACCAAACAACAAAATCCCGCTTGTTCGCCTTTGTCGCCCGCCGCCCCCGCCTGATTCTGGGGGTGGCGTTGCTCCTTTCCGTTCTATCGGTCATCTACACCATCAACAACATGCAGTTTTTAACCGGCCGCGATGACCTGATGCCGCGTAACGCTGCCTTCCAGGTTGATTACCGTGCCTACCGCGCCGAGTTCGGCGATCAGGAAGAGATCGTGGCGGTGATTGAAGCGGACGATGCCGAGAAGGCGACCCGCGCAGCAGATGCGCTATATGCACGGCTGAAAAGCGAAACTGGGGTCTTTCGCGAGGTGTTCTACCCCGGCGGACTCCCTTTCTTTCGCAAAAACGGGCTGCTGTTCATGCCTCTGGAGGATATCCAGCAACTCCGAAGCACCCTGACCATGGCCGCTCCGGTCCTGAAAGACCTGGCTAGCGCTCCATCGGTGCAGACCCTTTTCACCAGCCTGACCAACCAGATCGACGGCTATCTCGCCCATAATGATCCTGAGACCTTGAAGAGCCTGACCTTCATGCTGACAACGCTGGACAAGGGCTTCCAGGCCTTTGACGGCAAGAACAGCGGCCTGTCGATGGATTCCTTCCTTAAAGGGGGAGGGGACGGTAAGCCATCCATGCTGGAAAGCGCCGGCAAACAGCAGGTAATCACCATGTTGCCAATCAAGGATCAGACCAGTTTCGTAGCATCGGAGAGATCGATCAAGGCTGCCCGGTCTGCACTGAATGAAATCCTCAAAAGGCCGGACTTCAAGGGGGTAACCGGAGGCCTGACCGGCGTGCCGGTCCTGGAATACGAGGAGATGGCCACCAGTCAGAAAGACCTGGAGATCGCAACAGTGCTCTCGCTGGTTCTGACTGTGATCCTGCTGCTGTTCGCCTTCCGCGGCCTGCTGAACGTGATCGCCGCCATGGTCTCGCTGATCGTCGGGATCTGCCTGTCATTCGGCTTTGCCACGCTGGCGGTCGGACACCTCAATATCCTCTCGATGGTCTTTGCCATCATGCTGATCGGCTTGGGGATCGAGTACGGCATCCAGGTGGTTCTGCGCTATCAGGAAGAACTGAAGAACGGCGCAAGCGGCATGGAGGCCATCGAGACCGGCCTGCATGCAAATATCCGCTCGATGGTCTTTGCCATCATGCTGATCGGCTTGGGGATCGAGTACGGCATCCAGGTGGTTCTGCGCTATCAGGAAGAACTGAAGAACGGCGCAAGCGGCATGGAGGCCATCGAGACCGGTCTGCATGCCAATATCCGCTCGATCATCATGGCCGCCGCCACTGTGGCCCTGGCCTTTGCCACCTTTGCTTTCACCGATTTCAAGGGGATCGCCGAGCTGGGGATCATCGCCGCCGGCGGCGTGGTGATCTGCGTCATTGCCACCTTTACCGTGTTGCCGGCCATGTTGATCCTGCTGGAGCGCTTCCGCAAAAATGGAGGGGCTACACCGATCAAGCGGTTTCAGACCGCCGAACACCCGCTTCTGCGAGTCGTGTTCGGAAGCCCCAAGGCAATGATTGCCGCAACCCTGATGCTGTCGCTGTTGTGCCTATATCCCACGATAAGGATGCGTTTCGACTACAACCTGATGAACCTGCAGGCCAAGGGGCTGCAATCGGTGGAATATGCCTACAAGCTGATGCGAAGCAAGGAGAATTCGGGCTACTTTGCGGTGGTCACGGCGCGGGACAAGGTCGAGGCCAGGCTATTGACCGGCCGACTGGAAAAGCTATCCTCAGTGGACCATGTGGTCAGCCTGCTGGCCCTGGTGCCGGATCAGCAGGATGCCAAGCTGTCCGAACTGGCAGCGCTAAAGCAGATCATGGCGGAGGTCAAGCCGGTCCCCTATGAGGAGAACCTGCGCTTGATGGAACTGCCGACGGTCTTTGAAAAGTTCCGCGACCGGGTCGAAACGCTGACGAAGGCTCTGGAAGCCCAAAGTGCGGGCGAGGCCAAGCCGGTGGGCGCCTTCCTGGCGACACTGGACGGTTTTTTCAGTACGCTGGAAAAGGAGAAGGACAAGAACGCAGCTGGCATGTTGCGTGAATTTCAGGGGGGGATGTTTGCCGAGTTGCCGGACAAGTTGACCATGATGAAGGAAAGTCTTGAGGCGGCCCCGGTCAGCGCGGCCGACGTACCGGAGCAGCTGAGGCAGCGTTTTGTGGGGAAGAGCGGCAAGCTGCTGTTGCAGGTGGCGGCCAAAAAAGAGATCTTCGAGCATCAACCGCTGGCCGAGTTCGTCAGCCAGGTCAAGGGGGTCGTCCCCAATGCTACCGGAGAGCCGGTCATGGTCTACGAATCCCTGACGGTCCTGCGCGATTCCTACCTCAAGGCCTTCGGATACGCCTTTGTCGGCATTGCAGTGATCCTGCTGATCAACTTCAAGAGTGTCCGTTTCGCCCTGATCGGTTCGCTGCCGTTGGCAGCCGGGCTGTTGCTGATGGTGGGGGGGATGTGGCTGGCCGGGGTCAGCTTCAACTCAGCCAATATCATTGTCCTGCCTCTGATTCTGGGGGTGGGGATCGACTCGGCCATCTACATCATCAACCGCTATCGACAGGGGACGGAAACACCGGGCCAGGTGGCCATGAGCAGCGCCGGTATCGGTGTTTTCCTGAACGCCCTGACAATATTGTTCAGTTTCGGCGCCTTGATGGTGGCCCATCACCAGGGTGTCTTCAGCATCGGCGCCGTCATGTCGCTGGGCATGGTTGCCAGCGTGGCGGTCTTTCTGGCTTTCCTGCCGGCGCTATTGACAGTGTGGGGGAAACGCTGATTCTCAAAAAAAGGAGAAGCTGTCAAGGCGCCGTGACGTTCACCACCTGGCTTCCTTCTCCGCCTGGATTGATTACCTGGATGCGGAAATCCTTTTTGGCCGGCGAGTAAGGAAAACGCTGGTAGATCAGTTTGGTGCAGTCAATAAAGATCAAGTGTTCCCGATCGGTTGCTTCCTGGCCGCCGCGGCCACCGACGCGTTGCCCGTCTACATAGATCGATGAGTTGTGCTGGAAATTCTTACCTTCGATGATCAATTCGTAGTAGTTGACAAACTCGTTGCCGACTGTAACCTGGCTGATCTCAGGTTTGGTCTCTATGGTCAGAGCCATGGCTACCGATACGTTTTCAGGGCCATTCCTGACCATAATCTGATGAAGGCCGCCCGGCAGCTGCGGTACTGAAAAAGCGATAGACTCACTGGAGACAAAACGGCTTCTGACAACGGCTCCGTCTAGCAACAACAGTGAATTTTCGCTAAAGTTCTGGCCAAGTGCGGTTATCTCGCGTTCCCGTCCTTCTGCGCAGGAACTGATCTGCTGGGGGGAGATGTCCCGTAGTGTCGGGCGCAGTGCAAGTACAGTAAAATTATAGGCCCGGCCCAGGGCGCCATCGGAGCGCTTAAGGTAGAGGGCGTAGAGGCCTGCTTCGAGCGGCGGGATAGTAAATTCAAGCTGTTTGCCTTCCGTCACCTTGGCCGGGATCTCGACGCTGCCCAAAAAGGCACTGATTTTTTCGCCAAAGCCGGAGCCGAAGATGATCACTTTTCCACCCGGCTCTCCCTGGGCCGGGATGATGCTGAGGATGGCAGGGGCGGCAGGGATTGTACTTGAGGCTGTTTCGGCTTTGACTCGCTGCGGGCGTTCAGCCGCGAATGCCGGGACATTCCAGGTAAGGTAGATAGTTGAAAGGAATAAAAGGCAAAAAGTTCGAATCATTCCCCGGCTTTTAAAAATCTGCTGGATCTGGAACATATTTCCTCCTGTTGACCTTCACAAAGTCTTATCCTGAGATATTCCGCGTTTTTTCAGTTTTTCACGGTCATGGCGAGCCAGATTCCACTGAGGGCGAAGATGATGTTTGCGCCCCAGGCGGCAACCAATGGAGGCAGTACGCCGCTGCGCCCGTAGGAAAGCAGCACCGCGTTGGCTACAAAGTAGGCGAAGCCGATTCCGATGCTGGCGCCGATTCCAAGTGCGACCCCTCCCGAACGGCTGTTCCTCAGAGCAAAGGGCACGCCCAGGATGACCATCACAAAGGCTGAGAAAGGGTAAGCCAGCTTGGCGTGCATCATGGTCAGGTAACGATATGCTTGATAACCTCCCTTTTGAAGGTTGTCGGCATATTCCCTCAGCTTGTTGAAACTCAGGTTGTCGGCGTTGTTATCCAGCACACGCAGGTCGTCGATCTTCAGATTCAGGGCCAAATCAATGGTCGCTGCAGTCCGCTCATTAAAGCCATGCCCCTGGCTGAAGTCCTTCAACACCGGATTGATCAATTTCCAGCGGTTGTCACGGAACTCGGCCGTCTCGGCGTCGATTCGGCTGAGGGGGGTCATGGAGGCATCCAGATTCCAGACGCTGACACCCTTGAGCACCTTTGTCTGCGGCTCGAACATCTGGGCCTGTAGAATCATGGTGTCGGAGCGGAACCAGATGTTGTTGCGCTTGAAAACGGCATTCACATTCTGTTTTTTGATAGCCACCCGCTCGATGTAGTCCATGCGTTCGTAACTCTTGGGTACAACCAGTTCGGTGTTGAACAGCAAAAGGACACTTGTGGCCAGACCAAGGACCAGCATGGGAAACGAGATCCGCAGGAGGCTGATGCCGCAACTGCGCATGGCGATAACTTCGCTGCTGCGGGAAAGCTGGCCGAGGGTTAGCAGGGTGGTCATGAGGATGGAAAATGAAGCGGCCTGGCCGACCATTTCGGGCAGCTTGCAGACAAAGAACAGCAGGATATCGCTAAACGCTCCACCGGCTCGGATGAAACGCGGAATCTTGTCCATCATGTCCAGTACGAGGTAGATTGCTACGAAACTTCCCAGACAAAGACTGAACAGCCGCAGCCAGGCGAATGTGATATAGCGGTAGAGGGTCGTCATGTCAATTGCCTGATCTGCGCATAGGAAGCAGTACACCGATGTCAGTGAACTTAATGCTCCGCTCGAGAGAGGCCATTCTCAGCAACAGCCACCCTACGGAAAGAAAAACAATATTAGGAAACCATAGCGCCAGGGCAGGAGGAATACTTCCTCTTTCTGCCAGGGTTCGCAGGAGCGACAACATCAGGTAGTAGGCCAACAGGATGGCGATGCTGGTGGCGAAACCGGTTGACTTGCCTGAACGGCGGTTCTGCAATCCAAGCGGTATGGCCAGTATGGCAAATACCATCGATGCAAACGGAAAGGCAAACCGGCTATGGAGTTCGGCCTGCATCTTGAGGCGGGTTGCCGGTGTTGTTGCCGGATTGCCGATCTGCTGCAGCAATTCGCCGATCTCCAGGTCCGGTTCAGTGCGGCCGATAACAGCACCTTTGCCTGGGCCACCAACCGTCATGACGTATTCTCCGAAGTTGATCAGGCGATACTCATCACCTTTGCCCGCTGCATGGATGCTGCCATTGTTCAAAACAAGGCTGATATCATTTCGGTTAGGGTTGCTGCCGACCTTCCCGTCCGCGGCGAAGATGGTCATTGGTCTCATCTGGTCGCGGCCATCATGGATGATAACCCCCTTGAGGACATGCCGTTGTTCGTCATAATGCTCGGTGTAAAGTACAATGCCGGGGATGTCGTCCCAGAAGATCTTTTCACGGATGGTAACGGCTGCGTTCTGCTTCAGGACCTCGAAGCTCAGGCGTTTGAAGGCGCTGTTGCCCCACGGAACACCAAACGTGCTGGCTGCAAGGGTCAGTAACGTTGCAAGAAGGCCGCACAGCAGGACCGGAGGTATGAGTTGTACCAGGCTGATTCCGCCAGCCTTCAAGACCGTGATTTCATTATCGGCGGAGAGACGTCCAAAGGCCAGCAACACAGCCAGCAGAAAGGCCATGGGAATGGTGAAAACCAGGAAGGACGGCATCAGATAGATAATCATCCAACTTATGTCGGACAAGGGCACTCCGCGGGATATCACCAGGTCGGTCAGTTTGATCAGTCGCCCCAGCAGCAGAATCAGGGTGAAGACAGCGATACTGAGCATGAAGAGCGAGGTTATCTCGCGGATTATGTAAAGGCTGAGAATGCGTTTCATCGATAGAGATGATACATGACCAGGGGGCAGGTGTAAAGTGACGAGGTAAGTAAAACGGGAACCAAAAACTGGTTCCCGCTGTACATAAGTATATTTTGAATAACAGATCAGGATTGAGCTGACCAGAGTCCATGCAGGTTGCAGTATTCCCGCGCGGTGAGCGTCTTGGCGGATACGGGAAAGAATGCCTCCGGGGCCTCGCCCGGCTGGAGGAATTGACGGTAGGCCATGCCATCGGCTACGATCTCGATCCATTCGATGTAGTGCTTTTCCTCCATGGGGTGTGACACGCTGCCCACCTCAATCTTAACGCCACCCTCGACGAATTCGATCACCGGTACATGTTTTTCCTTGGCGGCATCGACAGTGTTCTCGCTCCTGAGCGTCATTTCCTTGCCGCAGCATACCAGGGCTGCGCCACCGCCATGGACAACTTCCACGATATTTCCGCACAGCTCGCATTTGTAGATTTCAAGACGATTCGGCATGGGTGTTCCTCCTGTTTTGTGTGAATAGCCTGGTGTCAGTCCGTTGAAATTACCAGTTTTCGCCCAGTAGTTCAAAATGTGCCTTGGGGTGTACACAGGCGAGACAAACCTCTGGCGCGGATTTACCGGTGTGGAGATAACCACAGTTGCGGCAGCGCCAGGTGGTATCCTCTTCGCGTGTAAACACCTGGTTGGCATCGATGTTGGCCAAGAGGTCGCGATAACGTTTTTCGTGCTGTTTCTCGGCCACAGAAATAGCGTTCCAGGCCGCAGCGATCTCGGGGAAACCTTCATCTTTGGCGACAGTTGCAAAAGCGGGGTATAGTTCGGTATGTTCCTCGTGCTCTCCCTTGGCAGCCGCCAGCAGATTCTCTGCAGTGGTGCCGATCCTGCCGCCCGGGAAGCAGGCCGTAATTTCAAGATCACCACCTTCCAGAAATTTGAAGAAGCGCTTGGCGTGCTCTTTTTCCTGATTGGCGGTCTCTTCGAAGATGTCGGCGATCTGAACGTAGCCTTCCTTCTTGGCTGCCGACGCGAAATAGCTGTAGCGATTACGTGCCTGACTTTCGCCGGCAAAGGATTTGAGCAGGTTCTGCTCGGTCTTGGTGCCTTTGATTGATGTACCCATTCTCTTCCCCCTATGAAATATTTCAAATACGACAAATATTATCTTTTATATACCGTACTATTATTAAATTGCAAGCTTGAAATAAAAAAGGGGATGCGTTGCCGCATCCCCTGATTACATCTGATGTTGAAAGCTTAGGCCAGTTTGCGGCCGCCTTCTTCTGCCCACTTCTCAAGCATAGCGGTAGTAACAGACTTAGGACGCTCGATAGCGTAGCCGAGGCCGCGGTCCCAAGTGATGTTGGCCATGCAGCCAAGTGCGCGGCCGACGCCGAACAGGACGGTGTAGAAGTCCCACTCTTTGAGGCCGAAGTACCACTGAATAACGCCGGACTGTGCATCGACGTTTGGCCAGGGGTTTTTGGTTTTGCCGTGCTCTGTGAGAACGCCAGGGGCAACTTCAAAGATCATGGAAACAACCTTGAACAATGGATCGTCCTTGAGGCCGGGGGTGTTCTGGCAGAACTCACGCTGTGACATGTAGCGCGGGTCGGTTTTGCGGAGAACGGCATGGCCGTAACCCGGAATGACCTGTCCGGCGTTGAGGGTATCCCACAATGCCTTGGTGATGAGTTCCTTGGTAGGCTCGACGTCTTTGCAGTACTTCTCTTGGAACTTCATGGTCCAGTCGAGAACTTCCTGATTGGCGAGGCCGTGCAGCGGTCCTGCCAGGCCGCACAAACCGGCGCAGTATGCATAGTAAGGATCAGACAATGCGGAATGCACCAGATGAGTGGTGTGGGCCGAAACATTGCCGGACTCGTGGTCGGAGTGCAGGATGAAGTACATACGGGCAACATCCTTGTATGCTTCGCTCTGGCCGATCATGTGGGCAAAGTTGGCGCCCATGTCCAGTTTCGGATCGATGGCGATCTGCTTGTCGCCACGGAACTTCAGGTTGTAGATGAATGCGGCGACGATAGGGATACGGGCAACGATATCGCTGGCATCTTCGTAAACTGATTCCCAAGCGGTCATCTTGTTAAACTTGCCGGAATTGTAGAAACCAGCAAACTTGGAATCCTTCTGCATTGCCAGTATACCGACGGAGAGCATTACCATCGGATGGCTTTCACGTGGCAGGGCGCGGATTGCGTCGAACACGTAAGTTGGAACTACCTGACGGGTTTTAAACTCAGCTTCTACTTCAGCAACCTGTGCAGCATTGGGCACGTCACCGGTTAACAGGAAGTACCAGAAGGACTCAACGGTCGGATAGTTGGAGCTGGGTGCCTTGGGCAGTGCTGCGAAGGTCTCGGGGATGGTCTTGCCGCGGAAACGAATCCCTTCCTGGGGATCCAGGTAGGAGATGTCGGTGACGAGGCTGCGGATATCGCGGGCGCCACCAATACACTGGTCGATATTGACCTGGTCGATGATTACCTTGCCAAATTCCTTCACGAGCCGGGTGGTGCGGGGACGATGCGCCTCAATCTTCTGCTTGAGTGTCTCTTTCAATGCCATCTGGGTACTCTCCTTTCGTGGTGTGGTGTTTAACCTGTTATCGACTGTGATTGCCGGGACTGCCATCGTTACTGCAAAAGTTACTATTTAATTGGCCACAGGATTGAATGGTAGCATAAAACATTTGTTAGTCAAAAATCATTGTAAAATAAGTGTCTACCAAAACACAGAATCTATTTTTAGGATACTGTATACAATTGAGTGCCGTAGTTATACTCGACAGAATACATAAAATGCAACAAAAATTTTATCATCATCAAAAAGGAAGAATTACCAGGTCTTCATTAGAGTGGGTCAGCTGTTTCAAGCCGTCCTGGCTGAGGTAAAATGTGTTTTCAATGCCGATTGCCCCTTCTCCCGGGAAAACAACCTTGGGTTCAAAAGCAAATGCCATTCCGACTTCCAGGTTCATGTCTTTGAACCCACGGGCGATAAAGGGATACTCATCGATCTCGATACCCAAGCCGTGCCCGATGAACGAAACCTGTGAACCTTTTGCACCCATGAAACTGTCGGCATATCCCAGCTCCACCGCCAATGCCAGGCATTCTTCGTAGACCGCGCTCCAATTTGCTCCTGGTACAGCGATCTCGGTCATGCGCTTCTGTACACGGAGCATGTCATCGTAACCCTTGTGCATCCGGTCGGAGACGCCACCAATAGCAAAAATACGTGTCTGATCGCTCAAGTAGCCATCCACACAACCGGCAAAATCAACGATGATCGGCTCGTTGGCCTCAATCCGTTTGAGGCCGGCGCTCTGGCCAAAGGATGGATTCAGACCCAGACCGCCCAAAGGAGTGTCGGGGTAAGCCGGTACAGCGCTGTCGGTGCCGGAGAAAATTTGGGCATAGAACAGTTCGGAGTTAAAGCCACGCATCCGCACCAAGCCCTGGTGACCATCCTTGCGGGCGGTGAATTCCAATTCAGCAGCTACCTCCAGGTCGGTAGCTCCAGCACGAATAACCTCCTTGGCGCGATTATAGACCCGGTCAACCTGATCGGCTGCATCCTGCATCAGATGGATTTCATAATGGGATTTGATCATGCGCACCCGGCGGATAAGCGGGGTGGCGTCGCAATATTGGGCGGTCGGATATATCTTGCGATAGCGTTCGAAAAAATTTACCGGAAGTACGTCCAGTTCCAGGCCGATACGTTTTGGTTCAGGATACCCGTAATCTGCCAGGATGCCGGGGATATCCTTCATGGAACCGAAGGCCAGCACTTCCCTTAAGCCCGATTCCATCCGAGCACGACTGGCGTCTTTGCGCACCATGTAAATCGGTTGTCCTTTGGCCGGGATATACAAGTTGCCGCTTTGGACCGTGCCGGTGAAATAGAACAGGTCGGCATTCTGTATGATAATAATGGCGTCCAGGCCATCTTCGAGCATGTAATCCTGAAGCTTCTTGCAACGGTATTCCAGTTCGGTAGCGGGAGTGAGGCGCATAATATCTCCTTGATTACACTAAATGATTGTTTTGATAGTATGCAAAAAAATATGAGCCGTAGATAAAGAGCTTTTAGTCGTGTCTGTCAGGCCCTTAGCGACAAATTATGATGCAGTTGGTGGTGGTACGGATTTGAAAATAGCTGCAAGTTCATTTACCTGACCGGCTGCGGTCCAACTTTCCATACCTTGTTTCCAGACCAAGGTCTCACTGTTCAACTGACCGGACAGCGTCATCTGTTGAAGCTCAATCGTGTCAAAAGGTCCGCTCTGCTGGCCATTGAGGGCTACGAAAAAATGGACGTTAGCTGGCAGGGGAGGTGGTGCCGATGAAGTGGCTGGCGGTTTGGTTTGCTCCGTAAACATGCCGCCCATGGCTCCAGCCATCTGGCTGCCCATGCCGAAACCTATCCCCACGCCAACTCCGGCTGCCGCCAGACCGCCTGGATTGTTGGCGGCGTCTTTTATGGCATTGGCAGTCTCATACTGGGTATAGGTCTGCATGTTGCCAATGGCTCGCATGGCACCAGCTTTATCGATGGCCTTTTCCACTTCTTCCGGCAGGCCGATGTCCTGTACCTGCACCTCGGTCAGTTCCAGGCCGAATCCGTCGAAGTCCGGGGCGATCCTTGACTTGAGGGTTTCGCCCAGTTGGATGACTTTGCCTTCCAGGTCGATGATCGGGATACCGGCGTCGGGCATGACCTCCTTGATGCGGGTGCCGATCTTTCCGCGCAGGTTATCTTCTATGGCAACGGTGGTAAAGTTGCCGTCAGTGCCTACGATCTCGCGGATGAAGACGGCCGGATCCTTGATCTTGATTGAGTAGAGGCCAAAGGCCGTAACCCGCACGGCGCCGAATTCAGGGTCGCGCATGGTACAAGGGCCGGGGGTGCCCCATTTCAGATTGGTGAACTGGCGCGTGCTGCAGAAGTAGACCTCGGCCTTGAAGGGGCTTTCAAAGCCGTACTTCCAACCCTGCAAGGTGGCGAGGATCGGCAGGTTCCTGGTCTCCAGGGTGTAGGTGCCCGGCTTGAAGACATCGGCCAGCTGTCCTTCGTTGATAAAGGCAGCCATCTGGCCTTCGCGCACAACCAGCTTTGCGTTGTATTTTATCTCATTGCCATAGCGCTCAAAACGGTAGGCCAATGTGTCGCGTGTATCGTCCAGCCACTCGACGATATCAATGAATTCGCCTTTAAGCTTGTCCCATAGTGCCATGCTTGAACCTCCTTGACGGTTGTACCCTCCGAGCGGGCGACAGATTGCAGCAAAAAAGTATGCACATACTACCGTGAAATGAAAAAAATTCAAGCTTGATGCTTCACCTCTGGTGGCCCCACTGCTGCTCATATTTACAGGTGGTTGCATTTTTTTTTGTTTTAGTATTTACTGCATCGCTTAATCAGGGCTGGAGCGTATGTAGAATAGGAATTTTACAGTACTCAAGGTGCCAAATTGGTACTAATAAAGTGGGGTAGGACATGATACTAGAAGAGGCGCGCAGGGTCATACGTACAGAAGCAGAAGCTTTGCTGGCCATGATGGAGCGCATAGACAGTTCCTTTGAGAAAGCTGTGGATATGATCCTGGCCAGTAAAGGGCGCGTGGTAGTAAGTGGCATGGGCAAGTCGGGGTTGATCGGTCAGAAAATCGCCTCCACCATGGCATCTACCGGTACCCCGGCGTTTTTCCTTCACCCTGCCGAGGGTATCCACGGCGACCTGGGTATGATCATGACCGGTGATGTGGTGATTGCTATCTCCAACAGCGGAGAGACCGAAGAGCTGTTGCGCATCCTGCCGGTGATTAAAAGATTGGGAGCACATCTGGTAGCCATGAGTGGCAACGGGGCCTCGGCCCTGGCCCGGTGCAGTGATGTTTTTCTGGATGTCTCCGTGAAAGAGGAAGCCTGTCCGCTCGGTTTGGCGCCGACTGCATCCACCACTGCGGCCCTGGCCATGGGCGATGCCCTGGCAGTGGCCCTGCTGGTCCAACGCGGGTTCCGGGCAGAGGATTTTGCCATCTTTCATCCGGGTGGTTCGCTGGGTAAGAAGCTGCTCCTCAGGGTGGAGGATTTGATGCATAGCGGCGCTGCGGTTCCGCTCGTATCGGAAGATACCTTGATGAGGGATGCACTGTTCGTCATTACTGCCAAGGGCTTGGGCGTGATCGGCGTGACCGGCGCTGACGGTTCGTTACGGGGTGTGATTACGGATGGTGATCTGCGCCGGGCACTGGAAAAGGGGTATGATATCCTCAGTCAAAGCGCTGCCGGATTGATGAGGATTAATCCTAAACGCATCAAGCGAAATGAGCTGGCTGCTGCGGCACTGCAAATCATGGAGCATCACTCCATCACCTCTTTGTTTGTTTTCGAGGATGAGGACAGTTGTTCGCCGTGCGGCATCATCCATCTCCATGATATTCTCCGGGCGGGTATTGCATGATGAACGACAAACTCAAACATATCAGATTGTTGCTGCTGGACGTGGACGGAGTCATGACCGATGGCAGTATCATTTATGATGGCAGCGGCCTTGAGACCAAGTGCTTCAACGTAAGGGACGGCCACGGCATCAAGATGCTCCAGCGGCATGGCATCGAGGTTGGGATTATCACGGGGCGCACCTCGATTGTTGTGGATATCCGCGCCAAAGAGTTGGGTATTAGCCTGGTTTATCAGGGAGCCCTGAAAAAGCTGGAAAGCTACACTGACGTAAAGGAAAAGACTGGACTTGATGACAGCCAGATAGCCTATATGGGCGATGATGTCATTGATGTGCCTGTGTTGCGTCGCGTCGGGTTTGCCGCTGTTCCACTCGACGGACTGCCCGAGGTGCGGGCGGTTGCGCATTACGTATCAGCTTGTGGTGGCGGCAGGGGCGCGGTGCGTGAGGTGTGCGACATGATCCTCAAAGGGCGTGGCATGTGGGATGAAATAGCTGAACGATATGAGTTGTAAGTGCTTTATACAATCTCTGTGCCAATAACACTGGTTAGGATACGTTTTGCTGGACAGCCCACCATCCTGATGCTATGATTTCGCCATATGGTGTCGTCCGGAAAGATCAGAATTTTATTGGCCGTTCTTGTCACAGCGGCCATCGTCGGTATCGTGGCAGCAATCTCCATAAAGGGTTCACGGCGGGCTCCGATGGAGCCGGTACATCTGCAGCTTCCCCGGAATATAGATGTAGCCATGCAAAATGCCCGTTTTGCTGAGATGCGCAATGGCGCAACTGTTTGGGAGCTTGTCGCTGATCGAGCTGAATATGACAAAAGCGGTGATGTTGTCTATCTCTCCAACATCCGCATGGACTTTGCCAAGACCCGCACAGCTGGTGCCATTACGGTAACGGCTGCAAAGGGAGAATATTCCAGCAAAAGCTGTGACGTCAAGCTGCGGGGAAAGGTCCATGTGACGACCGGGACAAACGCCAGTTTCGACGTAGAGTCCATAGACTACCTTGCAGCCAAGTCGCAGTTCCGCACATCTGAAGTGGTTGCATTTCATCACCAGCGACTGGCATTATCCGCCCAAGGGATGGAGCTGAATGTGAAGGACCAGAAAGCCAGATTTCACAAGACAATTAATGCCACGGTAGCAGGCCGATAGAGACTAAGAACCTATGAAAATAATTAATGCAGTTATAATGATGATCTGTCTGCTCGCATCTCAGGCACTGGCGGCATCTCCCGCGAAGCCAGCTAGCAAGAGCCGCTCGAATCTGCCCATCACCATAAAATCCAATGAGCTGTCAACCGACAACAAGGGCAAGACAGCCATCTTCAAAGGTAAAGTGGTGGCGAAGCAGGGTGATATCACCATTTATGCGGACACGTTGAACGTCAACTATGGCGATGAAAACAATGATGTGGAGAAGATCGAGTCAAATGGCAATGTGCGCATTGTCCAGGGCAATCGAATCGGAACGTCAGCCCATGCAGTCTATGACAGCAAGCTTGGAAAAATCACCCTGACCGGGAATCCCAAAGTCATGCAGGGTGCAGATACCATTTCAGGCAAGATCATCACCATCTTCATCGATGAGGAAAAAAGCGCTGTTTCGGGTGATGGAGATTCCCGTGTTATTACGATAATTCACCCTCCAGCCAGGAAAGGTAATGCAGGTTCCCGTTGATAAAATCAGGCTCTGGACCAGCGGGCTGAAGAAAAGCTACGCTGGCCGCCATGTAGTCAGAGGGGTTGACCTTTCCATTGAAGCGGGCAGGGTGGTAGGCCTTCTGGGCCCTAATGGAGCCGGCAAGACCACTACCTTCTACATGGTAGTCGGATTAGCCCAGCCCGATAGTGGCAAGGTCTTTCTCGGTGAAGATGAAATTACCGGACTGCCTATGTATCAACGCGCTCGGCGCGGCATCAGTTACCTGCCCCAGGAGGCGTCGGTTTTTCGTAAGCTCTCCGTGGCAGATAACCTGCTGGCAATTCTGGAGACAGTGGAGCCCTGTAAGGATACACGTATTCAGAGGATGGAAGAGCTTCTGGAAGAGTTTGGCATCACCCACATCGCCAGTGCCATGGGCTATGCCCTCTCCGGAGGGGAACGTCGGCGTGTGGAGATTGCCCGGGCGCTGATCACCAATCCGGTCTTTATGTTGCTGGATGAGCCCTTTGCCGGCATCGACCCAATCGCAGTGGCGGATATCCAAAACCTGATCGTCTCGCTTAAACATCGAAATATCGGTGTGCTCATCTCCGACCATAATGTCCGTGAGACCTTGGGTGTCTGTGATGAGGCCTATATCCTTAGCGGAGGCGAAGTACTTGAGTTCGGGACGCCCGAGGAGATCACCGCCAGCCCTAAAGCGAGGGAAATTTACCTGGGAGATGATTTCCGTCTCTGATTGTTTGCAGTTTAATCTGTTATTAACCATTAGGAAGCCTTATGGCAATGGAGATGCGCCAACAACTGAAGATGTCGCAGCAACTGGTGATGACACCCCAGTTGCAGCAGGCCATTAAGCTGCTCCAGCTGACACGTCTGGAGCTTCAGGATGTTGTTCGTCAGGAATTGGAAGAAAATCCGCTTCTGGAAGAAACCGTAGAGGCCGAGGACATTCGCGAGGTAGAGCCGTTGGAGGCGGCCGAAAAGGAGAATGAGCCGGATAGTCAGGAGAATGAGTTTCACGAAGTAGAGACCGGCGAGGATACCCTGCGTGACTGGGACAGCTACCTTGATGGCTATAACTACAGTTCCGGTGAGCAGTATAGCGGCGAAGATGAACACTCCTCTTTCGAAAACCTGCTGACCCGCAAGGATACCTTGGTTGATCACCTGCTCTGGCAGCTCCATATGGGGCATTTTTCAGATCATGAAGTTGGTATCGGTGAAGAGATCATCGGCAATATCGACGAGGAAGGCTATCTGCGCGCCTCGCTGGAAGAGGTTGCCCAGACCTGTTCGGTCAATGAACTGGATGTTCTGCCGGTTCTGGAGCGCATCCAGGAGTTTGACCCAACTGGTGTGGCCGCCCGTGACCTGCGGGAATGTCTATTGATCCAGGCCCGTTTTCTGGGTATGCAGGGGAGCGTGGTGGAGCGGATTCTGCTCAACAACATCAGCGATCTTGAAACGCGCAAGTACAAGCAGATCGCCCGGGATCTCAAGGTTGATATCAATCAGGTGTTGATGGCCGCCAAGATTATCGGCGAATTAGATCCACGACCGGGAAGGGTTTTCGGTTCCGATGATGTGCAGTACATCTCAGCGGACATCTTCATTTACAAGGTTGCCGATGATTACGTGGTCATGTTGAACGAGGAGGGCCTGCCGAACCTGAAGATCAACTCCTTTTATCTCGATGCGCGGGGTAGCGGTTCAATGGATTCCCGTGCGGAGGATTACGTCAGTGAGAAAATCCGTTCAGCGCAGTGGTTGATCAAGAGTATCCAGCAGCGACAACGCACCATCTATAAAGTTGCCAAGAGCATCGTCAAGTTTCAGCGCGAGTTTCTGGACAATGGCATTGAGCATCTGCGCCCACTTGTATTACGGGATGTGGCTGATGATATTGGTATGCATGAATCCACCATCAGTCGCGTCACAACCAACAAGTACATGCAAACCCCGTTGGGTCTGTTCGAGCTGAAGTATTTCTTCAACAGCGGCCTTTCCACCAGTGAAGGGGATTTTGTTTCCTCGGAGAGCGTTAAAAACCGCATCAAAGAAATAATTGAAAGTGAAGATTCCAAAAAACCGCTTTCAGACCAGAGGATTGCCGAGATGCTTTCCGGAGAGACGGTCAATATTGCCCGACGAACAGTTACCAAATACCGGGAACTGTTAAGACTCGGCTCTTCATCGGAGCGTAAACGCCATTTTTAAACCCCGCTTTCAAGGGGCAGCAGCGCATACTAACATTCACAAGGAGGAAGTTATGCAGGTTACAACTACATTCAGGCACATGGAGCAAAGCGACGCACTCAAGACGTATGCTGAGGAGAAGCTTGAGCGGGTGGCAAAATATATCGACGAACCCACCAGCGCTCAGGTTTATTTTGCCGTAGAGAAAAAAATCCGCCACATTGTGGAGATTGTCATCAGCGCCAAGGGAGTGAATACGAAGGCATCTGAAGCGACCAATGACATGTATGCTGCCGTGGATGCTGTCATTGACAAGATTGAACGACAGCTCAAGCGCTACAAGGAAAAGATCAAGGCCCACAAGCCTAACGGCGATGATCGCGGTCGCCAGATTTCAACGAAGATCTTCCAGGCCGAGAGCATCGATGCCGCTTCCGAACCGGTGGTTATCAGGACTAAAACCGAGACTGCCAAGCCGATGTCGGTGGATGAAGCCGTTATGCAGATGGATCTGCTCCACAAGGATTTTATCGTCTTTACCGATGCTGTCAGCAGTGATATCAATGTTCTCTATCGTAGAAAAGATGGTAATTTCGGCCTGATCGAGCCACAACGCGGTTAAACCGGGAAGGAGTCGGCTGAGGACACGTGGACGTAATCAGTCTTTCCATACAGCAACTCCTGGATGATACCGAATACGGCCTAGGCTTGGACCTGCTCGCCGGTGGCCGGGGATTGGGTAACCGTGTATTCAGTTCGCGTATCCAGAAGCCTGGCCTGGCACTTGCCGGTTATACCGAGCACCTGCATCCCGATCGGATTCAGGTGCTCGGTAATACAGAAATATCATATCTCTACCAGATCGATGACCGATTGGCTTTAGAGAGTATCAAAACACTGTGCACCTTTCCAATATCGTGTTTTATCATTACCAAACAGCTTGTTCCGCCACAGTTTTTTCTCGATACGGTCGAGCTTGCCGGGATTCCGGTTCTTGGAACCCACCACCAGTCCTCCACATTTATTTCGTTGATCACCAAATTTCTCGAGGAACGCTTGCTTCCCACCACCCACCTGCACGGAGTGCTGGTGGATGTTTTGGGTGTCGGCATCCTGCTTACCGGCAAGAGCGGCATCGGCAAGAGCGAATGCGCTCTGGATCTGGTTATTCGTGGGCACCGACTGGTGGCTGACGACATGGTCTTTATCAAGAAGAAGATGCCGGCAGCATTGGTTGGCCAGGCTGAGGAGGCTATTCAGCACCTGATGGAGATACGCGGGCTGGGGATCATTAATATTAAAGATCTTTATGGGGTTTCATCCATTCGTGAGAAAAAAATCATTGACATGATGCTGGAGTTGGTTGACTGGGACCCGGATCACGAGTACGACCGCCTTGGAGTTGATGATCAACGGAGTACTATTCTGGGAGTAGAGCTGCCTCACATCATCATCCCCGTCCGCCCTGGCCGTAACCTGGGGTCAATAATCGAAGTGGCGGCCCGCAACTTCCTTCTCAAAGGTATGGGATACCATTCGGCCCGTGATTTTCAGGAACGTCTTATGTCGCGCATTGAGGTGCGGCCCTTGGGGAATGAGGTAGAGTAACATCATGCGTATCATAGTGATCACCGGCATGTCCGGTTCAGGCAAATCAACCGCGGTCAGGGCGCTGGAGGACGAAGGTTTTTACTGTATCGATAACCTGCCGGTACGTCTGTTCAAGCGTTTTGTTGATCTGATCGAAAAGTCCGGAGAGGCCTTCAAGGGAATCGTGCTGGTAGCCGATATCCGTGGTCGGGAATTTTTCAAGGGCTATGAAAATGCCTTTCAGAAGATCCGCACGGCTGGACACAGTATCGAGATACTTTTTTTTGATGCTTCTGACGAGACACTGGTACGCCGCTTTTCAGAGACCCGCCGTCGCCACCCGGTCGATGAACAGTGCACCGTCAGCGAAGGGATCCGGATAGAGCGGGAACGTCTTGCCGGGTTGCGCCAGTTGGCAACACGCATCATTGATAGCTCCGAATTCAATGTTCATCAACTCAAGGATTATATCCTCCGTATTATCCGAGGCGAAGAGGGCCACCATCCCTTTATGGTGGAGGTGCAATCCTTCGGTTTCCGTTATGGCATTCCGATGGAGTCGAGCATCGTCATGGATGTACGCTTCCTGCCCAACCCGTTCTTTGTATCCGAGCTCAAGGCATTGACCGGCCTGGATGCTGCCGTGCGGGATTATATTATGGCCAGGACTGAAACAGTTGCTTTTCTCGAGCGTTTTCTGGCGCTGGTTGACATGTTGATACCCTCCTACCAGCGTGAAGGCAAGGCATACCTGACGATCTCAATCGGCTGTACCGGCGGCAGACACCGCTCGGTAGCCCTGGCTGAGGCAACGGCACAACATCTGCAAACTTTTGTACCAACTCTAAGAATTACTCATCGGGATATTGAAAAGGGGCAGCAATGACAGGATTGGTTCTTGTAACACACGAGGGCTTGGCAGGTGCGCTACTGCGGTCGGCCGAGATGATTGTCGGAACGATCGAATGCTGCGAGCAGGTTGAGGTTGCTGCTGAAGAACGGGCGGATGATATTATGTCCCGTGTCGTGACAGCAGTGGATAAGGTGAGTGCGGACGGTGCAATCATCATGACCGATCTGTTTGGAGGGACGCCGTCCAACATGGCCATGTCTTTTCTCAAGGATGGCCAGATAGAGGTTCTGACAGGAGTGAATCTTCCCATGATGATCGAATTCTGCTCCAAACGCGGTCGAATGGGTATTACTGATCTGGCCAGCGAATTGAGCAAGTCCGGACGTGAGGGGATCATTATCGCCGGTGAATTTCTTCGTTAGTTATCGACGCCCTGCGTGATGCTGCGTTGGCAGTAGCGAGCAAGTATTTTTTTACAATCCTATTACCTGCAAAGGATTCCGGACGTTTATATGCTTCAACAGGAATTTGTCATAGTGAATAAGCTTGGGCTGCACGCCAGGGCCTCGGCGTTGTTTGTCAAGACGGCGAGTCGCTTTACCTCCGAAATCAGACTCGCCAAGGAAGGGGTGGAGGTCAACGGCAAGAGCATTATGGGTATCATGATGCTGGCTGCCTCGAAAGGGACCACGGTACTGCTAACGGTTAATGGCCCTGACGAGGCCGATGCCATGCAGACCATAGGAGATCTGATAGTCAATGGATTCGGCGAAGAATGACATGCGTCAATTTTCCGGTGTCGCGGCCTCACCCGGCATTGCGGTGGGGATACTGCGGGTCATTGATCGCCGTCGCCTCAGCTTGGAGGAGTACAACATCGACCAAGCAAATGTGGGAGCGGAAACAGACCGGCTTAAGAGCGCCATTGCCCGCACCCGTGTCGAGTTGGAGACACTCAAGGAACAACTGCAGGAGACCGTTGGCAACGAACACCTTTTCTTTATAGATACCCACCTGATGATCTTGGCTGATGAACGGCTTGTTAGCGAATCGTCGACGTTCATCGAAACCGGCCTGATCAACGCCGAAGGGGCTCTGCAGCGTTCGCTCCACAGATACCGGGAATTGTTTGCCGGTATTGACGATGCCTACCTGCGTGAGCGCATCAGCGATGTTGAGACGGTTATCGAGAAAATCCTCTGCAATATGTCCGGTACCAGCCACGCACCGATTTCCCCTGTCAGCGGGCAGACCGTAGTCGCCGCCCACGACATTACTCCCACCGATATTCTCCAGATGGACCGCGGCCGCGTCATTGGTTTGATCACTGAGATCGGCGGCCGGACCACCCACGCCTCCATCCTGGCCAGGGCCTTTGAGATACCGCTTGTGGTTGGTGCCGAGGGGATAACTGATCTGCTGCTGGAAGGTGCGCCGGTCATTCTGGATGGTATCGGCGGCTGCCTGATTGTAAATCCGGACCCAGGCACTTTCGTTGATTACATCCAGCGCAAGCGGCATTACGAATATATTGAATCTGAACTGCTCAAGGTTGCCGTTTTACCTTCCAGAACGCTGGATGGCCACCATATCCAGCTGAGAGGGAACGTGGAGGTGCCCGAGGAAGGTGCCTCGGTGCTCAGGCACGGCGGCGAAGGGGTTGGGCTGTATCGCACGGAGATGCTTTTCATGAATCGTTCGGAAATGCCGGATGAAGAAGAACAGTTCCGGGTCTACAGCGCCATGCAGAGCGCTGTTGCTCCTCATCCGATCACGATCAGGACCTTGGATGCCGGTGGTGACAAGCTGCTGGACGGTTGTGTTCACCTGGCTGAACAAAATCCGGCCCTGGGGATGCGGGCTATCCGACTGGCGCTAAGTAAGCCGGATGAATTCAAAAAACAGTTGCGCGCCATTCTGCGGGTGAGTGCGGCGGGCAAGGTGCGCATCATGTTTCCGATGATCTCGGGGCTGGATGAATTGCGCCAGGCCCGGTTTTTGTTGGAGCAGTCCAAAGCGGAGCTGGATGCCGCGGGGATTGCCTATGACCGGGACATGGCAGTCGGAATCATGATCGAAATCCCCTCGGCAGTGGTGATTGCCGATCTTCTGGCAAAGGAGGCGGACTTTTTCAGTGTTGGCACCAATGACCTGATTCAGTATTCACTGGCCATTGATCGGTCCAACGAACATCTGGCAGGCATGTACCAACCGCTCCACCCGGCTGTGCTCCGCTCGTTGCGACGGGTTGTGGAAACCGCCCACGCAGCCGGCATTGCTGCCTGTATCTGCGGCGAGATGGCAGGTGACCCCCTTTATCTGCCGGTGTTGCTCGGGTTAGGTTTTGATGAGCTTTCCATGGGGGCTACCTCTATCCCGCGGGTAAAGAAGCTCCTGCGGCGTTGCACCCGTGAACAGGCCGTGGAGATCAGCGAGGCCTGTTTCAATTACTCCACCGCCACAGAGGTTGACCTGTACCTCAAGAGTGCTATAACGAGGCACTTCGCCGAGAGTTTCGACTGATAGGGATATTCATGACGCTGCCTACATATTTTCCCGTACTCGCCTTCATCTTCGGTACCGTCGTCGGGTCGTTCCTCAACGTATGCATCTGCCGCATGCCAAAGGATGAATCGATTGTTTCGCCCCCATCCCATTGCCCGTTCTGTGATTACCGGATTCGCTGGTACGACAATATCCCCCTGCTGAGCTACCTGCTGCTGCGGGGCAAGTGCCGCGGCTGCGGTGCGCACATCTCGCTGCAATACCCGCTGGTGGAGCTGCTTAACGGCTTGCTGACCCTGGCGCTCTTTTACCGCTTTGGCCTTTCCATCACCTTTGTTGCCCTGTTCCTGTTCTGCTCGTCACTGGTGGTGATCACCTTTATCGATATCGAACACCAGATCATCCCGGATGAGATCTCCCTGTCCGGCATCGTGATCGGGTTTATCTTCTCGTTTTTCCTGCCTTGGCAGACCTGGCTAAACTCACTGCTTGGCATCCTGCTGGGTGGTGGCAGCCTGCTGCTGGTGGCCTATGGTTACCAATGGCTGACCGGCAAGGAGGGCATGGGCGGGGGTGATATCAAGCTGCTGGCCATGATGGGCGCCTTTCTCGGCTGGAAATCCATACCGTTCATCATCTTTGCCAGCTCCCTGGTCGGTTCAATCCTGGGCATCACCATTATGCTGATCCAGAAAAAGGATTCCAAGCTAGCCATCCCCTTCGGGCCATACCTGGCCTTTGGGGCGATACTCTACATATTCTACGGCCGTCAGCTCATCCAGTGGTATTTTAGCTTAAGCGGCTTTTAAAGGGGATAGGACATGCGTCCCTTCCGACTCAACCTGACGGTTTCCATTCTTGCCTTTCTGAGCTGTCTGCTGCTGATGGCCTGGCTGCTATTCAGCCTGTTCGCCTTCCGCACGGCTGCCAATGACCTCTATGCCCAAAAGGGCGAGCACGCCCGCATGCTTCTGGCAACCTTTGTCAGCCAGTTGCCGGATACAATCCCCACCTATCCGGAAGGAATAATCCCGTTAAACTCACCAGCAGCGATCTACGCCCAAAAGTTGGCGGAAGAAGCCTCCTTTATGCGGCTTACCTTGCTGGATAGCAACGGCAAAGTCGTTTTTACCGCCGGCCGTGACAATATCGATATTTACCTGCCTTTCACCGGCAACAGGGAGGCCGCTGCCGGCAGCTTCATTCTTCCTGACGGTGCTGATATCGCCAGCATCGCACCGGTGACCCGCAATGGAGCTGTGTCCGCCAAGGCAGGGCTGGCACTCTCACTTATGGATGAAAAAGTTCGCCTGAAACGTTCGCGCCAGTTGTTTTTGGCCTATTTTGCCATTGATTTCATACTGTTGCTGGGGGTGGGCGCATTCATCCTCTCGCGCATCGTGGTAAGGCCGATCAGCCGCTTGCTGGCTGCTACGGAAAAGATCATTGACGGGCACTATGGACAGCGGGTGCGTGTTACCGGCAGCTCCGAGCTGGCACAGCTGGCCGGATCTTTTAACGAAATGTCTGAAACCTTGTTGCTCAAGGATCAGCAGGTGACAGCCCATGTGGCTGCTCTGGAAAAGGCCAATACCGATCTGCGGCAGGCTCGCGAAGAGGCGCTGCGCTCGGAAAAAATGGCCTCCATCGGTCTGCTGGCAGCGGGTATGGCCCATGAAATTGGCACTCCGCTGGCGTCCATTATGGGCTATGCCGAGCTGTTGAGCGGTGATCAGCCGGACCTTGCAGCGATGCAGGATTATACCCGCCGAATAACAGATGGATGCACCCGCATCGATCGCATCGTGCGTGGATTGCTGGATTACTCACGCCCCCGCAACAGCGCGGTCGAAGCAGTCGATGTCCGTCAAGTCGTGCTGGACACTATCGAGCTCCTTGAGCAGCAGGGAGCCTTTAAACGGATCGAATTGGTCACGCTGTTTGCCGATGCGCTTCCTTCAATCTTGGCAGATGCCTATCAGCTTCAGCAGGTGCTTATTAACCTGTTGCTTAACAGCCGTGACGCCATGCCGGATGGTGGCAAACTCACCCTTCGCTCTAAATCTGATGATTCGGCTTTGCCCGGCAGGCAGGCAGGCTGTGTGCGGATCGATGTGCTGGATAGCGGCAGCGGTATCCCGGAAGGCCATCTTAAGAGCATCTTTGATCCCTTTTTCACCACCAAGGAACCTGGTAAAGGGACCGGCCTGGGGCTTGCCATCTCGGCTCGCATTATTGAGGGATTTGGAGGCAGGATCAGCGTAAGAAGCGAGGTTGGCAAGGGCAGTTGTTTCACGCTGTTGCTGCCGGTTGCCGCTGCGCAAGGAGCGAAACTATGACCGGTGCAAAACATATTCTGGTTATCGATGATGAAGAAAACCTGCGTCATATGCTCTCGCTCATGCTTGCCCGCCAGGGCTACCAGGCGCAAACAGCGGCCGATGGTGCCGAGGGACTGCGCTGTTTGCGGGAAAAGGTCTATGACTTTATCCTCTGCGACATCCGCATGCCGGAAATGGATGGCAAGACCTTTCTAGTCAAGGCGCTGGAAGACCATGCCAAAGCTCCCATCATCATGATGTCGGCTTACGGCACGGTAGATATCGCTGTGGAGTGCATGAAGATGGGGGCCTATGACTTTATCTCCAAGCCGTTCAAGAAAGACGAAATCGTCATGGTTCTGAAAAAGGCAGAGGAGCGTGAACGGCTCAAGGCAGAAAACAGCCAGATGCGTGAGGTCATGGCCGGGAGAAACATTTTTTCCGGCATCATCAGCCGCAATAGCATCATGACGGAGATCTTCGGACAGATACGCAAGATAGCCGACCTGAAGACGACGGTGCTGATCCTGGGCGAATCCGGCACCGGCAAGGAGCTGGTGGCCAGTGCCATCCACCGCAATGGCAACCGGGCAAAAAGGCCCTTTGTGGCGGTCAATTGCGGAGCCATCCCGGAAAACCTGCTTGAAAGCGTATTGTTCGGCCATGTACGCGGCGCCTTTACCGATGCGGCCAATGATCAGGCCGGGCTGTTTGAAGAGGCCGATGGCGGAACGCTTTTCCTGGATGAGATCGGCGAGATGCCGCTGAGCTTGCAGGTCAAATTGCTGCGGGTGCTGCAGGAGGAGGAGATCCGCCGGGTTGGTGCCGGTTCGTCACGCAAGATCAACGTACGGGTGGTCTCGGCTACCTCGCGCGACCTTGAGGCGGATGTCAGGTCTGGTCGTTTCCGCGAGGACCTCTATTTTCGCCTGAATGTCTTTTTCATCCAACTGCCTCCGCTCAGGGAACGAGCTGAGGATATCCCGCTTTTGGCGGAGTTTTTCTTATCTAAAAACGCCTCTGCCATGGAAAGGCCGCCGATCAGGATTGCTCCGGAGGCCATGCGTTGCCTGATGGCATACGATTGGCCGGGTAATATCCGGGAGTTGGAAAATGTCATTGAGCGCGGCATGATCCTGTGTGAGGGGGATGTCATCGACGGTGAATGTCTGCCAGTCAGCCTTCGTGAAGGATTGGGAGGGAAGCAACTGATTTTTAAGGATGAAAATCTGTCCATCAAGAAGGCCGAGGATGCCATCGAGCGGGACCTGATCCGCAAAGCCCTTGCCAAGACTGCTGGAAACCGTACCCAGGCTGCAAAAATACTGGAGATCAGCCACCGTTCGCTGCTGTATAAACTGAAAGAGTATGGGATTGAGTAGAAAGTTGAGTGTAGCTACTAATAAAGTCTCTCTATAGCTATGCCTGTTCTATTTTCAAATTGCTCATCACAAATTCTTTGTGCCCTACCATAGTCCCCGCCACGAGAATTAGGATTGTTGACATAATATTCATAAGTGTTTCCATTAGCCAGTTCATTATCCATGCATTGTTGATAACGTACTCTTTTAGATTTATTTTTTATTTCTGATTTCCCATATTTATTTTCCAGCACCTCGTCATTAATTTTTACCTGGGGCATATTTTGCTCATTATTATCCCTGACGATTTTAGGTGCAATTTTCTTCTCTTCTATGGCTATCGGTATTTCTTCCAGCGAATTCTTTCTTAGCATTTTTAGTTTATGAGTTCCCGCTGTCAAATTAATCAACTCATTGATAGACTTTATTTCGATTCCGTCGACACCAATAATGATATCACCTGGCTTAAAACCTAGTTGCTTGGCTTGAGTCTTCTCGTTTACTATGAGCACTATCGGTTTAAAACCGGTAATACCAATTCTCCATGCACTTGTAGGTACGCTTTTAATATCAATTTGCGCACCAAGAAAATTTGTTGATGCATTCACTTCAGATGAAACACATGAAATAATCAGTAAACAAATTATTGATGAAAACTTAAGGCTATTTAGCATGATATACTCGTCTCCCCACTGTGAAATTCAACCGATATTGTTGATAGAACTTTTAGTTAAATATGTAGCTAAATATAGACCGATATCTTGAAAATAATCAATAAGTAACGTTTGTTTCCTAAAAAATATTCAAGATCGGAGTAAGCAAAAATTGCACAGGTGCAATGTTCTCACGTCTGAAAAGTGTGAAAAAATTGCGTAGCTTCGCCAGATCCCGAGACTATAATGAAGATCTTACGCTATGTTGAAGATGTTTTGTTGTCAAGGCATGTTTTTTGCTCACAATCAAACTAACCATTAATCTGAAAGGAAATATCAATGCTTAAACAATTCATCATAGCACTGTCCGTCGTCACAATTGCTGTTTCACCATCGTTAGTCATGGCCAAAGATGTCCACGGCACTGATTGCGCTTCGTGCCATACGCTTTCCGATCTGGAGGCCACCAATCTCCTGAATAAGATCGGCGGAACTGTCAAGTCCATCAAGCCGGCCCCGGTTAAAGGATTCTTTGAATTGCTCATGGAAAAAGACGGTAAGCAAGGGATTATCTACCTCGATTATGCCAAGAAGAACCTCATGCAGGGGATGGTCTTTAATCTGCAGACCCTTCAGCCGGTATCGGCCCACGAACTGCCCAAACCCAAACAGGTGACGACGATTGCACCCCAGAGCATACCGGTTGACAAAGCGTTTGTCATCGGCAACCCCAAGGGCTCCAAGAAGCTGTACGTCTTTACCGACCCGGATTGTCCCTACTGCCGCACCTTTCATGGCGAACTAAAGAAACTTGCCAAGACAGAGCCGGATGTTGCTATCTACATCATGCTGATGCCGTTGCCCATGCACCCGCAGGCCTATGACAAATCCCGTGCTGTGCTGGAGTCAAAAAACAGCGATGTTTTAGACAAGGCCTTCGAAGGCAAAGATGTTCCCAAGCCGACACAAGAAGGAAGTAAAAAGGCCATTGATGAGATCATCAAGTTTGCCAACACAAACGGTATCAACGGTACGCCGACCATGGTGTTATCCGATGGTCGGGTGCAGGTGGGTGGACGGGATGCGGAAGGTTTGAAGAAGCTGCTGGAGTAGCAGTCAGTTGGAAAAGGAGATTGTCATGAGACTCACTAAAATTGCATTGCTGCTAATTACCTTGCTGACGTTAGTTGTCCCATCATGGTCGATGGATTCGGCTGTGTATCATTTCACCGGAATAGTTTATTCCTTTGATGAGAAGAATATTACCGTTGGCGACAAAACGTTTTTGCTCGCCAAAATATGCAGTTATCTCAGGTCTTATCGGAAAAATAATGCTTATTTTGAGGACAAAGCGTCGGCACGCGACGTGAGAAACGGTGACAGCGTCACGCTCCATATTAATGGCAACGTCGTTGACAAAATCATCGTCGAGGAGTGGAAGCGATGAAAGTGAATTCATTTTATGCGTTGGCTCTCTATCTCATGCTGGGTATATCTCTTCTACTTCCAGAAGATGCGGATGCGGCCGTCATGAACGACTACTGCATCCAGCCCCCTTTCATTGCTGCCATGGTCCCACCCCTGGTCATGTTCGAGATGGGAAGGGAGCACAAACTCTTCTACGAAGCCTACACTGACTCCTCCGATCTGGATGATGATGGTGTGCTGGATATCGATTACAAACACTCCATCGATTACTATGGTTACTTCGACCCCTACAAGTGCTACGTGTACGACACCACCGGCACCGATAAGTTCACACCGGTCTCCCGCACCGCCACCAAATTCTGTTCCGTTGCGGGTGGTCAGTGGAGTGGCAACATCCTCAACTGGATCACCATGACCCGCATTGATGTCCTCAAAAAGGTGCTTTATGGTGGTCACCGCAGCAGTGACAGCACTACAGAAACACTTCTAGAACGCGCGGCCATTCCGCAAGACGCACACAGCTGGGGTAAGGAGTTCACCGGCAGGCTCTGTTACAAAGCCGCCGGAACACCGCAGTACACCCATTCGTGTTCGATAGACAGTGATTGCGCATCCGGCTACACCTGCTCCGACAAGTCGCTGGAGCTAGTCGGATTCACCGCGGCAGGGGTATCGACATGTACCTCGGCTACGCCGGATACCACCAACAACAAGATGCTGGTGGTGCGATATAATCACTATGCCGGAGAACCCGCCGCCGTTTCCGAGGGTAATACCCACACTGACCTGTTGAGCTCTTTTTACGATGCAGCCAATCCCCTTTCGGCTACTTTTCGCGATTACGATACCTCTATCACCAATTTTGGCGCTGCCGGTTCCAAACTGGATCCGACCCTGGATCATCTTGATAGCTACAGCACCATGGTGGTGGCGGATTTCAAGACCTCCACCGGCAGTGGCACCGAGACCTGGCAATTCATGGTGGATGGCGACGACGGCGTGGAGGTCGAAATCTTCCCTGCTACCACAACCGGTGCTTCCCTGGGAGTAGTGGCTTCTTCCTATGGTGGGCACGCCTACTGCTCCACTGCCCCCGGCACGTTATGCGCCGGCATGGTGACCGGCTCGCTCTCACTCACCAAGAGCAGCACCTGGTACCGAATGGTGGCGCGTCATACCGAGAATGGCGGGCAGGACGGCATCAGGGTCTGGTACAACAAGGCGAATGCCGGCTGGAAACTCTTCGGCACGACCAACCTGGGTAACAATAATATGCGCGCCTATGACATAACCGACACAAACAAGTGTACCCTCCTGGCCAGTGAGTTCATCACCAAAGGGGTACCAACTTCCGGTGTAACCAGTTCAGACAGCAGCAAGCGACACATGGTCTGCAATACTACACTGTCCGATGGAGGCACGCCGGTCATGCGCCTGCTGAAGGACGTCACCGGCAAACGCATCTGGGAATGGGCCTCCAAGGAACGTCCGGTCTGCGATAACAGCCTGGGAGCTCCGACCGACTACGATGTCAGGGTGAAGGTATGCGACAGCACCATCGACAGCGCGGACCAGCTGGATATCAAGAAGAGTGAGATCGGCGATTCCTGCAAACTGTACCCTGGTTCGGGAGGCACCTGGAAACCGGTTGGGCTTTTGCAGCAATATGGCGAGGGAGATGGCTCCAAGGTCTGCTCCAAGAACATGTCCAAGCCGTGCAATACCGATGCGGGCTGTGCTTTTGCGACCGAGGGCAAATGCGTGGATAAGGCGGACATGTACTTCGGCATGTTCTCGACTTCGTACGAGAAGAACCTGAGTGGTGGCGTGCTGCGCAAGAACATAGGCGCCATCCTTGATGAATCCAACGCAAATAGCGGCATCTTCCAGAGTTCGGAAAGCTCGCAGGGAAACATTATCTTGACTTTCGACCGGCTCAAGAACGTCGGCTTCCGCTATTCCGACTGGTCGTACCAGGATGCCAGCGGCGGTAGCTGCGGCTGGATCACGGATCGCTCCCTGGCTGAAGGGGAGTGTCGCAACTGGGGTAATCCCATCGGAGAGATGATGTACGAGTCCCTGCGTTATTTAGCCGGCAAGCTTAGCCCCACCAGCGAGTTCACCTATGCAGGTACCCAGGACTCGGGGCTCCAACTTTCCAAGCCTGATTGGGGCTATAAGGACGGCAGCGACAGCAGGGCGCTTTACGAGATCTATCCCAGCTGTGCCAAGCCTTTCATCCTGATGCTGTCCGATACCAACACCAGTTATGATTCCGATCAGATCCCCGGGAGTTCCTATACCAAGTCTGACGGAACATCATTCGTCGAGGATGCCGCCACTCCCCAACTGGGACTCGGCACCACCCTGCCATCGGGGCGGTCGCTCTTGAACGAGTTGGCCTACACCATCGGTCAGACCGAGGCCATCCACGGCAACAGCTGGTATATCGGTGAAAACGGAACTACCAAGGATTTTCTCTGCACCGGCAAAACAGCCTCCCAGTTCAGCCTGCTGCGTGGCATGTGCCCCGAGGAACCCACTAAAAAGGGGAGCTACTATGTCGCTGCCCTGGCTTACTACGGCAAAACCCAGTTCAAGACCAAGACCGGCAAGCCGGATGTGAACACCTTTGCCATCGCTTTATCGTCGCCATTTTCCGAACTGAAGTTCAAGACAGCCAGCGGCACCATCTCTTTCCTACCGACCGGCAAATCGGTAAGCGGCGACGCCGGGGTCTACAATGCCTGCGCTCAGAGGATGAACCTTACCAATGACGCCACTTATGGTCTCCGCATCAACCCCAAGTCTCCTGCTGATGCCGCAGCCTATTGTCCCACCAACACCATCGTTGACTATTACATAGATGACATCCGCTACGACAGCAGCAACAACATGACCTACGCCCTCTTCCGCATCAATTACGAGGACGTTGAGCAGGGGGCTGACCATGACATGGACGCGATCGTACGCTATGAAATTTGCACCGCCATCGCCGCCACCAATGGCTATGGCACCTGCGGCACCAGCACCCTGGCGGCCAATCAGGTCGAGATCAAGCTCTACTCGGATTACGCTGCCGGCGGTATTGATCAGGTCATGGGCTTCATTATTTCAGGAACAACCGAGGACGGCGTCTATCTGCCGGTCAAGGACAAGGATATTGGCGGCTCGGATGCAAATACACCCGCGGTGGTTGCCGATCTGCCACTGAACTGGAGCAAGGAATTCACCATTGGTGCGACCGCAGGTGCCAGATCCCTCAGGAACCCGCTCTGGTACGCGGCCAAGTGGGGCGGCTTCGAGGACAAAAACGGCAACAACCTTCCTGACCAGAAAGATGAGTGGGCTAAGGAGTGCACCAGTGCCGACGTGAGCCAGTGCAACCCGGACAACTACTACCAGGTAGTGAACCCGCTCAGGCTCCGCAGGCAGCTCAACAAGGCCCTGACCGACATCCTTCGCCGGGTTTCATCAGGTACGGCAGCCTCGATTCTAAACAACAGCGAGGGGAGCGGAGCCAACCTGCTGCAGGCAGTATTCTACCCCGTCAAATCCTTCGACAGCAGTAGTGAAACGAGTTGGATCGGCGAGATGCAGAACCTTTGGTACTTCCTCGACCCCGCTTTGCAGAATACCTCAATCCGCGAGGATAGTAACCAGAACAACACACTGAACCTGAAGAGCGACCTGGTGGCTCAGTTTTACTTCGATCCCACCGAGAACAAGACCCTGGTCAAGCGCTTTGCGGATAACAACGGTGATGGGGCAGCCGATGATCCATCCAGCCCGGTAGACACGGTTTCGCCGGATGATGTGAAAAGCCTATGGAAGGCGGGGCGTATGCTATGGGAACGCAACGTCACCACCGATCCCAGAACCATATATACAGGCGATAGCTCGACCTTTGACAGTACGCCGCAGAAGTTCAGTAACCTGGCTGGCGACGGCTATTACAATACTTGGCCGAACACCTGGACAGCCCTGCAGATACCGGCCGGCACCGACGCCCAGCGAACGGCCCTGGCCACCAAGTTGATCAGCTATGTGCATGGCAACGATCAAGTCGACGATGCGGCTCCCTGTCTCAACAGCGATTGCAAGTATCGCCCCCGCAAGGTAACGATACTTGGTTGCAACACCGGAATCTATGCGGGACGGGTACCGGACAACAACTGTACCCGTGAATGGAGGCTGGGTGATATCATTTCTTCTACGCCCAAATTGATCTCCAACGTGCCTCTCAACCAATACAACTTGTCGACGCCACGGGGATATAACGATTCAAGCTATAAAAACTTCACTCTCACCAGTACCTACCTGCATCGCGGTATGGTACTGGTGGGGGGAAACGACGGGATGCTGCACGCCTTCAAACTCGGCGTGCTCAAGGAGCTGAACGGCAAGTTCGATAAAGCCCAGATGAACGATGCGAGCGGAAGTCTGGCGGATACTGCTGATAAACTGGGGCGCGAGGAGTGGGCCTACATTCCCAAAAATGTCATGCCGTACCTCAAGTATCTGACCGATGCTAACTACAGCCACCTCTACTATGTCGACCGCACACCCACCGTCTTCGATGCCAGCATCGGCAAGCCGGCCGGTTGTGGAACGGATTATTCCGATTGTCCCAAGGCCTCCGACGGATCTACTTGGCGCACGGTCGTCATCGGCGGTATGGGGATCGGCGGCGCGTCTCGCGACACCTCCAGCGCCTGTTCAACTGCCACGGACTGCGTTAAGAACCCCCTGGCAGGCAACGGTTATTCGTCCTACTTTGCCCTGGATGTGACCGATCCCGCCAATCCCAAGGCTCTGTGGGAGTTTGCCGGCGATCCGGGTGGCATGGGTACACTTGGTTACAGCACCACCGGGCCGGCCATCGTCAGGATTTCGAAGAAGGATGCAAGCGGCAATCCGGACAATACCAAGAACGGCAAATGGTTTGCGGTGTTCGCTTCGGGCCCGACCGGTCCCATTGATACCACGTCCCACCAGTTCAAGGGACAGTCGGATCAGAACCTGAAGCTGTTCATAGTCGACATAGGAACCGGGTCACTGGTGAAGACCATCGATACCGGGGTGACCAACGCCTTTGCCGGTTCACTCGCGTCCAGCTGGATAGATACCGACCGCTCTAATCCTACTTCCAGCGGGTTTTATGGCGATGATGCCGTGTACATCGGCTATGTGCAGAAGGATACGACCGTCACTCCCAATACCTGGACCAAAGGGGGGGTGCTTCGTCTTCTGACCCGCGAAAGCGACGATCCGGCCAGCGTAACCCCAACCAAACAGTGGGACGTGCATTCTCTCCTCTCCGGCACCGGTCCGGTGACCACCTCGGTCACCAAGCTTCAGGACCGCGCCAATAAAACCATGTGGGTCTTTTTCGGTACGGGCCGATTCTACTTCAAGGCAGATGATCCCTCCACCGGTACCACCCAAAAAGTGTACGGCATAAAGGACCCCTGCTATTACACTTCCGACCGGAAGATGATGGCGATCGTACCAGGTGGCACAACAAATGATTATGATCAGACATGTACCGATGCCGCCACGACAACGACCACCACGACCTGTACTGGTAGCAGCACGGCACTGTGCGACCAGAGTGGTATTGCCGGTCCGGCTGTCGCCACCCTGCCGCCCAGCATGGGGGGATGGTTCATTAATCTTGATGCCGCCGATACCTCCTACCTGGGGGAGCGTGTCGTTACCGACCCCGTAGCGTCCTCCGCAGGCGCGGTCTTCTTCACCACCTTCAAGCCGAGTGCCGATATCTGCAAATTCGGCGGTGATACTTTTATCTGGGCTTCCAACTACGCCTCCGGCGGCCCGCCTCCTGACAAGGCCATGGAGGGCAAAGCGCTGATCCAGGTTTCAACCGGCGCCTTCAAGGAGCTGTCACTAAAGAAGGCCTTTGATTGGCAGCATCCGGAAGAACCTCCTATAAATCCTATTACGGATGAACAGATACAGCGTTATGACAAGCGGAGGACTTTGCAGGCTATTCCCGGTGTCCCCCCGACTGCACAGGGACTGTCACTCATCACAAATCCGCCCCCAGTGAAAAAATTTCTTCATGTTCGAGAGAAATAGTTGAAGTTTCAAGGGGTAAATATCATGAACCGCAAGGGATTTTCGCTGACAGAGTTGATTGTCGTAATGGGGATTATCGGAATCCTTCTGGGGATTGTCACAATCAACTTCAATGATTGGCAGCGCAAATCCCAGATAGAACGGCAGACTCGGGAACTCCATGCTGATTTCAATAGCGCACGGACGGACTCAATCTTTCGTAAAACTCGTCACAGCGTTGTTGTGAATACTGACGGTACCGGTTATGTAATGAGGCGCTATAGTTCACCTGATGAAGCTACATCGGCGGGAACGACCATTGCTACCCGACAGACGACGTACCTGTTGACAAAACTGAATGGAACTTATTTTGGTGCTCTTGAAGGGATATTCATGTTTGATATCAGGGGAACCACCAATGACCTTAATACTATTCGAATTAATCCGATCAACAGTGGCGCCGCTTTTGATTGTATTGTGATTCACACCGTTCGCACTAACCTGGGGAAGATGGAGGGAGGCGCCTGTGTTCAGAAATGATGTTGGCTTTACGTTAATAGAGTTCTTGGTCTCGATCGTAATTCTGATGGTAGGACTTTTGGGACTTCTGCAGGCGGTGAATGTTTCATATAGCCACAGTCTCCAAAACCAGCTTCGCAATGAAGCCGTTATTGTCGCTGATGATGAGATGGCCAAGGAGCTTGCCAAGGGCTTTGAGGGCGTTGCGCCTGTCATTGTCCCAGGTGTCCCCACTCCACCAGTGCTCCGCAACTACACCGTGAGCAGAAAGATACTAAGCGGGTTCAAGTTGTATTCCGTTTCCAGGACCGGTTCCGTACTTGACACTCAAAACACGAAACAGGTCACTTTGGAGGTCCGCTGGAATTACAAAGGCGTACGTTACACGCACAACGCTTCCGGCGCACTGTCCAAAACAAACCAGTAGAAGGTGGATGTTCATGATACAAAATAAGCGGGGATTTACACTGGTAGAGATGTTGGTAACGATGGCGGTATTCATTGTCGTCATTGCAATATCGGGTGATGCCTTTAACTCCATCCTGAAACATACGTCCAAGCTTTTCCGCAGCGAAGAGAGCAATATCGAGGGCATTGTCGGTTTGGAGGTGTTGCGCCACGATTTACAGCAGGCCGGTTTCGGGCTTTTCACTGAGCCCTGGACATCTGAATACCAAGAGGCCGCGGCTTTGCCTGCAAGTGCATACAATGACTCGACCGACAATGTACCACGGCCATTTGTTGCAGGAAACAACATCGCCGCAGTAACCGATACTAGCGGCGATTCCGGCGCGAAGTTTGATGTTCTTGCCGATACCGACTATTTGGCTATCAAGGCCACTACCGTTGGACGCAACAGGGTGTCGCAGAAATGGACCTACCTTAAATACTCTTCAAATGACGTTTATCCCAATTCCTGGCTTTCGGCCGCCGAGAACTTCGCAACCAACGACAGAGTGATTCTGCTACGTCGCCAGATTGGTTCTACAGGTCAATCGACAACGATAGTTTCGGATACTGGCGGTGATTTTTATTATGCCTACAGCAATACGGCTTTTTCACATTTAACATCGTCGGGTGCTTCGGTATATTCGGTATACGGTGTCGACAGCAGTCCCACCACACCTCGCATGCCATTTAATCGCAGTGACTATTTTGTAGCCAGGCCTCAGGACACAACCAGTGTGCCGTCTGTTTGTGCGCCGAACTCAGGAATACTTTATAAGACGACCGTCAATTTGGTCGACGGTAAGCTTAATTATATACCTGTGCTGGACTGCGTGGCTGATATGCAGATTGTATTAGGTTGGGACATGGATGGTAATGGGGCCGTTGAAACGTACTCAAATGCCGATGGCACCTTATTCAATACTCCTTTAGCGTTAGCGTCCAATGCCGTCACGAATACTTTATCCAACAGCAATAACAATACTGCTGCTACAACCCCAAATATCAGAAACAGCTTGAAAATAGTCAAGGTGTATATATTAGCCCAGCAGGGACGGCTTGATCCGGGCTATACCAGCCCATCTCCAATTCTGACGGGTGATGTCGGTGAATCATCGCTTACCAGATCCGTCAACATCTCGGCGAATGGTTGGCTGAATTACCGTTGGAAGCTTTATAGGATCATTATTCGGCCCAAGAATCTGCCGGCCAATCAGTAAGGCAAGGTGATGAACATGAATGTATTGCGATCTAGAAATGGCATAGCCCTGGTAACCTCACTCATGCTGACGCTCATTTCAATGACAATGGTAATGGCACTTCTGTACATGATAACCCAGGGAACCAAGGTGTCTGGAGAGTATAAGCGCTACAAGACAGCGCTTGAAGCTGCTTATGTTGGGCCGGAAATATACATGAAGGATGTATTTCCCATGATAATGCGCAATTATTCAAGTGCGACACTTGTTAATGATGTTACGGCTGCGTTTTCAGGTGTTTCCCTTCAAGTTGACACCACACAGAGTTGCCTTCAAAGTAAGTTAACCAAGGCGACCTCCAACTGGCCTGTCGGGTGTGATGCTAGCCCTTTTGCCGCAAAAAACCCGGATATGAATATTACTCTCCAGGCAACAAGTGGAAATCCATTTACCGTTTATTCCAAGATTGTTGATACTTCGGTTGGCAACTCCGATATCAGTGGTCTGCAACTTGAAGGATCAGGTGTGGCAGAAGGATCTTCTGTTATAACTCCGCAGCATTTTCCATATATCTACCGGGTTGAGGTTCAGGGGCAACGACAGAATAATCCGACAGCTCAGGCAAACATAGAAGTACTGTATGCATATTAAACTGGTGACTGATTACGTTTAAATCGTAAATTGAGATTACATCCGATCCTATGAAATGTTTGCGTAAACCTGTATTGAGTTAATGTAAATGGTAAGTTGGTTATTTTTCAATAACACAAACGTTAATTGACGGAACTGATCAGCTCTAATTAAGAACTAATTTGTATAAAAACAGATATATCGGCAAGTTACTAATAAATAAAAAGCCGGCACGATATGTGCTAGAATTTAGTCTCAAATAAGATAACCGATAATACTAAACCATCCGCGAGGGTGGGACGGAAAGCCCATTGGGTCTCACTGAGACAGCCGGGTCGCCGAAATCTCTGATTACAGATGGTGGCGACCCGGTTTTCTGCTTTTTAGGCTTGCATTTAAGGTGGTATGAATGACAGACAATCTCTTCGCGGTTAAATAAACTATTTTAATAAGTCGTATAATTATAAATAAATTGGTTGACATTGATAATATTTGTTGTAAATTTAAACCCATTTAAAGCCAGAATGGGATAATGATATGAAGGCAAAAAACAAGCTGAGGGAAGTGCGCGAATCAAGATTGTTGAGTAAGTCAGAGTTGGCGCGTAAGGCTGGGGTGTCTACTCTGACCATAGACAGGATCGAGCGTGGAGAACAGTGCCGAATGGAAACTATGAGAAAGATCATCTTGGCTTTAGGCTATTCTCTGGATGAAAAAGAAAAGGTCTTTCAGGCCTGACACCGACAGGAATTCGATATGCTTTTTTTCAATAAGAAAAGAGAGGTTGTTGGCATAGACATCGGCTCCAGTTCTGTCAAGTTGGTTCAACTTAAAGAACAGAAGGGGACGTATCATCTTTTGAATGTGGGTATTATTCCTTTACCTCCTGAGGCCATAGTTGATAATACTCTGATGGATAGTTCTGCAATTGTTAATGCAATTAAAAATCTTGTTGGTAGCGTTGGAGTAAAGATAAAAGATGTTGCCTGCTCAATATCCGGGAATTCTGTCATCATTCGTAAAATTGTACTTCCAGCAATGCCACCCGAGGAACTCGAAGATCAGATAACCTGGGAGGCAGAACAGTACATCCCGTTTGACATCAACGATGTCAATATGGATTTTCAGATTCTATCCTCCGACAGTGTTGACCCTTCCAAGATGAACGTTCTGCTGGTTGCCAGTAAGAAAGATATTATCAACGACTACGTAGCTGTATTTAATGAGGCTGGACTTCAGCTTTCGGTAGTGGATGTAGACTCATTTACTGTTCAGAATGCATTTGAAGTTAACCATGACTCGTCTCCTGGCGAAGTGTTGGCCCTTGTCAATGTCGGTGCCAGCGTTATGAACATAAACATCGTAAAGGATGGAATTACCCTCTTTACGCGAGATGTTCAGATGGGTGGTAATCTTTACACTGAGGAGATTCAAAAGCAGTTGGGATTAAGCAGTGTCGAGTCTGAATCAATGAAAATGCTAGCTAAGGAATCTGGTAATAGCGTTCTTCTGGAAGTAATCGGCAAGGTTAACGAGACGATCACTCAGGAGATCAGACGTTCGCTGGATTTTTATAACTCAACAACCAACGAAGACAGGATTACACGTATTTTTTTGAGTGGTGGCTGTTCAAAGGTTTTCAATCTATTGGAAGCGATCAATGATAAACTTGGGCTGCCGGTTGAAATGATCAACCCGTTTGCAAAGCTCAAATTCAATGAAAAGGATTTTGATCCTGAATACCTTCAGGAAATCGCCCCGCTCATGGCAGTAACCGTTGGGCTTGCCATAAGGAGGGTAGCGGACAAATGATCAAGATCAATCTGTTGCCGGTACGTGCGGCCAAGAAAAAAGAGACTGCCATACAGCAGATTACCATATTCTGTATTAGTCTGGCTCTTGTAGCTGTTATCGTAATTTCGATGTACTTGGTAAAGAAAGTACAGATTTCATCTGCCAGGACTGATATCTCGACAGCAAATACAAAAATAAACGAATTAAAAACCAAGATTGGCAAGCTTGAAGAACTCAAAACGCTGAAAGACCAGGTTAAAAAGAAATTGGATGTTCTTACCCAGTTACGCAAGAATAAAACTGGTCCTGCCCAGCGACTTGCTACGCTTAGTGACATAACCCCTGATCAGCTTTGGCTGACAGGATATACTGAAAGTGGAGATAACATCAAAATATCTGGTGTTTCCTTTACTGAAGACCTGATTGCCACTTTTATGCGCAGTATTGAGGCCACTTCCGATTTTATGGGGGTTGAATTGATTGTTTCTGAACAACTAGATAGCGCTGGAACCAAGTTGAAGCGTTTTGAGTTGACCTGTAAGCTGCGAACTGCTCCCCTGCCGGATCAAAAACTGGCACCTAAGGCTGCCAAGTAACAGCATTTTACTAGCCAGGATGGGTTGAACATGGATCCACAAGTTGAAAAAATACTCAAGCTGCCGACCAAACAGAAAATCCTCATTCTCATCCTTGTTGTTGCGCTTGAGGCTGCCGCTATGGTCTGGTTTTTATACGTGCCCAAGTACAAAGAGCTTGCAAGCCTCAAGGTAGAAATAACCAAGTTGCAAGCAGAAATTGAAGATAAGACTAGAATTGCTAACAATTTACCGCGCTTGCAAGTTGAATACGAGAACCTTAACCTGGAACTGGCTCAGGCGTTGACTGAATTGCCGAACTCAAAGGAAATCCCGTCTTTGCTGACAAGCATCACAACTCTTGGCAAAAACGCAGGGCTTGATTTCCTGGTCTTTCGGCCAAAGGGTGAAGTACTTAAAGATTTTTACGCTGAAGTTCCCGTAGATATCACAGTTTCAGGCTCATATTTCAGCGTGGCTAACTTCTTTGCCGCGGTAGCTAATCTTCCGCGTATTGTCAATATTACCAACGTTGCATTTTCTGATATCAGAAACGTTAACAATAGGATGATGACCAAGGTCACTTGCCTGGCAACTACATTCCGCTTCCTTGATAAGAAAGAGATAAAGGATGACAAGATACCTGCTCCTAAATAGATGCACATGTGTAGCGCTGACTGCACTGACGATTGCAGCCTTGTTCACGGGATGTAAGAAGAAAGAGCCACAGCCTGCAGCGCCGCAGCCTTCTGTTGCAACCTCGAAGCCGGCGCCACAGCAGTCGAAACCTATACAGAAACCGGTTAGCTCGGCTCTCAGACTTCCTCCTCCGTCAGTAAATCAGTTTGATTTTAGCAACAAGAAAGACCCGTTTAAGCCATTTGCTATTGTCATCGCCGCACGAAACGAACGTAAGGCTTTACGGGATGCCCTGCCGATCCACAGCTTTGATGTCGGCCAGTTCAAATTGATCGGTATCGTCACTGGAGGCAAGGAAAACAAGGCGATGGTAACTGATCCCAATGGCAAGGGCTATGTTCTTAGGGTGGGCATGACTATTGGAAAAAATGAAGGGCGTGTTACAGCAATTACCAATAATGGTGTGGATGTGGTTGAGCAGTTCAGAGATGATAATGGCAGGGTGCGCAAGGAGAATATCCGGATAACCCTACCCAGGAAACAATAAGGAGTTCCGCATGATGTGGACGACGAAAAAATCGATAGTTTTAGCGTTTTTGTTGGCTGTCACGGCAAGCTTCTGCATCTGTTCACCCAGTATTGCGAATGCATTACAGGAGAAGTCAGACTCCAATCTTGCGGCTATTGACTCGATTAGTGTGTCTGGTGAGGGTGATGCGGCTGAACTTTTTATCAAACTTTCTTCTCCGGCGACCTATACCAGTTACAAAACCACTGCGCCACTACGTCTGGTGGTTGATCTATCCCAGGTGACCCAAGGTACGATAACTGCTCCGGTCATTATCAATAAAGGAAACTTCAAAACAGTCACGGTCAGTCGTTATGATACCGATGCCGGCGTGCTTACCAGGGTGGATATTGAACTTGTCAGGGATGCCGAGGCAATTATTTCGGCTACACCAGATCAAAAAGGGGAGTTGAGAATCTCATTCCCTACCCTGTCTGCACAAGTAGATACTGCTGCTACGGCTGAAACCGCCGTGGCAAAAGAAGCCGCTTCAGCAGCATCAGATGCTTCAACTGTATCAGAACCTGCTGTTGCGCCGGGTAATACTCCGGTAGAAATGAATGTTCCTGAAGAACCAATTAAAGTTGCCGACAATGCAGTTGCATTGCCATCTCGCGCTCTCACCGCTATTTCAGCTAGAAATGATTCGATCATACTTGCCATTGCTGGTGGCGCAGGGGATTTTAAGTCGTTTCGTCTAAATAAACCAGAACGCTTTGTCATTGATTTGTTTGACGTGAAAAGTAGCTTGGCAGACCGCATTATTCCTGTTAATGCTGCCGGTGTAGCCTCTGCCCGTCTTGGGTTGTATCCTGACAAAGTCCGTGTTGTGCTTGATGCAGTCAACGGCAGTTTTCCAGAAGCTGTTGCCGCAAAGTCCGACGAAGGTGTTATCGTTGCGCTAAATTTAAAAGAAACGACTGAAAATCCCAATACTCGCCTTGTGTCAGCACGTACGGAACCAGCCGATGAATCTGCTAAAAAAGAAGCTGCAAAGTCATCCGATTCTTCTTCTGCTGTTGAACTAGAAGTGGCACCAGCAGTTGAGCAGCCGATCATGAAACCTGCGGCTAAAGCTATCGTGCGGCCCGCCGGTGGTTCTGCTTCAATTGAAATGATAGACTTTCAGGTGATTGAGGGTATTTCACGCGTTGCGGTCAAGGTCGCGGGTGATGCGGTTGCCGAGGATCCTGTCAAAACCCCTGGTTTTGTCACGCTGACCATCAAAAATACAAACTTGCCAAAGCACCTGCAACGTTCACTTGATGCTCAAAGCTTTATCTCGCCTGTTCTGCGCATAACCCCGATCGTTGTTAAGACCCGTAAGGGAATCGATACAAAGATTAGAATAGCCCTTCGTGCCGCTGTGCCATATGAATTCAAGCAGGAAGGGGACATGTTCTATGTAGATTTTAAAAATCCAGACGGGATGACTGCAGACAAAATTCCCACTGAATTGCAGGCACCACGGACTGTGATTGATCAAGGCGCTAAGACTTCCATAGCTAAAGATACAGAAATTTCAACTGAGCTTGCACCCGTTACGGATATTTCAGTTAAAAGCATCGATAGTTCAAAGTTGTACAAGGGGCGCAAGGTGACCCTTGAATTTGCCGACGCTGATGTTCGTAAAATATTTCAGCTGATGTCCGAAGTTAGCAATAAGAACTTTGTGTTAGGTGATGAAGTAACTGGGAATATCAGCCTGAAACTGGTTAACATTCCGTGGGACCAAGCGCTGGATATTATTTTAGAAACTAAAGGTTTTGAGTCTAAAGAAGACAATAATATCATCATGATTAGAGGGGCTGGAAAACTTAAAAGTCAGATTGATGCCGCTGCAGATAAACGACAAGCTCAGCTTAAAAGTGGCAGAATGATAACAAAGAACTTTCAAGTTAGTTATTCAAATAGTGATGATGTGGCAGCAGCTTTGAAGCCATTGTTAAGATACGAATGGCAGGGATCATTAACATCTGATAAACGAACCAATACAGTTATTGTTAACGCAGTTGAACAACTTATGGATGAAATTCAACATTTAGTTAGCATTATTGATGTCCCAGAAAAACAGGTCATGATCGAGGCGAGGATTGTTGAGGCTTCGTCTACCTTTACCCGTAGTCTAGGCGTAAACTGGGGTGTACACTATCGCGATGGTTCCGCCTCGTTTATGGGGATTAATCAGTTGGATACTGGTTTTGGAGGTCTAACATCCGCTCCACCAACGACTGGCACCGGTTCGAGTCCAGGCGGCACCATGGGGATGTCTTTTGGTACTCTTACAAGCAATATTCAGCTTGATATGCGTCTTAATGCCGCTGCGAGCGCTGGTCTGATTAAGATTGTTTCTACTCCTAAGGTAGCTACTCTTAATAACAAATCTGCAAAAATTACACAAGGTCAGCAAATTCCTTACACTTCATCAACATCCGACAAAGTGGAGACTAAGTTTATAGAAGCAGCTTTATCACTTGAGGTTACACCACATATCAATGCAAACGGAACTATAAGCATTAAAATTGATGCTAAAAATGACTCACCTGGTACAAGCAGCGGTGGTTCCGCGCCGCCGATTAATAAGAAACAGGCCACTACCGAGATGCTCCTGCGTGATGGTGAGACAACAGTTATCGGCGGAATTTATGTAGATAGTGACACAGAAGCCGATGATGGAGTACCTTTTCTGATGGATATTCCGTTCTTAGGAACATTGTTCAAGACAAATAATAAGACCAAGTCAAAAACAGAATTGCTGATCTTCATAACACCGAGGATTTTAGGCTCGATTTAAGTAACTCTATAAAAGCTGGGTTGAGGAGGATACATGTTTAACAGATTTATCTTGGGAATGCTTTTGATTCTTAGCTGTTCACTCACCATAGCAGGATGTGGTGGGAGCGGTAGCACAAACGGTACGTTGACTATTACAGCACCGGCAACAGTTACAGCCGGTAAGTCTTTTCAGGCAACTGCTAATTTTTCATCGCCAAAAGGTGTCCAGGCCATGCCAGTTTCTTTTACGGCAAGTGATCCTGCAATTATTGCAGGTTCAGAAGCTGATACAAACTCTGCTGGTGTGGCAACCGTTCAGTTGTTGGCCGCGAATATTATCAATGCTGATAAAACTGTCAGAATTACAGCGCAGGCTGGTGGCTTGACATCCAGTGCAACTGTGACGATAAAAGCCAATAAACTCACCTTCAACGCGCCTGCTGCAGGTACTCAAACTGCTACAGCCGGCTCTCCAGTCACTTTCTTTTTTACTGGCACGCCCTTAGTTACCTACACAAACGCGGATGGCGAATACCTTGGCAGCATAAAAGAGATAACCCTTAGAGTTTATAATAAAACCTCTGGTGTGAATAATGTGTTGTGGCAGGACAATCTAACGACTGAAACATATCTGGCAGTTAATCCTAAGACCTTCCAAACCGACACCACTGGGAGCTTGCCGTTTTTAGGAGTTTTAGTATCTGCTACTGCTCCTGCCGCGGGTACCACTAGTGACTATGCTGTTGATATTGAATTGTCAGTGACGGACCCAAATTTCGAACCGATTGTCAAGCATGGGCTTATTACATTTTCTATTACAGGACAATGAGGAATGAATTTTAGGTGAATGGTATTTGACAAAACAGGGCGCACAATGTGCGCCCTGTTTTGTAGTGGGTTGGTATAAAAGAAACCATTAATTTAAAATAAATAAGTAGATGAATTAATGCCTTAAAATTTGGATTACCTCGAAAAGGAGATTGTGTATGAGGTATTTGTTAAAGAAGAGCACAATTTTGCTATTGACTATATTGCTTTCGGCCTGTGGCGGCGGGGGCGGATCTGGAAGTGGTAGCGGTGCCGCTGGTGGTGGTTCAACAGGTACAACTAGTACTCCGGATCCCGCAAAACAGGTAAGCATTGGTTTTGGCACTGTTGACACAACCAAAATTACTGGGTTGCCTAATGTAGCGCTAAGTTCTTCAAGACAATCTTCGACGCTTTCTGCATTGGATGTCACTGCAAGTCCAAACGATTTGATCATGGTCAGAAGTGGCAGCGTTCCGATTTTAATGGCCTTCACCTTTGCCGGCGAGTCTGGATTAACAGTTGATTACGCAAGTACTGCTGTAGCTTTGGTTCTAATGCAGCCTTCACTTCTGGGCGCAACCGTCGATACACAAAAACTGCTAATTCCTCTCATTAAAGCAAGCCCCAACTTTCAGCCACTTGTTGACCTTATTACTGCTCGGGTTAACAATAGTACTGTGGATCCATTGAATACGTTTGTATATCCTGATGTTGCCAACCTTGCGTCACTTATTATTGATGGCTTGCCACAGCAGACACCCCTGGTTGCCAAGATTCTTGCAAAACGCGTGTTCGCCGCTACAACAAAGAATGGATTCAGTGCCGCCTTTGATTCCTCCAATTCTGATATTTTGTCTATTACCAACCCCAATACCGTTTATTATGATGTGACTATCAATAACCATACCAAATTATTAGAACCAAAAGACGGGGTTGTTAATCTCAATTATGCATTTTTTCCGCCTGAGACCAACTTGATCTCCGACAAGACAACAAGTTTCTCGTTTATTAACGATTATCTGAAAACGGCTGATTCGAAACCATTTGAGATTAATTTGACGTGCAAATTCAGTCTTAATCCTCTTGGCGGATCTGGTGGTGCTGCAACGTGGCGCAACATAATCAAAGGGTTTGCGATTGCATTCGAGTCAGTGGGTATAACGCTTGATTATACCAATAGTGCCAAGTTCGATAGCTTCGTAAAGCGATATGAGAGTGCATTTACTTCACTTAACAACAAATTCAGCGTGATGAAGCAGAATATTGACAGTACGTACTATTATGCACGTAAGGTGAAAGCACTCACGCACGTTATGAACATAGTGATTGACAATCTCCCACTCCCGGCTGATGGTTCATTTACGAATGAAGATAAATCAAATGTTATAAAAACAATGAGCGCACTCAATGATCTGATTGCCGATGTCACCGCGCTAGCTGGTAATCCGAGCGAGCAAGAGATTCAAACTGCTATAGACATGTTTGCCGATACAACTAGCAAGTCACCCTCAATACATGAATTGATCAGAAAAGTTAGAGACGGAAGGATGAAGTCTACTTCTGTTTGGAGTACCGTTAAAAGGCTAACTGAAACCATGGTTAGTGATACTTACATGGTGAATATGGCAAAACCAGTTCCTGATGGTTCAGATGTGAAGGCACAATTAATCAAGATTTCGGCAGCAATCAAATTGTTGTCTGCAGAATCTTCCATTACCGGGGATGCTCCAATTGTTGGACTCTTTAAAGAATTTGCCAATCCAGCGAATGGAATCACGGATGACCATGTAAAGGCTCTGTTTTCGATAATATCCCAGAATGCATTTGTTGGAACAAATAAAACCTTGACTGTTGGTAATAAGATGGTTCCATTCGCATATGATGTGGCAAGTTGCTTCAGTGACGATTCATCATCTGCATCAATTCTTGTTTCAGCGGGTAAAGCTTCTCTTATCTCCAAACCGATAATAAAGGATTTCCGGATTACCAACTACGATACCGGTGAAGTGATTTATGACGTAAAGAATGGCAAAATCTCTCCTGTATCGATCCCCAAAGGTACAAAACTGGATGTATTTGCTGATATATCGGTTCCAAATACGTTGACATATGTGATTGACAAGCTGGGGTTAAACCCCTTGTCGAGCAACCAGATACAAGTGTACAAAGCAGAAGTTATTTACAACAGTTCAGCAACTGCGAGCTCCAAGATTATCGATAGAATCAGTGCCGCCAAACCCCTTCTGTCGAGCAATATCCAGTGGAATTATTATACGAGTGACTTTGGCTTTGTAACGAGCTCTCCGTTCAATATTGGTACGTTTGCACAGGACCAGTACATTTTTGCCAGATCTGGAATTGATGTAACCGAAGATGTGGCAAATCTCCGTTTCAGGTTTACTAATGCTGCAGGTCAATACGAGACGGTAGTTGTTCCCAACAAGGCCAACGTTCCACCTGTAGTCACCCTGCGTGCAACGCGCAGTTTGGCTGATCCTTCCAAATACGATTATGTCATCACTGCTACCGACGATAAAGATCCAACGCTTAAACTGAATGTAGCATGGAATTTTGGTGATACTGCAACTCAGATAGGCGGTTTCACGACAACTCATCAGTATGCTGCAACCCAAGGGTACACAGCTACGGTGACAGTTACGGATAGTGATGGTGCTTCAACGGTCGTGACTGCTGAGGCAAACCCGACGGTTTCAAAAACAAATTTTGTGGATGTTGTTTTCCTGGTAGATCTTACCGGTAGCTATGACGATGATATTGCAACATTCAAGGCACAGGCCAAGGAGATTGTTGTCGGTATAAGTGGTCTTGGAAATAACGTCCAAATAGGCGTGGCTTCATTCAGGGATTTCGCTGTGGGGGATTATGGCGGCTCAGGTGACTATCCATATAAGCTTGAACAGCAGCTTACCTATTTGACGGAATATATTAGTCCTGCTCTGGCTCCTTTGACGGCATCAGGAGGCTCGGATTTGCCTGAATCCGATCTGGAGGCGCTCTACCAACTGGCGACTACCGACATAGGTTGGGTGGGCTCCTCCAAAAAAGTAGTATTGCTGGCCACGGACGCATCATTTCATAATAGCGACACAGATCCCTCATATCCAGGGCACGGTTATACCGCAACGCTTGCGGCCCTTAAGGCGCGAGGGATTGTTGTTTACGGACTGCTTTCCGGAACCAATTCAGATGCTATAGCTGATCTGGATAAGATTGCCGCTGATACTGGCGGCAAGGTGTTTCCTTTAACAGGCGATAGTGCTGGAGTTGTTGACGCAATTAAAGGTATCTCCACTGCAAAAGCTGTTGGTAAACGGCTTAATGTTCCAAACTCTTATGTCGTGGGTAGTAAAAAGCAGGGGCAATCGAATCGATAAGCTATAGTGTGCTTTTAAAGTTGTTCAAAAACAAGAGGGCCATGAGATTCATGGCCCTCTTGTTTTTGAACTCAGTCTAAAGGGGACTTTGACAAATCTGTCTAATTAGGTCATAGTTTCACCGAAGAACCCCAGAATATCGCATCGGAGAACCAATGCAGCCCCGCACCATTACCCCTGAACGAAGCGATGACGATTTCCAGTTTGACGCCACCTTGCGCCCCCGGGCGTTGGATGATTATATCGGTCAGGAGAAAATAAAGTCTAATCTCAGCTTGTTTATCGAAGCTGCCAAGGGCAGGGGAGAAGCGCTTGACCACGTCCTGTTGTATGGGCCGCCCGGTTTGGGTAAGACCACTTTAGCAAATATCGTGGCCTGCGAGATGGGCGTCAATATCAAGTCCACTTCGGGTCCGGTTATCGAGCGCCCTGGCGATCTGGCCGCCATCCTGACCAATCTGGAGCCTCACGACGTCCTGTTTATTGACGAGATTCATCGTCTCTCCCATGTGGTGGAGGAAATCCTATATCCAGCCATGGAGGATTTCCAGCTGGACATCATCATCGGCCAGGGCCCTAGCGCCCGCAGTATAAAGCTGGACCTGCCCCGTTTCACCCTTGTCGGTGCCACCACTCGTGCCGGACTGCTTTCTTCACCCTTACGCGACCGCTTCGGTGTTATTTCGCGGTTGGAGTTCTACACGGAGAGTGAACTGGCTACCATCATCACCCGTTCCTCTCGCATACTGGGAATGGAAATCGAACCTTTAGCTGCTAATGAGCTTTCTCGCCGCAGTCGTGGCACCCCTCGCATTGCCAACCGTCTGCTGCGGCGAGTGCGCGACTTTGCCCAGGTGCGAGCCAAAGGTATCATTACCCGCGATGTGGTGCAGCAGACACTCAAGCTTCTGGAAATCGACGAGATGGGTTTTGACCAGATGGATCGCATGATCCTTCTAACCATCATCGATAAGTTTAATGGTGGCCCGGTGGGTCTGGACACCGTTGCCGCGGCTATCAGTGAAGAGAGTGATACAATCGAGGACGTCTACGAGCCTTTTCTGATTCAGAATGGTTTCCTCAATCGCACACCCCGCGGGCGGGTGGCCACTGTTGCCGCATACCAACACTTCGGCCGCATCGCTCCTGATTCCCCTCAAGGAAAGCTGTTTTGATCATGCAACAGTTCTTCGATTTCCCGGTAACTCCTGCCTTTAGTTTTGACAGTTTTGTTGTCTGTGACGGCAATAGTGCGGCTTTGCAATTTGCCCGCTGTATTGCCGATTCGTCAAACTCGGAAAACCTGCTTTATCTTCACGGTCCGTCCGGCTCCGGCAAGACACATTTATTAAAGGCCATCGGACAGGAGTTGAATAGGGATACTGTCACCCCCTATCTTTCATGCCGAGAAACGTTCACACTTGAGGATTTGGTAGCACGGTTCGCTGGCGCACCGCTCCTTCTGGTGGATGACCTGCATCTGTTACCGGATGATGCCGGCCTGCGGGCCGGGCTGTGGCAGATCTTCAATGATTTTTATGGTGCCGGCCGCAAGGTAGCTCTGGCTGGGCTGTATCCACCACGGGAACTTCCTAATCTGGATGATCATCTTGTTTCTCGTCTGCTGTGGGGATTGGTGGCCCGTGTGGATGCCTCTGACGACCATTCCCGTCTCATGATTTTGAAGAAAATCATCGAAGATCGCCAAGTTCGCGTACCGGCTGAGGTCGTGGAGTACATCCTCATCACAACCAGCCGCGAAGTAGGTGACTTGATCAGTTGTTTCGATGCGCTCTATTGTCTCTCCATGGCTGAAAAACGCAGAATAACGGTTCCGCTTGCCAGAGAGTGCCGTGAACGCCAGATGGCAAGTAAGCTTACGCCATGAGCCCTTTCCGCAATCGACTAAAAACACCCGAAGAGATCGAGCTAGACCGCAAACGGCGTGAATTGGCATATGCCCAGGGCCAGCTTGCGGAGAAGGAACGGGTGTTTTCGGTATTCAAGGCAGAAATTCGTATGTTCGAACAGGTCTATGAGGAAATTCTGGGGACTCGCATTGCTGAACTGGAGGAGCTTGAATGGCAGTTGAATGGTCTGCTGGGGAAACAGGATGTTGCCACTGTTACCGGAGCTGCCGAGCGAGATGATAGCTTAGCTTTTTCGCAACATCATACCGACCTGCTTGACGATGATGCCGAGCCTGCACTGGATGTGCATCACAAGAGTCTGAAAAACATTTATCGCGAGGTGGCCAAGGCTATTCATCCCGATCTGGCATCAGACGAGGAAGAACGTCAACGGCGGCAGGAGTTGATGGCGGTTGCCAATCATGCCTATGAAGTGGGCGATAGATCGGTTCTGGAGGATATTCTCAGCGATTGGGAGCTGGGGTCGGATGTGCTTGACGGAGTTGACATTGCCATGGAACTGGTGCGTGTGATCCGTCAGATCGCCAGGGTTCAGCAGAACCTCCATGCAGTAAAACGTCAAATAGAGGAGTTGAAGACGACCGACATTTACTGTTTTAAGCTGCGAGTGGACGAAGCGTTGTCCGACGGCATCGATCTGATGGCTGAGATGGCTGCCACGGTTGAGCAGAATATAGCTAAAATCAGGAATCGTCTTGCTGCGTTGCGTGGTGACAGCGAGTTTGATGCCGGTCGGAATGGGCCACCTCCGGAGACACGTATCATTCGTTTTCCTGTGGAATATTCTTGCGGGATACTTTATGAGCGCAACCTGGGCTCGGTAGACTATCGTGATTGGCATCGTCTGGGAAGTGCTCGTGGCGTACGGGAGTTTTTTCTGGACAAGGCACTACGTCTGGATGTGAAGGGGGCAGGTGAAAATGAGATGCTATTTCTGGATTCTCTGAAGGCAGATGATTTTCAGGCGCTCTACTTTGACGGCATTGATGACAGCGCCTTGGTGCATATAGCCCATCTCACGGGGTTGCAGGAGCTATACCTCTCCAGTTGTTTCGTTAGCGATAGCGGATTGCAATTATTAAGAAGTCTGCAAGGTCTCAAGCGGCTCAATATTTATCATACTGATATCGGTGACACAGGACTGATGAACCTAGCCAGGTTGAAGGGCTTGAAGTGGCTGACCTGCAGTGAAACTTGCATTACGGAGGAAGGTTTGAAACGTTTCCGTCAGGCGTTGCCGGGGTGTAAGACGGTTAGTTTCAAGTGGCGCTCGGTCAAGTGATTTTTAGCTGTACACGGGCTTCGCTTAACACCTGTTTGACCTCGGAGCTGCAGCGGCAGGCTAGCGCTGCTTTTGCCAGTTTGCGGCATTCTTTCAGTGAATGTGTGCGTACGGTCTGTTTAATAACCGGTATACTTGGGGCCGATAGACTGAATTCGCTGATCCCCATCCCGATCAAAAGCAGGGCGTTGAGCGGGTCAGCGGCCATCTCGCCGCAGACCGAGACCTTCTTGTCCGCTTTTATCGCCGCATCGGTTACGCGTTTAATGGAGTGGAGTATTGCCGGGTGGTGCGGATCGTAGTATTGCTTTACCCGCTGATTGTTGCGGTCAGCAGCCAGGGTGTATTGAATCAGGTCATTGGTGCCGATGCTGACGTAATCCACCTCATGAATCAGAAACTCGATGATTTGCACGGCAGCCGGAACCTCAATCATGACACCCAGAGGGATTTTACTGCGCAGTTTATGCCCTTCCTGCTCCAGTTCCGCTTTTACAGATGCAAATATCTCTCTGATCTGACGAATCTCATCCACGCACGATATCAACGGAAACATGATGGTGGGGCTGCCTGCGTTTGATGCCATCAGGATGCCTGCCAGTTGCTCGCGAAAGATGTCTTGGCGCTCCAGAGAAACACGGATGGAACGCCACCCAAGAAAGGGGTTGTCTTCGCGGGGTTGGATGAAGTAGGGCAGCCCTTTGTCACCGCCAATGTCAAGGGTGCGAATGTTAACCGGTTGACCAGGGAACCCCTTCAATACCTTGCTATAGATGCTTGCCTGCTCGCTGCGGTTGGGAAAGGCCATACGCGCCATGTAGGGGAATTCTGTGCGGTAGAGACCCACACCCTCTGCCCCGTGGGCATTTGCCACCCTGATATCGGAGAGCAGGCCGATGTTGGCATTCAACACTATATTCTTTCCATCGGTGGTTACTGCCGGCAGGTCGCGCAGACCCTCCATCTCCTTGATACGTCCGGCATGATCATGTTCCAGTCTTGCGTATTCCTTCTTTACCTCGCCATCCGGGTTGAGATAAACGTGACCGGATGTGCCATCCACGATGATTTCATCTTTGATGTTGGCTGCATCCATTAACCCAGGTATACCCAGTACAGCAGGTATGCCGAGCGATTTTGCCATTATGGCGGCATGGGAATATACGTTACCCTTCTCGGTCACGATACCAAGAACCTTGTCGTGATCCAGCGTGGCCAGATCGGAAGGGAAAATTTCTTCCGCTACGATGATCCGCTGTTCTTTGAGCTTTACCGTAGAATCTCCGTTTCCTTCCAAGGCATCAATAATGCGGCGTCCAATATCCTCCATGTCGGCAGAGCGTTCCCTCAGGTAAGGGTCTTCCATGGCTGAAAAGGCCTGGATATAGTGTTGAACAACATCATGAGCGGCGCGGGTGGCACCTGCCCCCTGGTCGATCAGGTCGCTGATCTTGCTGACGAAGCTGCGGTCTTCCAGGATCATCAGGTGGGTGTGAAAGATAGCGGCATCATCTTCGGAGAGTGTTTCGCTGACCCGCTTCTCCATGTAGATAGTTTGAATTTTGACTTTTTCCAGGGCGAGTGTGAATTTTCGGTGCTCTTCGGGTCTGGTGCCGACCTTGGCCACCTTGATAACCTTGTCGCTGTACCGATCGAGGATGTAGATCCTGCCTCGACAAAAGCCTGCTGACACGGCTATTCCTGCTAGTGACTGCTGCCTGCCTGCCTTTTGGATTGGAGAAGTGCCAGTTGGTAAGTCGTTTTTTAATTTCGCCAGTTCCTGCTCAAACCAGGCTCGCTCCTGCTCTTTGAATTGGATCGAATTGAGCAACCGCGCATTGTGGACGATGCTGCTGATCTGGAAGGTGATCGTACGCAGGGCGCTGATCTCATCTTCGCTGAAGCGCCGCGCCTCGCGAGTCTGGATGACAATGACACCAACAGGGGCTTTGCGCTCGAAGAGCGGCAGACCGAGGAAGGAGAGGAACTTTTCCTCTTTTGTTTCTTTAAAATACTTGTAGCGGGGGTGGGCAGGGGCATTGTCGGTCATGACCATGCCACGGCTCTCGATCACCAGGCCGGAAAGGCCTTCGTGGACCTTCATGGATATTCGGTTGACCGAGGCTTTGGAAAGACCCTTGGTGGCCTTGAGCACGAGGGTTTCGCCATCCTTCTCCAACAGGTAGATGGAGCAAACATCGGTTCTCATGCGTTTGGCTACAATATTGACGATATTGTCCAGTGTTTCCTGCAGGTCGTGGGAGTGCAGGATGATGGAACTTATATCCTCAAGTGTGCGCAGGCCGATGGAATGATGACTCTCTTTCATGATTATACCCCGATGCAAAATTGATGAATTATAGTGCACATTTTATGGAAAGTAAAAACTTTCATAAAAATATATGTACTGGAATTGTAGGGATGGGTCTGTTATCTTTTAAAACAGGCATTACATTACAGCAGGGAGATCGTTATGACAGAAAAACAGCTGGATGAAACGTTAAGTAAAGGCATTGACCTGCTTGAATCAGGTGACGCAGAAGGGGCGATTGCGATCCTTGAACAATACTGTGGTGAGCATCGCGAAAATCCGGACGGTTGGTTCCATTTGGGGGACGCTCTTGCGGAGGATGGTCGTATCGATGATGCCATTGAGCGTTATCGCGAAGGACTCAGGCTCTCTCCTGATGATGCAGATGCCTTGACAACCCTGGGAGACCTTTTGTTTGAGGGAGGTAAGCACAAAGAAGCCATCGCGTGTTATCAGCGGGTATTGGAGCTTGACCCCAAGGATGCCGACGCGCTTGTCAGTATAGGCTTGGTCTATACCAGCCTGGAGCGTAGCGACGATGCAATGCGCGCTTTTCACCAGGCGCTGGAGCTTGAACCGGATAATGTCTTTGCCTGGAATGCAATGGGTGACGCGCTTTATGGGGGCGGTGATACCGAGGGAGCTGTGGCGGCCTACCGGAAAGGGGTTGAGATAGATCCGCTGGATCCGGCCACCCATTTCAATCTGGGCGAACTGTATTATGATCTGGAAGAGCTGGAAGAGGCCGAAGTGGAATGTAATGAAGCTATTCGGCTTGATCCGACTTTCAGTATGGCCTATCTGACACTGGGCAGCATCTGCATGGACCAGGAGCGGACGCAAGATGCGGTAAAATTCTTCGAACAGTATATCAAACAGGAGAAATCTTCGCATGCAACCGAGATGATAGCCGAGGTTAAGGCTGTTGTAGAGGGACTTAAGGAGGAATTGAAAGGGTAGGGTGTTCCTGCCTGTTTCAGTGTCTTGATACGAAAAAAGCCGGTTATGTACCGGCTTTTTTCGTATGTGAATCTGTTGTCAGAGGTTACTTTCTGATGAAGTCGGGACGGCCAAAGGAGTATTCACAGTGCATGTGGTCGGTATAGGTGCCGTTGAGGATGGCAACCACGTCTTCGGTGAACACCAGTTCTTCATCGGTGGGGATGACATAGACCTTGACCGGTGAATCGTCAGTGGTGATCAGGGACTCGCGCTTGCGGGTCATGGCGTTTTTGTTTCGCTCCTTGTCCAGGATGATGCCGATGTGCTCTAGCCCCTCAATAGCCCTTTCGCGGATTGGCGCACCCATCTCTCCCACACCGGCGGTAAAGACTACGGCATCCAATTTGCCCACTGCCGCCATGTAGGCACCGATATATTTTTTCAAACGGTAGGCTTCTATCTCAAGGGACAGTTGGCAGCGACGGTCGCCGGCGTTGGCATGTTCGATAACATCGCGGCGGTCGGTGAAACGTCCAGTAATTCCAATTACACCACTCTTTTTGTTAAGGATGCTGTCGATCTCCTTGGCGGAAAAATTTTCCTGCTGCATCATAAAAGCCGGGATGGCAGGATCGATATCGCCGCAGCGGGTACCCATGACAGCGCCTTCCAATGGTGTCAGCCCCATGGTCGTATCAACTGAAATACCATTTTTGATGGCGCAGTGGGAAACACCGTTGCCAATATGCATGGTTATGATGTTGCAGTCCTTGGGTTGTTTGTTTAGCAGGATGGCGGCACGCTTGGAGACATACAGGTGCGAGGTGCCGTGGAAGCCGTAACGCCGCACCTGATACTTCTCATACCATTCGTAGGGCAGTGGATAGATGTAAGCGTGCTCCGGCATGGTCTGGTGAAAGGCGGTGTCGAAAATGGCCACGTGCGGGATGGTTGGCATGAGAGCCTGGGCCGCTTCAATACCCTCGATATTGGGGGGGTTGTGAAGTGGTGCCAGGTGTTGTACTTCTTTGACAGCATTGAGAACCTGTTCATCGATCATTACTGAACAAGTGAATTTCTCTCCGCCATGTACCACGCGGTGGCCGACAGCTGAAATCTCGCTGACATTTTTTAGTACCCCATGGACCGGGTCGGTAACAGTCTTGATCAGAAGATCAATGGCAGCTTTGTGGTTAGGGCAGTCCTGTTCATGGTGGTAGGTCTCTTGTCCAGGTACTTCATGCATGATGAATGAGTCGCCGATGATGACGCGTTCTACCATACCTTTGGCTACGACTTCCTTTTTGTCCCAGTCAAAAAGCTGGTATTTGACGGAAGAACTGCCACAGTTAAGCGCCATTATAATCATGTTTAGCTCCCTTAAATAAACAGAGATTTATTTATAATATCAATAAAAAACAAACACCCAAACTAAAAAAAACATCTAAAATAAAACTGTTTTTGATATATACAATAGAGTCATTCTGAATTCAAGATATTTTCTGAAAAGTGCTCGGGTTCGTGTTGTATTCTTGACTGGACATTAGCCTGAAGATATGGTAAACACAAAAAAGTTTTCAATTTGGAGACTAATCTTAGAAGGAGGTGAAACCGTGGCTCATACTATTACTGACGATTGCACCAATTGTGCAGCATGTGAGGATTCCTGTCCCGTGAACTCCATCAGCGAACAGGGCGGCAAACGCGTAATCGACGCTGATACCTGCATCGACTGCGGCGCTTGCGTGGATACCTGTCCCGTGAATGCCATCCATGCCTAAGTAGCACGATCCAAAGCAACAGAAAAAGCCCGTGGCAACACGGGCTTTTTCTGTTTTTATTACGAAGTGTGTTTTTACTGTTTACCTTGCGGACTTACAAGTATGGGCGTACAAGCGGGCGCAGTAATTAACGTCGGAACAGCCATAGTATCAAAGACAACAGGACAGATAGCAGTATGCATGTGCCCAAGGGAAAGTAAATACTGAAATTTTCCCTCTTCAGGTAGATGTCGCCGGGTAATTTGCCTATCCAGGGGATGCGTGGGGCAAGGGAGATGATGATGCCGATCGTGACGAGGATCAGTCCCAGGATAATCAGTGGACGTCCCCAACTGTTCATGACTGCTTGGCCTTTGGCAGATAACGATCCTTTTCACTGTAGATGCAGCCACAGTATTGCTGACGATAAAGGCCAAGTTCCTTTGAAAGCCTGATCCCTTCCTGCCATCCGGACCGGAAATCCTCATAATAAAATTGCACACCGTATTGCTGCGCAGCTTGCTCACCCAATGCCCTGATCTCGTCGTGTCGTTGGAATCTGCTGTACAGAAGTGAAGCGCTGAAGGCCTCAAAGCCATGCTCTGCAGCCACAGCCGCAGTGGCCTGCAGCCGCGAGGCATAGCAGTAACTGCAACGCATACTCGGAGCAGCGGCAACGTTGGCCAGAAAACCTTCCAGATCATACTCGTCCCGCATGATCATCGGGAGTGTCTCCCGTTCGGACATCTCCAGTACCGCACCTAGGCGCCGGGCGTATTCCTGGTAGGGGTGGATGTTGTGATTATAGAAAAAACCGGTGACCTGGTGACCGGCATCACGCAGGGTGCGTAGCGGGAAGAGGGCGCACGGTCCGCAGCATATATGCAGCAAAATGTTCATAGTTGTTACAGATTTTCCAACAGGTGTCCCATTTTGTCACGCTTGGTCCTGAGATAACCTTTGTTGGTGTGAGTAGCAACGGCTTCAATGGCGACCCGTTCGGTAATGTCTATGCCGTACCCTTGAAGACCAATCAGTTTTTTGGGATTGTTGGTCATCAGGCGCATCTTGTTAATGCCGAGTGAGAGGAGGATTTGGGCACCAATGCCATAATCACGCAGATCTGCCTTGAAGCCCAGTTCCAGGTTGGCCTCCACGGTGTCGCGGCCTTTGTCCTGCAGTTCATAGGCCTTGAGTTTATTGATCAGGCCGATGCCGCGCCCTTCCTGGCGCATATAGATGATAACTCCTTTGCCTTCCCGTTCGATCATAGCCATAGCGCGGTGAAGCTGTTCACCGCAGTCGCAGCGCTGGCTGCCCAGCACATCGCCTGTCAGGCACTCCGAGTGCACCCGTACCAGCACCGGCTCACCTTTTTTGATCTCTCCCTTGACCAGGGCAATGTGGTCCAACTTGTCCACGTCATTTTCAAAAGCTACTGCTCGCCAGTCACCGCCGTAACGGGAAGGGAGGTGCGCCTCGGCCACGGTGCGCACCAGGATCTCATTTTTCAGGCGGTAAGCCACCAGATCGGCAATAGTACAGATCTTGATTCCGTGGTTTTTTGCGAATTTCTTCAGTTCAGGCATCCGGGCCATGGTGCCGTCATCGTTCATGATCTCGCAGATCACGCCGGCCGGTTTGAGACCTGCCATGCGTGCCAGGTCTACCGATCCCTCGGTCTGGCCGGTACGCACCAATACGCCTCCGCTTTTGGCCCGCAGAGGGAAGATGTGGCCGGGGCTGACCAGGTCATTAGGGCTGGAGTCATTGGCAACTGCAGTCAGGATAGTGTGGGCGCGATCAGCGGCCGATATTCCTGTGGTAACGCCGAGCTTGGCTTCGATGGAAATGGTGAAGGCTGTTTCAAAGGGGGAGGTATTGTCCCGCACCATGGGGCGTAACCCGAGGGTGTCGCACTTTTCCGGCGTCAGGGTCAGGCAGATCAGGCCCCGGCCGTACTTTGCCATAAAGTTGATGGCCTCGGGCGTGGCAGCCTCAGCCGCCATGGTCAGGTCGCCCTCATTCTCGCGGTCTTCATCGTCAACCAGGATGACCATCTTTCCCTGGCGAATATCCTCAATTGCTGCTTCTATGGTTGCTACAGACATGGTTTACCTTTCTCTAATTGTTCTTGATACTCAAATGAATCCATTTTCAGCCAGGGCCTTCATGCTTAGTCCGCCGCTGTTTTTCCATGGTTGCACCAGTCGCTCAACATATTTGCCAATGATGTCGGTCTCTATATTGACCTCGTCACCCGCTTTCAGGTCGGCCAGGGTCGTCTTGGTCAAGGTGTGGGGGATGATATTGACTGAAAAACGGTCTATGCTCACTGTGTTCACGGTCAGGCTGATGCCGTCAATGGTCACCGAACCCTTTTCCACCAGATAACGGGCATTTTCGGCGGGAAGGCTGAATTCCAGTATGCGATTGCCGGAGCGTGTCTCTGTCTTGGCCAGCGTAGCGCAGCAATCGATGTGGCCGGTGACGATGTGGCCGCCAAGCCGCTCACCCATGCGGAGCGCCCGTTCCAGGTTGACAATGCTGATGGGGCGTAAGGTTCGGAAGGTGGTTCTGGTGATGGTTTCCGGTGAAACATCAAAGGTCAGTGTTGTTCCTCTCTTTGCTGTCACGGTCAGGCAGGCGCCGTTGACCGCCAGCGAATCGCCCAGCGCTATCTCTTCAAGCGGGAGTGCAGTCTCGATGCGCACGACACCTGACTCACCCCGTCTTTCCATGGCGATGACTCGCCCCGTGTCCTCGATCAGTCCTGTGAACATGATTTCTCCGGGCGGGCAGTGACTACGATGTCTGCTCCTATGCAGTTCACCTTAAAATCAGTAAAGGAGAGAGCTTGATCCATACTGGTTAATCCGGTGATGGCAAAAGGGGAAAAACCGTCGCTGCCGATGATCTTGGGTGCGTAAAAGAAAACGCACTCGTCAATCAGTCCCTGCTTCAGCGCATCGCCTGCCAAGCGGCTGCCGCCTTCAAGGAGAACCGACTGAATGCCCAATGTTCCCAGCTGTCTCCACAGATCGTGAAGGTCAACCTTGGCATTGATCTGGCGGCAGACCAGCACACTGGCACCACTCTGCTGGTAGCGGCGGTGGATGCGAGGGTTTGCCTCGGTCGTGGCAATGATGGTTTTTTTTGCCATCTGGCCGCTTAGGATGCTTACGCTGAGTGGTGTGCGCAGGTGAGTATCAACGATTATCCGCAGCGGATTTCTTCCCCTGACGTGGCGGACAGTCAGTTGTGGATTGTCGGCGATGAGAGTGTCAACCCCTACCATGACCGCATCACACCGGGCCCGCATACGATGAACGTATTTTCGGGAATCCTCGCAGCTGATCCAACGTGACTCTCCGGTGACGGTGGCAATCTTGCCATCCAGGGTCATGGCGCACTTGTAGGTCACAAAGGGCATCCCGGTTGTTACATGTTTGATGAAAGCGCGGTTGAGTGTGCGGGCCTCTGCTTCCAATACACCGCAAACTGTTTTGATGCCAGCCTGATCAAGGGCGCGCAGTCCGCCACCATTCACCTGTGGATTGGGGTCGCCCATAGCAACAACAACACGGCTTACCCCGGCTTTGATCAAGGCTTCGCTGCAGGGGGGGGTCTTGCCGGTATGGCAGCATGGTTCCAAGGTCACATACACATCAGCGCCCTTGGCGGCATTGCCGGCCATTTCCAGTGCATGCACCTCGGCATGGTGTCCGCCGGCCTTTTTATGCCAGCCTTCGCCAATGATT
>Ga0209212_1000767_pt1 | contig 59283 bp, 61 predicted proteins | sample RifGroC2_FD_183996 | JGI IMG/M metagenome (GOLD analysis project Ga0209212, IMG submission 183996) | Groundwater microbial communities from Rifle, Colorado, USA - Groundwater C2 (SPAdes) (version 2) | ecosystem: Environmental > Aquatic > Deep subsurface > Groundwater | place: Rifle, Colorado...
AGTGCTATTAGCCCCGGATGTAGCCAAGGCTTTTGCGAACAACGCGAAAGCCGTCAACGAAGCCTTGCGGTTGGTGATTCAGTTGACTAAGGTGCCAGTCGGCAAAAGGCAGCAGCTCGCAAAGCCGTAGTCCGGACTGAGCCACGAATTCCGCAAGCTGAGCTAACCCTTCCTTGGGTCGAGAAGGACGCCGAGAGACGCGCCTCTCGCCCAAAACGTTAGCCAAACAAGGTTGGCCGTGAGCTTAGTATTAGTCAAGAAGGCCGCGGCGTTTCCTCCGTCTGCAGCGGTTTTTCCAGCAGACCGCTCAACCTTTTTCCTAAAGCCTCCAGTCTCCTGACACTGCCGCGATCGAGAAGCACCGTCTCTCCGTTCTTCAGGATCAGGCGCAACGAAGGAACCGGATAGCTCTGAGCGGCGGAGGAGCCGGCGACGGCAAAACCGCCGTAGACCTGATCGATGCCGAGCCTCACGACCGCCACTTCATCGTACAGGAGATCCAGCCTGTGACTGCGGAAGATATGGCGCTTGCGCAGCACGACCAGCCGCTGCTTATGGTCGAAGAGGATGGTCCTCTTCAGGGAAAGAAGAAAGAAGGATATTCCCAGCAGGATCAGGTTCATCAACGGGAAATACCAGAGAGAGGCTGCTGGTCCTGTGAAGCCCCTCTGGCGGATCGCCTCGAGGATCGGGAGTGATATGAACAGCAGGGCTATTGCGATACCCAAACAGAGCAGGGCAGGGAAGCGCGCTCCGCGCCAGACCAGGCGGATTCCCTCCTTGTCCTCTGCATCAATCTGGAACCCGAGTCGGTTCCCGATAGCTTCAAATTCAGCCGGGTTTCCCTCCATGAGGTCAGTGTGCAGAAGGCAGAAGGCAGAAAGCAGTATGCAGGAAGCAGCGTCAGCCAGGGTTTACTGCCGCCTGCCTACTGCGACTGGGCTTATGGGCCTTTCCGGGCATGATAGAAATCTTTAAAGCGATAATCTTTCAGACGGATGAGGTGCCGGTAAGAGCCGAAGCGCTCCTCGGGATTATCCACCTCATCGAGGAGATCAACCGTTTCTTCCTCACTCTCAAAGATCTTGATTTTCTTATAGGTGGTGGAGCGCTCGCCCGGAATGCGCCCCATTTCGCGAATCATGTTGCGAAACTGCGACGGCTTCATCAGCTGGCCGTATCCGGCCCCGGCTGCGGTCGAGATGCTCTCGTTGATGAGCGTCCCACCGAAGTCATTGGCGCCTGCCATGAGGCCGATCTGGGAGAGCTTGGGACCCTCCTTGACCCAAGAGACCTGTAAGTTCGGAATCCAGTTGTTCAGCATCAAGCGCGACACCGCGTACATCTTCATTACCTCGGCCCCGCTGGCGCCCGTGCGCAATTCCGGAATTCTTTTCCGGTGGGAGATAGGGGCTTCCTCGAAGACGAAGCTCAGCGGCACGAACTCGGTGATTCCCCCGGTCCGTTTTTGTATGTCCCGTAAGATTTCCAGATGAAGGGCCCTGTGATGGGAATTTTCGACGTGGCCGTACATGATGGTGGAAGTCGTAGGAATCCCCAGATCGTGGGCGGTCTGGATCAGCTCCACCCATTTTGCCGTAGTAATGCGGCCCGGCGAGATCTTGTCACGCACTTCGTCCACCAGGATTTCGGCGGAGGTCCCCGGCAGGCTGCCCACGCCGGCATCTTTCAGGGCTGATAGGTAATCCCGGATCGTGACTCCGGTGAGATTTGAGCCGTGCAGCACTTCCTCGGGAGAAAATCCGTGGATGTGAAGCTCCGGCAAGGACTCTTTGAGCGCCTGGCAGAGTTTCACGTAATGCCATCCGTCCATCCCGGGGGCGAGCCCGGCCTGGACGCAAACCTCGGTGGCTCCCAAATCGCGCGCCTCGCGCGCGCGCCGGATCACTTCCTCAGTTGGCAGAAAATAGCCCTCTTCTCCCAAATGGCCCCGGCTGAAGGCGCAGAAGCCGCAGGCCTTGACGCAAACGTTGGTGAAGTTGATGTTGCGATTGATCACGTACGTGACTACGTCGCCGACCGTCTTCTTGCGCAAATAGTCCGCTGCCGCGGTCATGACGGTAAGGTCTGTGCCTGATGCATCGAAGAGACGAGCGGCTTCGTCGACGGTAATATCCAGTCCTCCCAAGGCCCGGTCGAGAATGCGTCCGGTGGCGGCCGTTACGTCAGACAGCAGCGCGTCGAGAGATTTCTGCAGATGGGGAATCGACATAGCGCGACTTTATCCGTTCATGGAGCGAAACACAATCATGCCATTGCGGGTCGCTTTTCTATTTTCCCGCCCAGTAGCGGGCAAGCTCTTGGAGATAGGTGAGGGTGGAAAAATCACGCATGCGATCTAGGAAGACCTTGCCGTTCAGGTGATCCCATTCGTGTTGGACGACCCGGGCGTGAAAACCGGATGCGACGAAATCCATCTCCTTACCGCTTCGGTCTCGCGCCTGCACCCGGATACTTTTGTAGCGCACCACTCTACCTCTCAGCTCGGGAATACTCAGGCAACCCTCCCAGTCCTCCTCTGTCTCTTGAGAGAGCGGCGTGACTTCCGGATTGACCAGCACCGTTAGTGGAACCGTCGGCTTTTGGGGATAGCGCGGGTTGTCGGCTACCTCCAGCACGGCTATCTTTCCGGATTCATGGACCTGCACGGCTGCGAGGCCCACGCCATCGTACTCTTTCATGGTTTCGACCATGTCGTCGATCAATTTTTGGATCTGCGGGGAGCTTAATTGGTCAAGGGGTATGCCGTCGGCGCCCCGGCGAAGGATGGGGTTTCCCAGCCTCGCTACTTTGAGTATGGACATGGATTTTCCTTAGCATAGCTTAAAATCCATAGGAAGAGCGGCAAATTTAAAAAAACGAAGGCGTAAAATACAGCCTGCCCTGCTTGACAACATAGACCTATTAGATCTATCATTTACCTGGATTTAAGATGTGAAACATAGTGCGGACGCCAACGCTTGGAATACGGGGGTGATTTTATGGCATATGCAAGCGTGGAAGAACAGCTTGGCTCTCTGTTTCAGCCGGACACACTGGTTTCTGCTCAGTATTTCGAGACCTTTCGAAGCCAGGCCAACTTAGAGCCGGAAAAGAGGCTCATATTGGCGATTCTGGAAGATGCCGTTGGTTGTTTCCAAAGGTACGTCGTGTCACGGGACGCCAAGGGGAAATCCCTATTCTGCGACGCGGAACAGTGGATCACGGAAGAGAACCGCCATTGGATTTTTTCCTTTGAGAATATCTGTGACTTCCTGGAGATCGATCCCGACTATCTCCGTCGGGGCCTCCGGGCTTGGGAAGAATCTCATTTGAGACGCGCAGGGCGAAGATGCTTCCCGGACCGAAATCGATTTGCGAGTTCCATCAAGAATTTAACAGGAGGTGAGTTATGGCAGAGTTTGTCAAAGCAGCCAAGACCGATGAGATTGCTCCCGGGCAGAGTAAGATGCTTGAAGTGAACGGCAAGAAGATTGCCATTTTCAATGTGGCCGGTTCCTTCTATGCTATCGATGATACTTGTAGCCATCGCGGCGGGTCGCTTTCACAAGGGATGATTGAAGGGGAAAAGGTTACCTGTCCATGGCACGGCGCCGTGTTTGATATAAGGAGCGGTGAGGTATTGGGGCCCCCTGCGCCTAAAGGGGTTGCACGCTATAATGTCCGAGTCGATGGAGTCCAAATCGAGGTGGAGATCTAAGAAATCTTTGCCGAGTGAGACGCAAGCTCGAAGAACGGACGGAAACTTTTTCAGCGATGCCGGCTTAAGGGTTGAGTCGTAGACTTAAAGGGTCTATATTTTATTTGGTGGTGCCATGAAGAAGAAATTAGAGCGGAGTTCTCTCATGAACGTGGGTCGGCGGGTCGATTATGCCATGCGCGCCCTTTCATACCTCGCCGGGCAGCCGCAGGGCAAGATTGTAGGTCGCATCGAAATTGAGAAGAAGCAGGACATACCGGCCTACTATCTTTCCAAGATCATGAAGGATCTCGTTGCCGGCGGTCTGGTTCGCTCCCACATGGGTTCCAAAGGAGGATTTAGTCTGGCGCGCTCTGCTGAGACCATCAGCATCAAGAAAGTTTATGAAACGGTGGAGCGTCCTTTTGTTCTCATGGAATGCCTTGAAAAGCGGCAGGATTACTGCTCCTATTGTGCGGTGTGCACCCAGAGGTCGATCTGGAATAAGGCCCAGAGCCTCTTGGCGGACTACCTTGAGCGCGTTTCGATCCGCGATATAGCGGCTCAGTATGGCCTCAGAGAGAGGCTGGCAGCCATTAACGGCTGATGTTTTAATCTTGAAGGGACAAAGCGATGCTGGAAATCAAAAACTTACATGCGAAAGCAGCCGACAACGAAATTCTAAGAGGGATCAACCTCACGATCAACGCCGGTGAGGTCCATGCGGTCATGGGCCCGAACGGCTCGGGCAAAAGCACTTTAGCCCATGTCCTGTCGGGGCGAGAGAACTACGAGGTAACGGCGGGTGAGGTGATCTACGAGGGAAAGAATCTTTTGGCAATGACTGTGGAGGAGCGGGCGCGCGAAGGGATCTTCCTGGCCTTTCAATATCCGGTCGAAATCCCCGGCGTAAACACGACCTATTTCTTGAAGGCGGCGCTCAATGCGGTTCGGAAGCATCGCGGTCTTAAAGAGCTCGATGCGATGGACTTCTTGGCCCTGGTCAAGGAGAAGATGAAGATTGTTGAGATGGATCAGGGCCTCTTGAACCGCCCGATCAACGAGGGGTTCTCCGGCGGCGAGAAGAAGCGCAACGAGATCTTTCAAATGGCGGTTTTGGACCCAAAGCTTGCCATCCTGGACGAGACCGACTCCGGCTTAGACATCGACGCCTTGAGGATCGTGGCTAACGGGGTCAATGCGCTCCATAGCAAGGAGCGGGCGATGATCGTCATTACCCACTACCAGCGCCTGCTGAACTACATCGTGCCCGACTACGTGCACGTGCTTTTTGACGGCCGCATCGTCAAATCGGGCGACCGGCAATTGGCCCTGAAGCTCGAGGAGAAGGGCTATTCCTGGATTGAAGAGCAGGTTCAGAAAAATCAACCGGTGAACTTATAGAGGTATGCTCGCCGCGATCATGAATAGCACGGAAGCGAAAAACCTTTACCGGACGGATTACTCCCGGTTGAAGGGGGAGTTGGCCGGTCACGGCGAGGCGTGGATCCATGAAATCCGCGAGGCGGCGATAGCCCGTTTTGCCGAACTGGGCTTTCCCTCGAATCGCGATGAGGAGTGGCGGTACACCAGCGTCAAGCCGATCGCAACGATTCCTTTCGAGCGTGCTCGATATGACATCGAGGGGCTGGCGCCTGATACTGTTGGGCGCGCCAGCCTCGGGCTGTTGGAGACCAGCCAGGCGGTGTTTGTAAACGGCTACTACTCGGCAGAACTTTCTTCTCTCCGGGGTGTTTCCCAGGACGTGAAGGTGGGTGGGCTGGCAGCCGCTCTGAACGAGGGCGCCGAATGGATCGAATCGCACCTGGCCCGTTACGCCAGTTACCGGGACCATGCCTTTGTCGCCCTCAACACGGCCCTGATGCAGGATGGGGCATCCGTATATGTCCCGCCTGGCAGGATCGTCCAGGAGCCGATTCATCTGCTTTTCATCTCCACCGGCGGGAAGAAGGCTTCGGTCTCGCATCCCCGGAACCTGATCATCATCGGCAAGGGCAGCCAGGTTACGATCGTCGAGAACTACGCCGGTCCGGAGAAGGGGAATTATTTCACCAACGCAATCACGGAGATCGTGGTGGGGGAAAACGCCGTAGTGGACCATTATAAGCTTCAACGGGAGAGCGACGAGGCCTTCCACGTCGCGACCCTGCAGGTATGCCTGGGGCGAAGCAGCAATGTCTCGTCCCATTCCATTAGTTTGGGGGGCGCCCTGGTGCGCAACGACGTCAACGTTGTCCTGGATGGAGAAGGCGGCGAGTGCACATTAAACGGTTTCTACATGGTGAGCGGAGAGCAGCATGTGGATAACCATACGCGCATCGACCACGTAAAACCCCATGGCACCAGCCGCCAGCTTTACAAAGGGGTATTGGACGGCAAGTCGAGAGGGGTTTTCAACGGAAAGATTTACGTGCACAAGGGGGCTGAGAAAACCGATGCCAGGCAGACCAATAACAACCTGCTGCTTTCTCTGGACGCGGTGATAGACACAAAGCCCCAACTGGAGATCTACAATAACGACGTAAAGTGCACCCATGGTTCGACGATCGGTCAGCTTGACCAGGATGCGATCTTCTATCTGCGCTCGCGCGGCATCGGCGTGGAGTCGGCGCGTAGGCTTTTGACCTATGCATTCGCAAGCGACGTCATTGGCCGGATCCGAATCGACTCTGTCCGCGCGCAGCTCGACAAGTTGTTGGCGGCGAAATTTCAAAAGGATTCCTAGACGAAGGAAGGGATATGAAACCTGCCCAGGGAGTAATCGCCCCGCAAGGTTTGCGGACAGGTCGAACCGTGCTGGATGTCGCGCGCATCAGAGAAGACTTCCCGATCTTGAAACAACAGGTCCATGGAAAACCTCTAGTCTACTTCGACAACGCGGCCACGAGCCAAAAGCCCCAGGTCGTGATTGATACCTTAAACAGGTATTACGCGACGGAAAACGCCAATATCCACAGGGGCATCCACTTCTTGAGCGAGCTGGCGACGGCGGAGTACGAAGAGACCCGGAACAAGGTGAAGCGCTTTCTCAACGCCTCCGAGAGCCGGGAAATCGTTTTTGTCCGGGGCACCACGGAAGGTATCAATCTCGTCGCGCAGAGCTACGGCAGGCGGTTTTTCAAAGAAGGGGATGAAGTTGTTATCTCGGCGATGGAACACCACTCCAACATTGTGCCCTGGCAGATGCTCTGCGAGCAGGTCGGGGCCAGGCTTCGCGTCATTCCCATGAACCACGACGGCGAGCTCTTGCTCGACGAATACGAGCGCCTTTTAGGCGCGAGGACGAAATTGGTGTCCGTGGCGCACGTGTCGAACGCGCTCGGTACCATCAACCCAATAGGGCGCATCATAGAGTCGGCGCACCGGCGCAATATTCCCGTCTTGGTTGATGGGGCCCAAGCGGCGCCGCATATGAAGGTAGATGTGCAGGAGCTGGATTGTGATTTTTATGCCTTCTCCGGACACAAACTGTTTGGTCCTACCGGCATCGGTGTCCTTTACGGCAAGGCGCGGCACCTGGAGGCTATGCCGCCGTATCAGGGGGGCGGCGATATGATCAGCCTGGTGACTTTTGAGAAAACGCACTATAACATTATACCCTACAAGTTCGAGGCAGGAACGCCTCACATAGCCGGAGTCATAGGGCTGGGGGCCGCCATCGACTATGTAAGTGGCATAGGTCTGGATGCCGTGGCCGCCTACGAAGGGGAAGTGCTCGCGTATGCGACGGCCCAGCTTTCAACTATTCAAGGCCTGAGAATTATCGGCAGGGCAAAAGAGAAAGCCAGCGTGCTCTCATTTGTGCTCGAGGGGGTTCATCCCCACGACATTGGCACGGTCCTTGATCGGGAGGGAGTCGCCATCCGGGCCGGCCATCATTGTGCCATGCCGGTGATGCAGCGCTTCGGCGTCCCTGCCACTGCCAGGGCCTCTTTTGCTTTTTATAATACTGTAGAAGAAGTGGATGTCCTGGTGCGGGCCGTGCGAAAGGTTCTGAAGGTGTTCGGTTGATGTCGGAGTTGAGCGAGCTATATCAGGAGGTCATTCTCGACCATAATAAGAGTCCGCGGAACTTCCACAGACTGGCGGACGCGAATCGGAGGGCGGAGGGGTACAACCCGCTGTGCGGCGATCAGATCACGGTCTACGTTAAGGTGGAAGACGATGTCATCAAGGAGATAAGCTTCGAGGGCTCGGGTTGCGCGATTTCCAAGGCCTCGGCTTCAATGATGACAGACAGTTTGAAGGGCAGGACAACGGCTGAAGCTGAAGCCCTCTTTGATAGAGTCCATAAGATGCTTAAAGGAGAATTGAACCCGGGAGATGACTCACACGATCTTGGCAAACTGGCGGTCCTTTCCGGGGTATGCCATTTCCCGGCTCGGGTAAAATGCGCGAGCCTATCGTGGCATACGCTCCGGACGGCGCTGAAGCGGGAAAAGGAAGTGGCTTCGACGGAGTGACGCCTGGGCGGAAAAGCGGGTCCAGGACGGAGCAAAGGAGGAACGAGAGTATGAAAAGCGATGCGCCCATTACTGTGTTTCGGGATTGCGAGGCAGTCATGATCCCTAGCGGCGATAAGCTGAAACTCGCGGCCGGTAGCCGGGTGTGGGTTACGCAGGCGCTCGGTGGCAGCTTTACGGTAATGACGGACCGGGGATTTATGGCGCGTGTCGAGGGAAAGGATGCCGATGCGCTTGGATTGCAGGACGCGACGGCCTCCCGGCAAGGAATTCAGATTTCACAGGATAGACCCGAGGATGTCGAGAAACTGGTGTGGGAGCGACTCAGGACATGCTTCGATCCGGAGATCCCTGTCAATATCGTCGATCTCGGTCTTATTTATCATTGCCGGGTAACCGCTCTTTCGGAGGGCGGACACAAGGTTGAAGTTCAATTCACCTTAACTGCTCAGGGTTGCGGTATGGGTGAGATACTGAAGGTAGATATTCAAGACAAGATCATGGGTGTGCCGGGAGTGAAACAGGTCCATGTAGAGCTAGTTTGGGACCCTCCCTGGAACCAGAGCATGATCTCCGAGCCGGCCAAACTCCAGCTTGGCATGGTGTGACACCGTCCGGAATCCGAGGAGATTGAATGGAGAGTATGAGTTCCCTAGTAATCGAAGCCCAGGTCATCGAGGCCTTGCGAACCTGTTTTGATCCGGAGATCCCGGTTAACATCTACGAGTTGGGATTGATCTACGATGTCAAAGTGGAGCCCGCAGGCGCCGTCGAAGTCCGCATGACTCTTACCTCACCCCACTGTCCGGTGGCCCAGTCTCTGCCGGCTGAAGTGGAGGCTAGGATAAAGGAAGTTCCCGGGGTCACGGATGCCAGGGTTGAAGTCGTATGGGATCCCCCTTGGGAGCCGTCGAGAATGTCCGAAGCCGCCAAGCTTCAGCTTGGAATGCTCTAAGGGTCCCTAATATTACCTCTGTCTATATGAGGACTAATGCCAGAGATTTTGTTCGGTCACATACGGCGGGATTCCAGACCAGGAAGGGTTAAGGGAGCGACTTACTAGCCTGCAAGGCTGATTTTTTTTGGTTCGATGGTGGACCTTAAGGGTCTATCTTTTTTATGGCAAGATGGGGAGGCACAATGCCATTCACTAATAGTTTGCCTGAAACCGTTTTCACTACAAAAGTTGACGACCTCCTCAATTGGGGAAGAGCATCTTCGCAGTGGTACATGCTGTTTGGCCTTGCCTGTTGTGCCATCGAACTTATGCAGACAGGGGGCCCGCGCGCCGACGTGGATCGCTTTGGATGCGTTCCTCGGGCCACGCCACGCCAGTCAGACCTAATGATCGTGGCTGGGACCCTCACCTATAAGATGGCCAAGCGGACCAAGCTTCTCTATGACCAGATGCCCGACCCAAAGTACGTTATCTCCATGGGGAGCTGCGCCAACTGTGGCGGGCTTTTTCAGCTCGCATACTCGGTCTGTAAGGGAGTGGACAAGATCATTCCAGTGGATGTCTATGTCCCGGGATGTCCGCCACGTCCGGAAGCCCTGACTGAGGGGCTCATAAGGATCCAGGAGAAGATCATGAGGGAAAAGTGGTTAGTGAAAAATACCGTGGGACTATAGGCCGGGACACGAGAGATATCCGTGGACGACCACGAAGGACTGAATCATGACTTACATTATCGCTGAACCATGTTTGGACGTAAAAGATACTGCCTGCGTGGAGGTCTGTCCGGTTGACTGCATCCATCCGATGAAGAACGAGGCGGAGGCGTTCGGGCAAGCGCGGCTGCTCTATATCGACCCTGTAGAGTGTATCGATTGCGGGGCCTGTGAGCCTGTTTGCCCTGTTGAGGCTATTTTCGAGGAGGCGGCAGTACCAGACAAATGGAAGGACTACATCAAAATTAATGCAGACTATTACAAAAAGAGCGAATAGGGCTTTGTTCGATGCCACGCGCTAGGGAAATCGTATGGCGGATATGGAACAGCAGGTTGAAGGGACAATCAAGATGCGGGGAGGACTAAGATGCTGAAAATTTAAAACTTGTATGCGAGGGCTGCGAATGGGAATGGGGCAGCGATCTCTACGGAATGAGCTGTCGAGGAGGAACCGAACGCTGAACAAAAAGGAGGAGAGACAAAAATGAAAACTAACGAATCGATAATACTTAGCCGCGATTGCGAAGCGATCCAGATTCCCAGCGGCAAGAAAGTCATGCTGCCGGCGGGTAGCCAGGTGACGGTAACACAGTCGCTCGGAGGCACTTACACGGTAGTGACAGGCCAGGGAGACATGGTGCGCATCGCAAACAAGGACGCCGATGCCATCGGCAAGGAGGCCGAGGCATCTCAAGCTGAAAAGTTAACCGTGGTGGAGGGGCCTGCGGACCTGGAGAAATTGGTCTGGGATCAGTTGAAGACGTGCTTCGATCCCGAGATTCCGGTCAACATTGTTGACCTTGGCCTCGTTTATCATTGTCAGGTCACGCCCTTGCCCGAGGGCGGCAACAAGGTTGATGTCAAATTCACGCTAACGGCACAAGGTTGCGGCATGGGTGGGGTGCTCAAAGCGGACATGCAAAGTAAAATTCTCAACCTCTCAGACGTTAAGGACGTCGACGTCGAAGTGGTTTTTGACCCGCCCTGGGAGCCTAGCATGATGTCCGATGCGGCAAAGATTCAGCTTAACATGATGTGAGCGGGGAAGTTCTGGAAGGAAAAGTATCGGCACTATCGGAGACACTGCTGTCAGCATTGCCTGGGCCAATGGGCATCAGGCGATCAACCAACAATTTAAGTAGGAGGTGAGTTATGGCAGGCTTTGTGAAGGTAGCTAGGACTGATGAGATTGCTCCCGGTCAAGGGAAGATGGTCGAAGTGAGCGGCAAGAAGATCGCCCTCTTTAATGTAGAGGGTTCCATCTATGCTATCGATGACACCTGCACCCATCGAGGTGGACCGCTTTCGGAAGGGTCCCTTGATGGGAAACAGGTCACCTGCCCATTGCACGGCGCGATATACGATGTAACTAGTGGCGAGGTCTTAGGTCCCCCGGCTCCCAAAGGGGTTGCGCGCTATAACGTCCGGGTTGAGGGGGAAAATATCGAAGTAGAGATCTGAGAGTTATCACCGGACGCGAGGACAGAAGAGAAAAGCTATGGAAAGAGCGTTTAAGGATGGTGAAATCCATGATGAGTTTGCCGAAGAGGTTTCTGCCGGTGATGGGCATCAGCTTCATGATACGGCCATCGGGGAGATCGATGATCCCGAGGAGCTCGATCAGGAAGGTGAGCAGGAGACCGAGCTGGAGACGGAAGATATAGGGGAGAGCAGGGATCCGGTTGCGCTGTACTTGCGAGATATGGGGTCTGTTCCTCTTTTGACCCGGGAGGGTGAGGTGGAGGTGGCTAAGCAGATGGAAGAGGGGGAGGCTCAGGTTTTAGAAGCAGTCCTCTCATCCCCTATCGCTTTGCGTTTTGTCCTTGAACTTGGGGAAAGGGTTGAAAGAGGTGAATTGAGCGTGCGTGATATCCTGGTGCACACGGAAGAAGACGAGAAGTTGATCGAGGAGGGTGTTCAGCAAAAACTTTTTCTAAAAGAAATCGCGAGACTCCGCCGACTCGATCAGGTTTATCATCGGATCGTCTCGAAGCGGAAAAAGAAGAGGCTTTCAAAAAAACGAAGAAATCGTTTGGAGGGAAATCTTTCCAGGAAAAGGGGTGAAATCCTTCAAGCGCTAAAGGACCTCCGGCTTTCAAAGTCTTGGGTCGAGGAAATTGCCGGGAAGCTCAAGAGATCTCATGGCCGCTTGATCGAGTTGGAGCAGAAGGTTCAAGCCTCCCCTAAGAAGAAAGAGCACGAAACGATCCTTTCCGAGATTCGGGGAATCGAAAAAGAGACGGAGATGCCGGCCCAAGAGCTCAGGCAGCGGGCGCAGTCCATCCTCGAGGGAGAGATCAAAACCAACCGGACCAAAAAGGTATTGACGGAAGCCAATCTGCGTTTGGTCGTCAGCATTGCAAAGAAGTACACCAACCGTGGTCTTCAGTTCTTAGACCTTGTCCAGGAAGGAAATATCGGTCTTATGAAGGCAGTGGAGAAATTCGATTATCGGGTGGGATGTAGATTTGCCACTTATGCGACTTGGTGGATTCGCCAACAGATCACCCGGGACGTCATGAATTCGGCGCGTACGATCCGTCTCCCTATCCACGTGGTTGAGGACAGGAACAGGTTGATCCGCACATCCCAGTATCTTCTTCAGAGGCTAGGCCGTGAGCCTCTCCCTGAGGAGATCGCAGCCGAGATGGGTTTACCTTTGAAAGAGGTCCGTAGGACTATCAGAATCGTAGAAGAGCCGGTTTCTCTTGAGACGCCCATCGGGAATGATGGAGAAAGATGCCTGACCGATTTTGTCGAGGACAAACATGTTCCCAAGCCTGCGGAGGAAGCCATCCAGGCGGATCTACGTGCACAAATACGGAAGGCCCTCACCACATTACCGCCGAGGCAAGAAAAGGTGATTCGCATGCGCTTTGGGGTAGGGGAAGCTCGCGATTACACCTTGGAGGAATTGGGCGAGAAATTCTCTTTGACCCGTGAGCGGGTCCGCCAAATCGAAGAGAAGTCCCTTCGAAAGCTACGCTCTCAGGTCGGCGCACTACGACTCCAAGGAAAGATAGATCCTCGGGAAGACCAAGGGAAGGCTCTTCTGTTTTCAGAGACGCGGTGGTTTTAAAAACCAGGAAAGAGGTTCAAACATGGCAGATAATGTGTTGGCAAAGATCGATGAGCAGGTAAAGGGAAACAAGGTAATTGTTTACATGAAGGGGACTCTTCTTTTCCCGCAGTGCGGATTCTCGGCTCACACAATGGAGATATTGCAATCCTACGGTTATCCGTTTGAGACCGTGGACGCGCTGGAAGATCCGGCCATCAGAGAGGGAATCAAGCAATATTCGAACTGGCCGACTATTCCCCAGGTTTTTATTAACGGCAAATTTATCGGTGGCTGTGACATCCTCCACGAAATGCACGAACGGGGTGAACTTGCTCCCCTGCTCAAAGCGGCCTTTTCGCAGTAGTTGAGCCTTGAGAAGCTAAAGGGGCCGGAGATTTTGATGGCTTATGATGCCTCCCTTGGCGTGGAAGAAAAAATGGGTTCTCTGTTTCAGCCAGATACCCTTCTTCCTGCCCAGTACTTTGATACCGTTTGCAGGAAGGCCAACTCAGAGCCAGAGAAAAAGCTTATGTTGGCGATTCTGGAAAATGCCATTGACTGCTTCCAGAAATATATCTTTGCCCGCGATGGCAGGGGAAAAGGCATATTCCGGGAGGCGGAGGATTGGATCTTGGAGGAGAACAGTGACCGGCTCTTTTCCTTTGAGACCGTCTGTGACGCTTTAGGGTTTAATCCAAGCTATGTTCGTCGGGGATTGCTGCGCTGGAAGGAAATGAAGCTAGCCGAGCGTTCCAGGCCGAAAAATGGGCGAGGATCATGCGGTTTTAGAGGTGTTGATGTTGCGAGATATCTATAATCGGCCGCTGAAGGACCTGAGGATATCGGTTACGGACAGGTGTAACTTCCGCTGCACCTACTGTATGCCTTTTGATGATTACGAGTGGGCTGACAAAAAAGAGATCCTTACTTTTGAAGAGATTGCAAGGCTCGCAAACCTCTTTGTCCAACTAGGGGTGGATAAGATCAGGATCACCGGTGGGGAGCCGCTCTTGCGGAGGGATCTGGAAAAATTAATCAGCAAACTTTCATCCTTAAACGGCGTAAAAGATTTGTGCCTAACAACTAATGGCTCGTTGCTTGCGGAAAAGGTCTATGCCCTTCAATTTGCGGGACTCAAGCGGGTCAACGTAAGCCTCGATACGCTCAACCCTGAGAAGTTTGCCCGCATACGACGGCGGGGGGATCTGGCAAAGGTGCTGGAGGGCCTTTTTGCTGCCAAGCGCTGTGGCCTCCATCCTATCAAGATTAACGCGGTGATCGAGCGGGGCGTCAACGACGATGACATCCTGGATCTGGTGGAATTCTCCAGGAAGAACGGATTTGCCATCCGCTTTATCGAGTACATGGATGTGGGCAACTCGAACAACTGGACTTCGGAGAAGCTAGTCTCCAAAAAAGAGATTCTCGCGATCATTAACGCTCGCTACCCCCTAAGAGAGGTGGGCAGAGACAAGGGGAGTGCGCCGTCTGTAGATTACGAGTTTATCGATGGCAGCGGAGAGCTGGGGGTGATTGCATCGGTCTCCGAGCCATTTTGCTCAAGTTGCAGCCGCGCGAGGCTCACGGCTGATGGAAAATTGGCGACCTGTTTGTTCTCTGCAACCGGGCATGACCTCAAGGCACTGCTGAGAAACGGTGCCACCGACGAGGAAATAATTGAGGTTATTAGTGCCATTTGGCGAAAAAGGACAGATAGATACTCCGACGAAAGACTTGTGGCGATGAATTCGGCCCGCGGTTATAGGGCAAAGGATCATAGGAAGATAGAGATGATCAGCTTAGGTGGATGAGCCGGTGATGCCGGCGGGGTTACCAGTTATAAGGCAATGACATTCTGGTCCGCATTTAGAAAGGCAGGAACGATGAAGGAGAACCCTCAGCCAACAGTCGCACAGGAAGAAATTCTTGGGGCACTCTCACAAATTAAAGACCCGGACCTGGGGCGGGACATCGTCACGCTTGGCTTCGTCAAAGATCTCCAGATCAGCGGTGAAAATGTTTCTTTTACCATCGAGCTCACCACGCCGGCTTGTCCTGTCCGCGAGCAAATGAGGGAGAATGCGCACCGTGCGGTGCTCTCGTTATCTGGCGTCAAGAACGTCGAAGTCCAAATGACCTCAAAGGTGCGAGCCCTCAAGTCGGAGGAAAAGGACAAGCTTCTGCCGCTCGTCAAAAACATTGTTCCTGTCGCCAGCGGAAAGGGTGGAGTAGGAAAGTCTACTGTAAGCGCAAATCTCGCGGTTGCCCTGGCGAAGATGGGCGCTCGGGTGGGCCTGATGGACGCAGATGTATACGGGCCGAGCATTCCGACCATCATGGGGGCCGACACCCCACCCACATCCGAGAATGGAAGGATCATTCCTCCCATTCGCTACGGTGTCAAGATCGTATCGATGGGCTTCTTCATGCCTAAAGGTGAGGCGACTATCTGGCGGGGTCCTATGCTCGCCAAGGTGGTGGACCAGTTTCTCGGCAGCGTTGAGTGGGGCGAGCTTGACTATCTGATCGTCGATCTACCGCCGGGCACCGGGGATGTCCAGTTAAGCCTCTGCCAGAAGATTCCTCTTACAGGCGCGGTAATCGTATCGACCCCGCAAGATCTCGCATTCAATATTGCCGAAAAGGCCATTCTCATGTTCAACAAGCTTCGGACGCCGGTGCTGGGACTAGTAGAGAACATGAGTGGGTTCGAGTGCAGGCATTGCGGCCATAGGGAAGAGATCTTTGGCAGTGGCGGGGCCCGGCGATACGGCATGGCAAACAACCTACCCTTCCTTGGCGAGGTTCCCCTCTCTACGGATATCCGGACAACTTCAGACGAAGGACACCCGATCGTCGAGTCCATGCCTGATTCCCCAAGCGCCCGCGCCCTCTTTCGACTCGCCGAGAATATCGCCGCGCAGATCAGCACCCTCAATATGGGGGGAGCCTCCACCGATCGACCTGAGATAGCAGAGATTACCCGCCCATCTCAAAACGAGGTCCGGATTCGCTGGAAGGACGGGCATGAAAGCGTCTATACCGGCTACGCCCTGCGCGTGGCTTGTAGATGTGCGCTGTGCGTCGATGAGATGTCGGGCAAGAAGCGGCTCCGTGATGAATCGATCAGAGAAGATGTTTATCCGCTCTCAATAGACCCAGTGGGCAGGTACGCGATCTGCTTCCGGTGGAGTGACGGCCACTCGACCGGCATCTATACCTTCGAGCATCTGCGCGAGCTATGCCCATGCCCGATATGCGCCGGGAAGTCAAACGAGGAGAGAGGCAATGTGGCCCAGTACTTCTAAGTTGGAAAAAATAGCGAATGATAACGGTCGTACCTGGACTGGCCCTAATTCTCGAAATCTCAAAGAGCACGAGATCATCCCCTCGATATAGACACGCTTCTGCGCGCTGTCCTGAAGGCGGGACATAAATTGCTTTGAGAGGGTGTCATCGGCAGAGGACCGAACCCACCATGCTTAGCTATCTTCAAAATATTTTCGAGACAGTGGTAACTATCTTTGAGGGGCTTTCGATTACTTTTTCCCATCTTATGCGCCGTCCCGCCACCATTCAGTACCCTGATCGAATCGATCGACCGGTTCAGGAAACATTGCCAAAACGGTATAGGGGACACCTCGAAGTCGATATGGCGATTTGTACAAACTGCAAGGCATGCGAGCGGGAATGCCCCATTACTTGCATTGCGATCACAGACAGCGAAGAGCCGGATAAAAAACGCTGGATGACTCAGTTTGATATCGACCTTGCCAAATGCATGTATTGCGGCATCTGTTCTGAGGTTTGCCCTACCGGCTCGATCCGTCATTCTCGAGAATTTGAGGGTGCCTGTTTTGATCCCGCCGCAATGGTTCGACGTTTTGTGTTGGATGGAGCCCCAATCCCTCCCTTTAAGCCTAAAAAGGGCGGAGAGACAGACACAGAACTGGCGGAAAAAGTTGAAATCGGAGAAGAGTTTATGGATCTTTTTGCCCAACCAGAAAAATAATAGGATGCTTCCTTGCGGTAGCTGATAGCATAGGAAACGGTATGGAACCTTGCGAGCGCACCGACATCGTCATCGTCGGCGGTGGCTTCGGCGGGATGAATGCCGCCTTGGCTCTGGACAGCCGGCTCAAGCGAGGGCTCAAGGCCTAGGACTTCTCCTTAGGTAGGAGCAATGCCATGAAAAATCGTGAGCTCGAAGCGACATGGGCTTATCATAACGGAACCAAGCACTCCTACCAGAGCATTCGCACGAACCCCCACTATCTCGACTGGGAGAACCAGCCGCTTCCCTTTAAAATCTATTCCCAGCTTGAGCCCATCCCGCTGCCACAACACCTCTCGTCTTCGGGGGTGCCGGCGCTTTTGGCCATTTCGGCTGTCGAAGCCCCGGCAGAAAGTCAAGTCGGCCCCGCGAGTCAAACCCTGGCGGAAATCTTCTATCTATCCGCGGGCATCACCAGGCGTAAAAGTCATCCGGGAGGAGAGATCCTCTTTCGAGCCGCGGCCTGTACGGGCGCTCTCTATCACATCGATTTGTATCTCGTCTGCGGCGACCTTCCGGGTTTAGAAGCAGGAGTTTATCACTTCGGCCCGCATGACTTTGCCTTGCGGAGACTGCGAAAGGGAGATTACCGTGCAGGCCTCGGTCGTGCCGGCGGGGAAGAACCGTCGATAGTGAACGCACCGGCCGTGGTCATCTGCGCCTCGACTTACTGGCGCAACGCCTGGAAATACCAGTCCCGGGCCTATCGGCACTGTTACTGGGACAACGGCACCATTCTCGCTAACCTGTTAGCTGCTGCTGCGGCCCGTAAAGTGGCGGCCCGGGTAGTGGTTGGCTTCGTGGACGCCGCGGTGAACCAGCTACTTGACCTCGATACTGAGCGCGAGGGTGCCCTTACCCTCGTGCCGCTGGGGGATGTCCCGGCCATGGAGCCTGGACCCCCGCCTGAGATTGAGCCGTTGACGTTAGAGACTGTGCCGCTATCGAAAAGAGAGGTCGATTATCCAGCCATCCAGGCCATGCATCAGGCTTCATCCTTGGAAAGCGAAGAGGAAGTGGTGATTTGGCGCAGGCAACCTCCGGTGGTCTCATGTGCTGACACTGAGGCTTCGACCCCGAGACTCACCTCAGAGGAGCGACTTTTTCCCCTCCGGCCACTCGACGACCATGAGATTCCCCAGGATACGATTGAGGAGGTCATCCGGCGGCGCGGATCTACCCGCCAGTTCTCCCACGAATCGATCAGCTTTACGCAGCTCTCCACTATGCTTCACCGGGCAACGCGCGGGATACCGGCCGATTTCCTCGACCCGCTGGCCCCGCAGCTCAACGACCTCTATCTCATTGTCCATGCAGTGGACGATCTGCCTCCCGGCGCCTACGTCTTTCACCGGGACAGGCTGGCACTTGAGCAGCTTAAGGAAGGTAATTTTCGCCGTGAGGCGGGATATCTCGGCCTGGGCCAGGAGATCCCGGCCGATGCCAGCGTAGACGTCTTTTTACTGACGGATCTCAATCGTGTTCTGGAGCGGTTCGGCAACCGGGGCTATCGGGCAGCCCAGCTTGAGGCCAGCATTACCGGCGGGAAACTCTACCTTTCAGCCTATGCCCAGCGCCTCGGGGCCTCAGGGCTCACCTTCTTCGATGACGATGTGACGGAGTTTTTTTCGCCCCACGCCGCGGGGAAGAGCGTCATGTTCCTGATAGCCCTGGGTAAATCCGCAAAGCGAAGCGGATAGCGGATCAGCGCAACTACATGCCCTCGGTTATAGGTAGTTATAGAGGGCATCGTCTTCTCCTTCCCAGGCCTTGCGCAGGCGCTCTTGCCCGAGCTGTTCCCACCCCAACCCTTCCAGATCCTTATCCGAGATCGGTTGGATCAAGGCGTAAGGCTTGCCGTGGTGGGTTACAATGATGGGCTCCCTTTTTTTCCGTGCCTGAGCTAGGTATACAGTCAAGCGATTCTTAACTTCTGCAACGCTAACGAATTTCATAATTCGCCTCCTCGAAATTATGGCCATAAGTATAGCCAGATTTGCCGGAGCCGTCAAAGCTGACCCGAAAAGGGGGCTTGGGGGCTTGGGGTCAGGTCTAGTACCGAAGTGACAGTCACGAGCTGGAGATCTTGCAATAACATGCTCTATAGCTAGACCTGACCCCCCGACCCCCGACCCCCCACTAGTAGTGACGAGACCTACTATCCGCTTGTCTTTGCTGTTTCGCACAAGAATAAAATCTTTCTTGGCAATTACATTGACCGCGTTTAGGAGTGGTTCTGTGTCATCAAGAATAGTGACTGACTTCTCCATGCAATCACGTACCGTGTTGCATTCCCTCTTCAAGGCGAGAGCTTCGCCAATCGTCCGCCAGCTAATATATCCTTCAACAGTTCTCTCTCCTTGTATAATGGGCAGTTGGGAGAAGTCGTTCATCATCATTTTGGTGAGCGCTTCGCTCAACTTGGTATCTCGATTTACATATACTGGCGGGTTGCTTGCAGCGCGCAAATCTCGAAGCAAGGGAATATTGCGGGCAAATTGCTGGGAATCGGCTCCATTATTTTCAGTCATGAATGCATCAACCCTTCTGAGCGTTTCGTGATGCTCGTAGCTGCGTCTCAAGGCTGCCCAACGGTAAGCGTGAAGAGATTTCGCGCTGAAGGCAAGAAATTCTCTTCCACGCAATGGGTACACTTCTCTCACTTCGAGCCCAATTTAAGCCCCTCGCACGACCCGATCATAACAAATATGCGCATCCCAAACGAGCTCACAGATGAACTTAAATATGACTTTTCGCCGAGCAAAATCGTTTCTGTTGCAGCAAGCCCCGGCTTACCCACAGCCGTAATGGATCGCTCATTCGAGATAATACTGATGTCAAAAATATTAACGATCTGGTACTTGGCACTCCCGGGCTTCACCATCTTGTCCCGTTTGGTGTGCTGCACACTAACTTCGTCCACCGTGCCGTTTTCGAGATCTACGCGATAGGTAGTGATGTAGGTCGCGTCACTTATGCATCCATTCTTCTCATCGCAGTGATAGCCGCGTGCAGCCTGACAGACGACATTTTGTGGATTGGCTGCGTACGTTTGCGTATCGGGAACAGCCAACAGAACCACTGTGAAGTAGAGAAAAAAGAGTTTTCGAGGCGTCATTATCACAATCCTCGCAGAGAAATGTAACGCTCAAAACTCAGCCGTGCCTGAAAGGCATCGGTCTGAAATGCCAAGTTAGGTCAAAAATGAATGCGCCCGGACATGGCCATCGGTTGCTTATCTTACTCACCGTAGATTTGTTTTGCTCAGTTATGAGTTTACGCTATGAGACAACTCCACAGGGCGACCAATTTTCGCATAAAACGTCATTTGATAGACCAACCTGGGATGCCTGATCGGCAAACGACAGCGCGTGTTTAGCCCCACATATAAACAATACGGGGAATACTCCGAGGTCGGTGAGTTCCTTAAGCAGATAACGCTCACGCTTTTTGTGTTCATCACGAATCTTCCTATTTACTTGTTCGTCACTAAGACCTGACCACAACTTCTGAAGATAAATGTCACTTTCATCTATTATCATGCCAAGGCTCTTGCGCGTCTCTGAATTGGGGTCGCAGTAGCGGTGAGGTAAACCAAGTTTATCCGCAACTTTTTTACAGGTTGATTCTTGTTGCCCCTCCCTTGATAAGCGCTCAAGACTCATCTCTTCAGCTATTGCGTGAACTCGATACTGATCACACATGTCTTGTAGCAGCGACTTAAAGGCACGAATTTCCTCCGGTCGTCCTTTACCGGGTATTTGGAAGTCGTGGTTCGTCCCGATAATGTAAACTTCGACCACTCGGTTCATTCGCGTAACGATCACGTTGGCGGGCGGGCCGCTTGCGACCTACCCTTCTTGGCCGTGGTTAGGCTACGGGCAAGCCGAAGGGGCAACATAAGACACACTAACCTGTTCGCGCTGGTTTGCAATCAGGGAGATAGTTGCTTCTTTTGTGTCGGTGCCTTCACGCCAAGAAAACTTGAGTTCGTTCACTGTGCCAATCGGCGTTTCCCGTGAGATCGACTCGTAACGCGCTTGACCGAGGAGAATGGCGCAATAAGAAGCAGAAGCGCACACGCAATGTCAACGGTGGCCCTATTCGATACGTTCATTGGACGTGACCTAACTATAGAGTCTACTGCCGCAGTTCCGGCAGTGTATTAGGCTAAAGCTTGTCAATCCGACAAAAGGAAAACCGAAAGCAATATTCCGCATTTACGAAGAACTTGTCAAGGGTGCATCCCTTATTGACTGCTCCAGTCCCTTGACGGCATACGCTAAAGGCATATAATTGAGGCATAACTTGGAGGCATCATATATGCGCACCACATTGGCCATAGATGAGAAGCTGTTGGAAGCAGCCATGAAGTGTACCGGTGAGAAAACTAAGACCGCTGTTGTTCAGATGGCCCTAAAGGAGCTGGTAAGGCGCAGGAAGTTAGAGGGCCTGAAGAACCTGAGCGGCAAGATTCACATCGACTTGGACTGGCGGAAGATGGAGGAGGAGGAGCTGAAAGCAATGAAAGAACACGAGAGGCTCCGGCATGGTCGTCGCTGATACCACGGTCTGGATCGAATTTTTTAATGACCCGACATCCCGGGAAAAAAGGGCTATCGACCTTCTCATTGATGAAAACCAGTTGGCCTTTGTGGGGGCCGTATTGACGGAGCTTCTCCAGGGTTGTCGGACCTCACAGGAAGCCCACCTCATCTTTGATCACGTTTCTGCATTACCCTACCTGGAGATGAGTTTTTCTACCTGGCAGCGCGCCGGAGAGATATCCTCAGGTTTACGCCGGAAAGGCACCACGATTCCGCTGATGGACCTCATCATCGCCGCCCTTGCCATGGAGCACGCCGCGGAGGTCTTTACCACCGATCCCCATTTTGAAAAAATTCCTAGCCTCAAGCTCTATCGAGCGAAGTAGAACAGGCAAAATTGAATTCGCGGGTAGGGGAGCGTATTGTAACGGGGCAGGTGGGGATAAAGATGGGACAGACCCTTTACGAAGAACTCGGCGGCGAAGGCAAGCTCAGGCAGATCATCGACACATTCATCGACCGGGTCTTCGAAGACAGGATGATCGGCTTTTTTTTCCGCCAGGCCGACAAGGGCCGGATCAAAGAGATGGAGTTCCAGCTAACGGCTGGCTTCCTCGGCGCCGATATCCAGTACCGGGGCAGGCCGCTGCAGGAAGCGCACGCCCGCCATCCGATCATGGGCGGGCAGTTCGCGCGCAGGCTGCAAATTCTCAAGGAAACGCTGGAATCCTTCGAGGTGCCAAAGCATATCCGGGATGCATGGATCGAACATAACGAAAGTCTTAGACCTTTGATTACGCGGGACGCAGGATCGGATTGCGATCCCATCCTTGCACGAGAACGGGTGCGGGGGGCCGGGAAAGATTTGTGAACGGCAGCCGCGTCGCAGCAACAGGCGCAATTGAGGCCGCATCGGCTCTGTGTTATGAGAAGGGTTTATTGAAAGAGCATGCCCAGTGAGGAATCGCCTGTGAAGCTATGTGACATCTATGCCCGGCCCGGTTTGACGTTCTCGGTCGAGTTCTTCCCGCCCAAGACCGAGAAAGGGGATAAAGGTCTCTTTAAGGAAATTGCCGTCTTAAAGAGACTCAACCTCTCTTTTTACTCGGTTACTTACGGGGCTGGAGGCAGCACGCGGGAGAAAACATTGGATCTCGTCGATCGGATTCACCGCGAATACAGCATGGAAGTCATGTGCCACCTGACCGTTGTCGGCCAATCCAGGGACGAGGTCCGCTCGGTGCTGGCGCAGTTGAAGGAGAGGAATATTGAAAACATCATCGCGCTAGGCGGCGATCCCCCGCAAGGGGTAGTAGAGTGGACGCCGAATCTCGACGGGTTTCATCACTCGGTAGAACTGGTGCGAGAGGCGGCGGCCTACCGATGCTTCTCCATCGCCGTAGCGGGCTTTCCTGAAGTCCACCCGCGATCCGGGAGCAGAGAGGAAGACCTCAGATATCTGAAGGAAAAAGTGGATGCCGGCGCGGATGTGGTGATTACGCAGATGTTTTTCGACAACGAGGACTTCTGCCGATACGTCGAAGATGCAAAAAAGCTCGGCATCCGCGCGCCGATCGTTCCCGGCATCTTGCCCATCCTATCGGCGCCTCAGGTGCGGCGCTTCACCGCGCTTTGCGGCGCGAAGATACCGCCGCGCTTGGAACGGATGTTAGCGAGGGTAGAGGACGACGAAGAGGGAGCAGTGCGGATGGGTATTGACTATGCCACTAAGCAATGTGAAGGGCTTCTTGCCTTGGGCGTGCCGGGAATTCACTTTTATTCCTTGAACAAGTCTCGCTCCGTTAAAGCCATTTTTGCAAATCTGAATCTTTAGCGCTCGCCCTTTTTCGGATTTCGTTGAATTCGAGATCCTGGGATAGTAAGGTAAGCGAAGAAAGAGCGATGCCAGCATCGGTGGAAGGATTCTCATGGACGATCTGACTGAGCAAATGGAGGTGCGCCGGCAGAAACTGCTCACCCTAAAGGAGGAGGGCAATTCTCTTTACCCGAACGACTTCAAGCCCGGCCATTTGACCTCCCGGATCATTGCCGACTTTGGCGCTCTGTCCGAAGAACAGTTGGGCGCGCTAAAAACCGATTTCTCCCTGGCCGGGCGCATCATGGGGATCCGTTCTTTCGGCAAGGCCTCTTTCTTTCATCTTCAAGATCGCAAAGGCAGGCTGCAAGTCTACGTGCGCCGGGATCGGCTGGGGGAAGATGGCTACCGGCTTTTCAAGCTCCTCGATGTCGGTGACATTGTAGCGGTTAGGGGGCCTCTCTTTCGCACCAAGACCAAGGAGTTGACCATCAACGCCCAGGGAGTCCGCCTGCTCTGCAAATGTCTGCGGCCGTTGCCGGAGAAATGGCATGGTTTGGCGGATGTCGAGGCCCGCTACCGGCAGCGGTATGTCGATCTCATGGTCAATCAGGAGGTCAGAGAGGTGTTTGAAAGGCGCTCTCGGATTGTTCGTCTCATTCGGCGCTTTTTTGAGGAGAGGGATTTTTTGGAGGTGGAGACGCCGATGATGCAATCCATCCCCGGAGGCGCGGCGGCCCGGCCTTTTGTCACCCACCACAACACGCTGGATCTGGATCTCTACCTGAGGGTGGCGCCGGAACTCTTTCTCAAACGCCTCCTGGTTGGGGGCATCGAGCGCGTCTTTGAGCTCAACCGCAACTTTCGCAACGAAGGGATTTCCGTGCGCCATAATCCTGAATTTACCATGCTGGAGTTTTATCAAGCCTACGCCACCTACGAAGATCTAATGGCCTTGACGGAGGAGTTATTTGTCGCCGTCGCAAGAGAGATCTTGGGGTCGCTGAAAGTTTCGGCGGGTGATCATGTGATTGATCTCCAGCCTCCGTGGAGGCGGCTGTCGCTAGTTCAGGCTGTCCAGGAGTTTGGCGGGGCGAGTAATGAGGAAGTAGCGACCCTCGATGGCTTACGCGCCTTGGCGCAGGCAAAGGATCTGCGTATAGATCCCGGACTCCCCTACGGGAATCTCCTGGTGGAGGTTTTTGAAAGGGTTGCGGAAGCCGAGCTCATCCAGCCCACCTTTGTGATGGGCTACCCCCTTGAGGTATCGCCCTTGGCGCGAAAGAACGATGCCAACCCGGCTTTTGTGGATCGGTTTGAACTCTACATCGGTGGAAAGGAGCTGGCCAATGCCTTTTCGGAGTTAAACGACCCGCTGGATCAGCGCTCCCGTTTCCAGCAACAGGCGGAGGCTCGTAGATCGGGCGATGAGCTGGCCAGTCCCACGGACGAAGATTTCTTGCGCGCTCTGGAGTACGGCATGCCTCCGGCAGCGGGAGAGGGAATTGGCATCGATCGGATGGTCATGCTTTTTACCGGCTCCGCTTCGATTCGCGATGTTATCCTCTTCCCAGTGCTCCGACCCGAGCGCTGAGTATCGTTACTAGTTAATGGTTAATCGTTATTCGGCTCAAAACGAGTCAACGAGTAACGAGTAACGAGTAACGAGTAACGACAAACATGAGATATGAACTCTTTATTGGTCTGCGGTATCTACGCGCGCGTCGCCGCGAGACCTTCATCTCCCTGATTACCGTCATATCCATCCTGGGCGTAATGATCGGGGTGATGACCCTGAACGTGGTCATGGCGGTCATGACGGGATTTGAGGAGGTGCTGCGGGATCGTCTGCTGGGGATCAATGCCCATGTGGCGGTGGTCAAGTCGGGGGATCACTTGAAAGAATATCAAAAACTCATCGATCAGATCTTGCAGGAAAAAGGGGTCTTAGCTGCGGCCCCCTCGGTCTACGGCCAGGTCATGGTGACCTCTGGAGGGCGGGTCTCCGGGGTAGTCGTCCGCGGGATCGACCCGGACCGGGCGAATCGGGTTGTCGATATTGAGCAGTATATAAAAGAAGGGGGCCTGCAGACCTTGAAAAAGCCCCGCCTTATCCAGGTCGAAGGCCGATCTGTTGCGTTGCCGGGGGTGATTCTTGGAGTGAGGCTGGCAAGTCAGCTCAGAGTCAGCGTCGGAGATCCGATTCAGGTGATTTCCCCTCTGGGCACCCCTACGATGCTGGGGGTAGTGCCGAAGGTTAAGCGTTTTGTTGTAACGGGGCTGTTCGATTCCGGGATGCATGAATACGATGCCACACTGGTTTATATGAATCTGTCCGATGCCCAGTTGTTCTTTGAAATGGGCGATGCGGTGAGCAGTATCGAGATCCGGGTTCAGGATGTTTATCAGGCCCAGGATGTGGCCGGGAGAATTCAGCAGAAATTGGGATTTCCCTTCTGGACGGAGGATTGGTCGCGGCTCTGGCCTAATCTCTTTTCCGCTTTGCGATTGGAAAAGACGGTTTACTTTCTCGTGCTCCTGCTGATGATCCTGATCGGGGCCTTCAACATCATTTCGACCTTGATTATGGTGGTGATGGAGAAAAGAAGGGATATCGCTATCCTGCAATCGATGGGCGCGACCCGGCGCAGCATCCGGGGCATTTTCATGATCAAGGGATGCGTGATCGGAACTGTGGGGACGTTGTTGGGGGTGTTATTCGGTTATGCCATTTGCCTGTTGATCGAGCGCTATCACTTTATCGAGTTACCTAAGGATGTGTTCCTTATTTCCACCGTTCCTGTGCGTATCTATCTCGGCAACTTCGCGTTGGTTGCCGTGACCTCGTTTTTGGTGTGCCTGCTGGCAAGCATTTATCCGGCGCGCCACGCCGCCAAATTGGATCCGGTAGAGATCATCCGCTATGAGTAATCTGCTTCAGGTTCGAGAGCTGCACAAATCATTTACCGAAGTAGGAAAAGAGATCCATGTTTTGCGAGGACTGGATCTGGAGCTGGCAGAGGGAGAAAGGTTGGCGATCGTGGGAGAGTCCGGGGTCGGGAAGAGCACCTTGCTGCATATCCTGGGGACCCTGGATCGGCCGAGCAGCGGACAGGTGATTTATCGCGGCAGCGACCTTTCTTCTCTCAGCGAGGATGCCCTATCCGGGATTCGCAACCGTGAGATCGGCTTTATCTTTCAATTTCATTATTTGTTGCCCGATTTCAATGCGCTGGAAAATGTGATGCTTCCCGCCCTGATCCGGGGTTGGGAGTGGGGGCGGGCGCGCACGGAGGCCGGGAGGCTTCTGGAGATGGTGGGACTACAAAACCGCATGACCCATCGACCGGGAAAGCTCTCGGGGGGAGAACAACAACGTGTGGCCGTCGCCCGCTCGGTCATCTTGGAGCCCAAGCTGCTCCTTGCGGACGAGCCCACCGGCGACCTGGATCCTTCTACGGGAGAAGAGATACAGAATCTCCTGTTTAGCCTTAACGAGGAGCGGCGGGTGGCCTTCGTGGTGGCCACCCACAATCGGCGTTTTGCCGCGAGAGTCGGAAATCAGTTCGAGCTCCGTGAGGGGCGCCTTTTCCCCTTATGAATCCGAGGCAATGTTTTAACTTTACAAAAGTTCGCGAATTTGTTAGAAAAAAGGGGGTCTAGCCAGCCTGTTTGGCGAGGGCGGCATCCAGCCTATGAAAGAAAAAGCCCAGGTTCTTCTAAAAAGCGCAATTTTCTTTGTCCTGTCCTGCTTTTTCCTTTTCCTTTCTGAGCCATCGGTGGCTCAAGGACAGGAAAAGGTCCAGCTGAAAGAGGTAAGGGTCCAAGGAAATCTAAGGGTCGAGGAGGACGGCATTCGGCTCCATCTCAAGATTCGTCCAGGAGACTTTTTCGACCCGGCTGCCGTAGACCGGGACGTGAAATCCATTTACCGGATGGGTTTTTTCGATGATGTGCGTGCCGATCTCTCTCCCGACGGCGTCCTGACGTACTTTGTAAAGGAGAAGCCCTATGTCCGGGAGGTGAAAATCCAAGGGAACGCCCAGCTTACTAAGGAGAAGATAGAGACCGCCATGGGGATTGGGCCGAGAACCATTCTGGACCGGGACAAGGTGGCAGAAGGCGTGGAAAGGGTGAAGAAGCTCTATAGCGAGCAGGGATACTTGAATGCCCGTGTGGATTTCGCCATTTCGCTGGTCGAGAATAACCAGGCCATCGTTCAGCTGGACATCGCAGAGGGCAGCCGGCTCTTGATCCAAAAAGTTTCTTTTGAAGGGAACCGCGCCTTTCCGGACAGCGAATTGAAAGGGTTGATGGCGACTAAAGAGAAGTGGTTTCTCTCCTTCCTGACTAACAGGGGGGTATTGGATCGTGACATTCTGACCAACGACCTGGCGATCGTTTCTTCCTATTATTATGACCACGGCTATATCAATCACAAGGTAGACGATCCGGTAATCTTGAAACAGAGAGACGGCATCGAAGTCGTGATCCGAATCGAGGAGGGTGATGCATACCGGGTGGGCAGGGTCGAGATCGGGGGAGAGCTCATCACAGACGCGGAGACGCTTCTTAAAAAGATGCAGCTGACTACCGGCCAGATTTTTAGAGGGAGCCGTTTGCGGGCGGATATCTCGACCATCTCGGATCTCTATTCTGATAAGGGGTTTGCCTTTGTGCAGGTGGAACCCGTCACCAAGGTTAATGGCGAGGAAAAAAATGTCGATGTCGCCTTGGTCGTCACCCGAGGTCCCCCGGTATATTTCAACCGGATCATGGTCGCAGGGAATACCAAGACGCGGGATAAGGTGGTTCGTCGGGAGATGGAAGTGGTGGAGCAGGAGCTTTTTTCCGGCGACAAGATCAAAAAGAGCCGCAACGCCCTTCAGCGGTCTGGTTATTTTGAGGATGTCCAGTTAGCGACTAAAAAGACCGACCAGGGGGACTCGGTGGATCTCTCGGTGGAGGTCAAGGAGGGGCCGACCGGGACCTTCAGCGTGGGGGCAGGGTACAGTAGCGGCGACAGTTTCATCTTTAACACCTCCGTATCGGAAAAAAATCTCTTCGGTCGCGGGCAGTCTGTTAATGCGAGCTTTGACCTTGGAACGACCAGGCAGGATTTTGTTTTGAGCTTTACAGAACCCTACCTCTATGACAGCCCTCTCACCCTCGGAGTGGATGGTTTCAATACCCGCCGTGAGTATTCGGATTTTACTTCGAGAAAGACGGGGTTAGGTGCCCGCACCAGCTACCCTCTGAAACGTTTAGATCTTCCGTACTTTAAACGGCCTTCCGGCAACGGCAATGACGGGAAGGATGAGGGGGATTATCTGCCGTTTATAGAGTATTCGCGTGGGGGTGTTGGGTATGAATTGACTCGTGAGAAGATCGGCGGCATCGGTTCCACTGCCGCTGCCTCGATCCGAGATGAAAAAGGGAGCTCCTGGACCAGCAGCCTCGCCCCAAATCTGTCCTATGATAGCCGGGACCACTTTTTTAACCCTACCGAAGGAACATCGGCCGGTTTTTTCGTTAAGTATGCCGGCTTAGGAGGAGACAATAACTTCTTAAAGGGGGATGCTAGAGGCCGCTGGCACTATCCTGTTCTAAAGGATCCCGACTGGGGCGGAACTTATACCGTCGCCTTGGGAGGGGCGCTGGGCTACGGGATAGGGCTTAAAGAGCGTCCCAACGGTAAGAAGGATCTGCCCCTTTTTGAACGCTATTTTACCGGCGGCATGAATTCGGTCCGCGGATTTAAAGAGCGGAGCCTGGGTCCAAAAGAAGACGGGGATGTTATCGGGGGCGACAAGCTGGCAGTTTTGAGCGCCGAGATGCTGTTCCCGATTATGGAGCAGTATGGGCTTCGGGGAGTAGCCTTTTTCGATATGGGGCAAGCATTCAGAAAATCCGACAATCTATTTGATTTTGCCGAATTCAGGAGATCGATCGGGGTGGGTGGCCGTTGGCTGTCGCCCTTTGGCCCTCTCCGCGTGGAGCTCGGATTCCCGCTGAATAAAAAGTCCGGCGACGACACTTCGGTGGTAGGCTTCTCTCTGGGCAATCAGCCTTAACTGTAGTCTTTCTGAATTTCACTAGTTTGGAGGTTTTGTGAAAAACAAAGTTGCGATTTTTTTATTGCTGCTTATTGCAATGCCGGCTTGGGCTCAGGAAAAGCTCAAGATCGGGGTCGTAGATATTCAGCGAGTGATTAGCGAATCCCAGGCCGGAAAAGCGGCCAAGGATAAGTTTCAGACTCAGGTCAAAAAAATCGAGGCGGATCTTCTCAGGGAAAAGCAAACGGTAGAGAAGATGAAAAGCGATTTTGAGAAAAAAAGCGCTCTCATGAATGAAGAGGACAGAAGAAATCAAGAAAAAGAGATTCAAAAAAGGGAACGGGGATATGTCCTCGGTATGCGGGATTCCGAGCAGGAGTTGCGCCAGAGGGAAGGGGAGATGACCTCTGAGATCTTTAAGGGTATCGTGAAGATTGTTAGCGAAATGGGAAAGGGGGAGAAGTTTTCGGTCATTTTTGAGCGGTCTCAAGTCCCCTATAGCGATGACGCGATAGATGTCACCAAAAAGATTATCGAGCTTTATAATAGTCGCGCTCCCGCACCTGGAAAGGCGACTAAAGGCAAGTGACCAAGGTGCGGAAAACCCTTTCCGAACTGGCAGGTCTCGTCGGCGGCAGGGTGGTTGGGGATGGTGGGATTGAAATTTTTAGAGTTGCATCGATCGAGGAGGCCGTATCCGGAGATATTACCTTCCTCGCCCATCCGCGCTATCGGTCTTACCTTGCCACGTGCAAGGCGAGCGCAGTCATTGTCGGCCGTGAGGTAACGATCCCATCCAGCCTGGGGCCCGGGAGGGGATTTCTCCAGGTCTCGCAACCTTATGTAGCTTTCGCTAAAATTCTCGATTGTTTTAGCCCGCAGCCACACTACGACGGTCAAGTTAGCCCCCACGCCGGTATTGAGCCTACGGCAGTCCTCGGCGAACAGGTAACTGTTTTTCCCTTTGTCTATGTGGGGAAAGAGGTTCGGGTGAACCGCGGAACGGTTCTTTTCCCCGGAGTATTCTTAGGTGATGGAGTGGAGGTGGGAGCGGATTGTGTGTTCCATCCGCAAGTTACGGTCCGCGAAGGATGTCGCATCGGCAGCCGGGTCATTCTCCACGCGGGCGTGGTGATTGGCGCCGACGGGTTCGGCTACGCAGGAGAGGGAGGAAGACGAATAAAAATTCCGCAAGTCGGGATCGTGGAGATCGAGGATGACGTTGAGATTGGAGCCAACACGACCGTCGATCGTGCGACGCTAGGGCGCACCATTATCCGCAAGGGAACGAAGATAGATAACCTGGTTCAGATCGCGCACAACGTGATAGTAGGGGAAAATTCGATCATTGCCGCTCAAGTTGGCATCGCAGGCAGCACTCGGGTCGGCAACGAAGTGATCCTTGCCGGTCAAGTGGGTGTAGTCAATCATGTCGAGATCGGGGATAAGGCGATGATCGGACCGCAATCCGGGGTCCCTCGCTCGGTGCCCCCGGGGGCCGTGCTTTCGGGAGGAGTGGCGGCCGCGCCCCATCAGGAGTGGTTAAAGGTGATGACGCTTTTGCCCCAGTTGGCGAAATTGTGGAACACGGTGCGCCACCTCGAACGGAAGCTCTCTCAGATGGCGCCGAAAAGTAAAAAAGGAGTCAAAAAACATGCTCGACATTAAGGAGATCTTTAAACGGATTCCGCACCGTTATCCTTTTCTCCTGGTCGACCGAATCGTGGAAATCGAAGAGGATCAAAGGATCGTAGGGATCAAGAATGTTACCGTCAATGAGAGTTTCTTTCAGGGGCATTTCCCCCACCGACCCGTTATGCCGGGCGTCTTGATTTGTGAAGCCATGGCTCAGGTTGGCGCCATCTTCGCCTACTCGGTCGGAGGTGGCTTGGACAATGGCAAGGTCTTTATGCTGACAGGCCTGGATCGGGTTAAATTCAAGCGGCCTGTGGAACCCGGGGACCAGCTGCGTCTGGAGTTGACCTCATTGAAGCGTCGAGGCTCTTTCTGGAAAATGTGGGGAGTGGCCACGGTGGATGGAATGATCGTGGCGCAGGCGGAGATATCAGCCATGGAAGTGCCCGTGGAGTAACCATTTTCATTTTGTAATGCGCCGAAGGCGAGAATGACTAAGATTCATGAAAAAGCCCTGGTTGATGCGCGCGCGGAGCTGGCTGCCGACGTAGAGATTGGCGCGTACTGCGTAATCGGCCCAAAGGTCAAAATCGGTAAAGGGACACGCCTGAAATCCCACGTAGTGGTAGAAGGGAATACGACCCTGGGCGAGGGCAACGTGATCTTCCAGTTCGCCTCGGTCGGTTCCGTTCCGCAGGATCTCAAGTATCGGGGCGAGGACAGCCAACTCATCATCGGAGATCGCAACACCATCAGGGAGTTCGTTTCTCTCAATCCCGGAACCGCAGGGGGAGGGATGATAACCCGCGTCGGGAATCATAACCTTTTTATGATGTATTGCCACATCGCGCATGATTGTGTTCTCGGTAGCCATAATATAATCGCCAACGGGGCGACTCTCGGCGGGCATGTGGTGATTGAGGACTATGTGATTGTGGGGGGACTTGTCGGCATCCACCAGTTTGTAAGGGTTGGAACGAGCGCGATTTTGGGGGCGGGATCAATGGTCTCGAAAGATATCCCCCCCTACTGTAATGCTACCGGGGACCGGGCGAAGCTCAGGGGACTCAACCGGGAAGGCCTCAGGCGTAAAGGGTTTACCGGGGAGCAGATCGCCACGTTAAAGAAAGCTTACCGCATTATCTTCCAGTCGGGGTTAAGGACCAAAGATGCCTTGAAGGAGGTTAAGCGGGAGTTTCCCGAATCGCCCGAGATAGAGCGCCTGGTTGTTTTTATCGAAAGGTCGCAGAGGGGAATATGCCGGTAGTCAAAGCCGTCAGCAATCGGTTTTCAGCTTATGGCTTCTGGGCTGATAGCTGAGAGCTATTTCATGAGAAAGCTTGGGCTTATCGCCGGGAATGGAAAATTCCCGCTGATCTTCGCTGAACAGGCAAAGCTGGAAGGGGTCTCTTTGGTAGCTGTGGCCCATCGCGGGGAAACTCCAAAAGCGATTGAAAAGGTGGTGGACGCGGTGACGTGGGTCTATGTCGGAGAATTAGGGAAGATTATTCGCACGTTTCATCAGGCCGGGGTCAAGGAGGCGGTGATGGCCGGTGGGATTCAGAAGGTGAAACTCTTTTCGAATTTCCGGCCGGATCTGAGAGGCGCGGCCTTCCTGGCTCGGATGAAAAGCCGTGAGGACGATCAGCTTTTGAGAGGGGTAGCCGGGGAGCTCGAAGGGGAAGGTATACGTGTCTTGGAGTCAACCCTTTTTCTTTCTCAAATCATGCCGCCGAAAGGGGTTCTCACTCGGCGCTCACCGACCCCGCAACAATGGGAAGATATCCGCATCGGGTTTGAGACGGCTAAAGAGGTAGGGCGGTTGGGGGTTGGGCAAACCGTTGTGGTCAAAAACCGGGTGGTTTTGGCTATCGAGGCGGTTGAGGGGACGGATGCGGCTATCCGCAGGGGCGGGGTGTTGGGCAAGAAGGGTTTTGTCGTGGTCAAAGTCAGCAAGCCCCAGCAGGACCTGCGGTTTGATGTGCCTGCGGTTGGTGTTGATACGATCAGGATTTTATCAGAGTTGAAGGGCGCTGTTTTGGCTATTGAGGCGGGCAAGACAATCCTTTTGGAAAAAGAGGAGTTGCTGGGAGAGGCGGATCGGAAGAGGATCGTGGTCGCTGCCGTTAGCTTTTAACCTGGAAAAGACGTGACCCAAGAAGCAAGGATTCCGGTTGGAGTAGTCGGTGTCGGATATGCAGGCCGATTTCATGCGGAGAAGTATGCTGCCTCAAAAAAGGCGGAGTTGGTCGGAGTGGCGGATATTAACCAGGAACGAGCCCTGCAGGTCGGGCAAAAGTTGGGGGTCCTTTCCCACACCGACTATCGCGAGCTCTTCGGTCGGGTTCGGTGCGTAAGTATCGCGGTCCCGACGCGTTTGCACTACGCGGTCAGTCGGGATTTTCTCGCGGCGGGAATCGATGTCCTGGTGGAGAAGCCCATGGCGGCCTCCCTGGAGGAGGGAAGCGAGTTGGTGACCCTGGCCAGGGAAAAGGCGCTCGTGCTCCAGGTCGGCCATCTGGAGAGATTTAACCCTGCGATCCGAAGGCTGGAGGGAGTGATTCAAGAGCCCAGATTTGTCGAGTGCCATCGCCTTGCCCCCTTCGTAGAGCGCGGCACTGACGTGGACGTCGTATTGGATCTGATGATCCATGATATCGATGTGATCGCCAGTCTGGTGCGCTCACCCGTTGAGAGGGTGGAGGCGGTAGGGGTGCCGGTTTTAACCGACAAGCCCGATATAGCTAATGCGCGTATTACGTTCGCCAACGGCTGCATTGCCAATGTAACCGCGAGCCGGGTTTCCATGAAGCGGGAGCGCAAAATTCGGTTTTTTCAGCCGGATGCCTATATCTCGATTGATTACGATCAGAAGCGGGCGCAGATTTACCGTAAGCCGGGAAAAGGAGCAGGGTGGCAGGATATCCGGGCGGAGTCGATTGAGATTAGCGACGGAGACGCCCTGGCCGATGAAATTGATTCTTTCTTGGATTCGGTCCGGAGTCGCGGCACCCCCTTGGTCAGCGGAGAGGAGGGGCTGAGGGCCCTGGAAATTGCCACGATGATCAGTGAACGGCTGTGATCCCCAGTAGTCAGACCGGCAATGAATCCGTCAAACGACCGAAACGGGTCATGATCGTGGTTGGGGAAGCCTCAGGAGATCTGCATGGGGCTCATCTAGTGAAGGCCCTCTACCGGCGAGATCCGACGTTAGAGATATTTGGTGTTGCAGGTGACGGGCTGAAGCGCGAAGGGATCAAGGTTATTTTCGATGTCGATCGGCTTACGGGAATGGGTTTCGCCGAGCTGGCGGGGAATCTTAAAACGATCTGGCAAGCCTATAGGCTATTGCGGAAGGCGCTGCGAGAAGAAAGGCCGAACCTTCTGATCTTGGTTGATTTCCCGGAGTTTAACTTGCGTCTTGCGCGACTGGCAAAAAAGTCGGGGATTCCCGTTCTCTATTACATCAGCCCCCAAGTATGGGCTTGGCGGAAGCGCCGGACGCAGAAGATTGCCCGCTGGGTCGATCGGATGGCAGTGGTCTTTCCCTTTGAAGTCCCGCTGTATCAAAACGAAGGGGTGGCCGTGAGCTTCGTTGGCCATCCGCTGTTGGATTTGGCTCATTCCAGCGAACCTCGTGAGCGGACCTTGACGCAGTATGGACTGGATCCGTCCAGGCAAACCATTGCCATCCTTCCCGGGAGCCGCAGCCGCGAAGTTGCGTATCACCTCCCCCCGATGCTCGAAGCCGCCGATCGTTTGGAGCGCCAGTTGGAGGCGCAATTCATTCTGGTTCGCGCCACGACTGTCGAGAGGGGTATTTTAGATGGGATCCTGGAGAAGGCTGCCGTGAAGGTTCCTATCGCTGAAGGAAATACTTATAATGTCCTCCATGCCTGTGATCTTGTTTGGGCGGCTTCCGGGACGGCCACCCTGGAGACGGCGCTGATGTTGAGGCCTATGGTCATCGTTTATCGCCTGTCTTGGCTGACTTACGCCTTGGCCCGCCTGCTGGTTCGGGTGAGCCATATCGGGATGGTCAATATTATTGCCGGCGAATCAGTAGTTCCGGAATTAATCCAAAGCGATGTGACGGCGGATAAAATCGTCGCAGAGAGCCGGGCGATCTTGCAGGATCCTGAGTTGCGTAAGCGGATAGTAAGCAAATTGTCGCAGGTGAGGGAAAAACTCGGCTCCCCAGGGGCGTCCGAGCGGGTGGCGGAAATCGCATTTTCCATGATTTCGTAAGAGAAGAAAAGGGAAAAGCATTTGAAGAATTACCGACGCTTGCTAAGGTATCTCCGGCCTTATGTCTGGCCGTATTTCACCATAGCTATGGTCTGCATGGCGGGGTATAGCGCCACGAGCGGGGCGTTGCCCTTTCTGGTCCAGCGGGTCATTGATGATGTCTTTGCTCAAAAGGATAAAACGTCTCTATTTTACCTCCCCTTCTTGATCATAGGAGTGTTTGCCTTTCGTGGGCTCGTGAACTTTGGCGATCACTACCTCACTGCTTATGTCGGTCTGCGCATCATTAACGATGTGCGCGACGGACTGAATCGCCACCTGCAATTTCTCTCCCTTTCTTTTTTCCAGCGCCATCCGACGGGCACTTTGATTTCACGGGTTACCAATGACGTCTCTCTGGTGCGGTCGGCGTTAACGGATTCGGTTGCTTCGTTGATACGGGATACCACTTCTCTCTTGGCGTTGATCGTGGTCGCGTTCCTAAAGGACTGGGTGCTGGCCACCATCGCGTTTGTTGTCTTTCCCGCCTCGGTTTTGCCTATCACCCGGATGAGCAAGAAGATCAAGCGTTTTACCAAGCGGGGGCAGGTTGCCAAGGGAAACCTCACGAACCTCTTGCAGGAGAGCATACAGGGCAATCGAATTGTTAAAGCCTTCGGGATGGAAAAGTACGAAATCGATCGATTCCAGGAGGAAAATCAGAGGGTTTTTAAACAATCGATCCGCGGATCTCGCACCCAGTCCGTGGTAACGCCGGCCATGGAGCTCTTGGCCTCATTTGCGATCGGGGCAGTGGTTTGGTATGGCGGTTCTAGCGTGATTGCAGGCGGACGGACCCAGGGGGAATTTATGGCCTTTATGACCGCCATGTTCCTCATGTACCAGCCGTTCAAGCACCTGACCCGGACCTATACGACGATTCAACAGGGTCTTGCCGGCGCCGAAAGAATTTTCGAGGTTTTAGATGAGGAATCGGAAATCAAGGATCGAGCGGATGCCCAGCCCATATCCGGATTTTCCCGGATGATCGAGTTCCACGATCTTAGCTTCGGTTACGGTGACGAATTGGTTTTAAACAACATCAATCTTAAAATCAGGGCGGGAGAAATGGTGGCCTTGGTAGGGATGAGCGGGGTGGGCAAGAGCACCCTGGCGGATCTCATCCCAAGGTTTTACGAGGTGACCTCAGGCAAGATCACCATCGACGGAGCGGATATTCGCGATGTGACCCTCCAGTCGCTGCGTTTTCAAATCGGCATGGTGTCGCAACATACCTTTCTTTTTAATGATACGGTGAGGAACAACATCGCCTACGGCGATCCCTCTAAGGATATGGATCACATCGTGGCAGCGGCGCAGGCGGCCTATGCCCATGATTTTATCATGGCCCTGCCACAAGGCTATGACACTATGATCGGCGAGTTGGGGATGAGGCTTTCCGGCGGGCAGCGGCAGCGGCTGGCGATTGCGCGCGCTTTGCTCAAAGACGCGCCCATTCTCATCCTGGATGAGGCGACATCATCTTTGGATACGGATTCAGAGAGACTGGTTCAGGAGGCGTTGGAGAACCTGATAGTTCGTCGCACTAGCCTCGTCATTGCCCATCGGCTATCAACCATTCGCAAGGCGACCCGCATCGTGGTTTTGGTCGACGGGTCGATCGTTGAGGAAGGAACGCACGAGGAGTTGCTGGCGCGGAAGTCCGAGTATAGCAGGCTTTATACCCTGCAGTTTTTGAAAGATGAGGGAACCTCCCATGGCGAGATCCTTCATTAAGCTTCTATGATCTATTGGATCTATAATTCGCTTCTTTCTCTCTCTATCGTGCTCTTCCTGCCCGCGCTCCCTCTATTGTTTCTCTCAGGACGGAGATTCCGCCAAGGGTTCTTCCAGCGGATGGGTTTTTATCCCCGCAAAATTTGCCAGTCGGTGCGGGGAACCCGTCCCATCTGGATCCATGCGGTTTCCGTAGGCGAGGTTCTCTCCGCGGAACATCTGGCAGGGCAACTCAGGGAGAGATTCCCGGGACGAAAAATCCTGCTCTCCACTTTTACCTCCACGGGAAATGAGATCGCCCGGGAGAGCGGCGCGGCGGATATTGTTATCTTTTTGCCCTTGGATCATCCGTGGATTGTGCGCCGGGCTTTAAATCTTTTTGATCCTGCTCTTATGATATTTTTGGAGACGGAGATTTGGCCCAATTTTCTGCGCATGGCTTATCGTCGGGGAATTCCCACGGTGTTGCTTAGCGGCCGGCTATCCCCGGGCGCTTTTCGACGTTATGCTTTCTTCCGCGTGTTGTTCTCCCGGGTGGTGCAGCAATTTGTTGCCGTGGGGATGCAGACCGAAGGGGATGCGGAACGCATGAGCTCCCTGGGCCTCGATCCGCGGCGAATCTCGGTGACGGGGAGTCTCAAGCATGCCTTCCGGGGAGCGACGGACGGGAAGGAACGGGACAACGGTGAAGTGGACTTGCCGAGCGCAAGGAAACAGGGCAGGCAGGTATTGGTTGTGGGGAGCACTCACCGGGGAGAGGAAGAGATACTCTTGGATGTATTTCTCTTTCTCAAAACGGGTTTTCCAGATCTCCTGCTGGTTTTGGCTCCGCGGCACCCGCAGCGCTTCACCGAGGTCGAGAGGATGCTGCAAAAGAGGAACCTACGCTATGAGAAAAAAAGTCAGATGAACGGCAGAGAGGGCAGTTCTGCGGACGCGATTTTTTTAGACACGCTGGGTGATCTTCCGGCCTTCTATTCCGTTGCCGACGTAGCTTTTATCGGCGGGAGTCTGGTCGATGCGGGAGGGCATAATCTTATGGAGCCCGCGCGTTTTGGCAAGCCGGTTCTGTTCGGACCGTATATGACCAATTTCGCCGATGTCGCCAAGGAGATGAAGCGAAAAGGGGGAGGCGTTGAGGTTCACGGGCGGGAGGATCTTATTCGCGAGATCTCGGCACTCCTGACCGACCGGGGGAGGGCGGAGCGTATGGGGAGGATTGCCTACAGTGTGGTGGAAGGAGACCGTGGCGTGATGGACCGGAGTATCGCCTTAGTCTCCCGGTATCTGTATCCTTAGGTAAGCCACGCTGGAATTTAATGAATGGATCGTGGGCTCGAAGAGTTTGGGAGCATAATGATTTCCTGGGGCTTTTCTTTTGGCTTTCGTTGGTCCCGTTTTCTTTTCTTTATGGCCTGGGGATCCGAATCCGCAATCTTCTTTATTTTCTCGGATGGTTGCGTGCCCGGAGTTTGCCCTGTGCCGTGGTCAGCATCGGGAACCTGACGGTAGGAGGTACGGGAAAGACTCCCACAACCTTATGGCTGGCGCATGAACTGACGCAGCGGGGATATCGGGTGGCCATCCTGAGCCGAGGTTACAGGAAGACGAAAGCAGGAAACATCATCCTCGAGGCGGGATTTAACAAATCTTCTATGACTACAGAGGATACTCTAGTTGCGGGAGACGAGCCGATGATGATGGCCCGCTTATACGGCCAAAAGGTGGGCGTGGGAAGAAAGCGGTGCGAGGTCGGGGAACAGATGCTGCGCGGCGGGGAGCTGGACGTCGTGCTGCTGGACGATGGCTTTCAGCACCGCCAGTTGCGGCGTGATATCGATCTCTTGCTCCTGGGTTCGGATTGGAGTGGATGGCTGCTTCCCGCAGGTCCTTTTCGAGAGCCGAAGAGCGCCTTAAGCCGCGCGGATTTCTATCTGGTCACCGGCGCAAGGGAAAGGTGGGAGCCCATTTTAAGGGAGCGCTCTAGTGAAAATCTTTTTTTTGGTTCTCTTCAGGCCAAGGCCCTTTTTGGGTTGGAAGGAGAGCAGTGGAAAGAGTACCCGCTGAGTCTATTGTACCGAAGCAAGATCCTGGCAGTTTCCGCAATTGCCAATCCGACCCCTTTCTATCGCATGATCCACGACTGGGAAGGAGAGATTGTGGACACTATGGAGTTTCCCGATCACCATCTCTATTCCGCCAGGGATTGGCAGAGGATCAACCGTGCCGCTCGCAATGTAGATCTTATTGTCACAACCGAAAAAGACATCCTCAAGCTGGTCCGCTTCCCTTTTGCCAAAGAGAAATTTTTGGCCCTGCGCGTCGAGATGGTCTTACAAAATGGCAGTTCGTTGGTCAGGGCTGTTGAAGACGCGATTCAAGCAAAGGGGAAGAAGGAATGAATCCCTATGGTAATGGAGTCGACCGGTAAGGCGGCGGTTTTTGTTGATCGGGATGGAACATTGATAAAGGAGGTTGGTTATCTCAGCCGCCTCGAACAGATTGAGATACTACCGTTAGTTCCGGAGGCTATCCAGTTGTTTCATCAACAAGGGCTCAAAGTGGCTGTCATTACCAACCAGTCAGCGGTGGCTCGCGGTATTATAACAGAGGATAAACTCCAGCAGATTCACAAGGAGCTCACGGCGCAGCTGGCTAGACGCGGGGCCTTTCTGGATGGGATTTATTATTGCCCCCACCATCCAACCGAAGGGATGGCCCCCTACCGGATCTCTTGTAGTTGTCGGAAGCCCAATGCTGGTTTGGCCGAGCGGGCGGCTGCCGAACTCAATCTGGATGTTTCTCGGTCCTATGTAGTGGGAGATCAGTCGAGCGATATGGCGCTCGCCGCGCGCATCGGGGCCAAGGGGGTCCTCATTAATGCTGAGGGCGGTAGGGGCCAGGGGCAGGAATCCGGAGTCGCATTCTTGACTGTAGAGGATCTCTGGGAAGCGGCCCGGTGGGTGATCCAAGATCTTCGCGGATTGAAGTGATGGAACGCAGATGAAATCCCTGATAACGGGCGTGGCCGGCTTTATTGGTTCTCATCTGGCCGAAAGACTACTTGGGGAGGGCCATCAGGTATGCGGCATAGACATGTTCCTAGAGAACTATCCGCGCCGTCTCAAGGAATCGAACCTTTCCGGCCTAACCGGTCATTCTCGTTTCAAGTTTGTGGAAGGAGACTTGGCGCAAATGGACCTGACGGAGTTGGTTCAAGATGTCTCGTATGTTTTTCACCTGGCAGGTCAACCGGGGGTTAGAGCTAGCTGGGGTCGGGAGTTTGATCATTACACGCGCAATAACATCCTTGCCACGCAAAGGCTCCTGGAGGTTTGTAAGGGGCAGGGTATTAGGAAGTTCGTCTATGCGTCCTCGTCTTCGGTTTATGGGGATACCGAGGATCTGCCAATGAGAGAAGACAGTAGGCCTCGTCCCGTTTCGCCCTATGGGGTAAGCAAGCTGGCGGGGGAATATCTCTGCTATCTCTATTGGAAGAGCTTCGCCGTTCCTACGGTTTCGCTGCGATATTTCACGGTCTATGGCCCGCGCCAGAGACCGGATATGTTTTTTCACATTTTTATGCGCGCGCTGTGCAGAAACGAGGAGATTCCTCTCTATGACGATGGGACCCAGAGTCGAGACTTCACTTTTTGCTCTGATATCGTCGAGGGAACGCTTGCGGCAGCGCTCTATCCCGGATGCGGAGAGATATTCAATCTCGGCGGCGGCTCACGGACCAGCCTCTTCGAGGCGATAAAGATGGTAGAGGACATTGTGGGGAGGAGGGCAAGGTTGAATAAACTTGCGCGTCAACAGGGCGACGTGCGACATACGGAGGCAGAACTTGCCCGCGCAAGGGAGCAGCTAGGTTATTCTCCCCGGATGGCTTTAAAAGAGGGCTTGGCGCAAGAGTGGGAGTGGATAAAGGGGATCGGTAAGTAAAGAGAGATAGCATGTAAGGAGAGATATATGGCCATCAGTCAGGATTTATTGGATATCTTAGCGTGCCCGAAATGCAAGGGGGAAATTCATCTGAACCCAACCGGGGATGGCCTCACCTGCGAGGTATGCCGGTTGAGGTACCCCGTCAAAGACGACATCCCGATCATGTTAATTGATGAGGCGATCAAGTTATAGGGGTCTATAGAGTCATGGAGTCATGGAGTCATGGAGTCATGGAGTCATGGAGTCTTTGGGTCGGTACTCAACAGACCCAATGACCCAATAGACTCAAGAGACCCTCATGAATGCACTGGACAAGATCCTCGTCGTTCAGACCAGCTTTCTTGGGGACGCTGTTTTGACCACGCCTCTTTTAGCGGCACTCCGACGACTTTTTCCTCAGGCGGAATTGTCCGTGCTCTGCACCCCTCAGGCCAAGAGTATTTTTGTGGGCAATCCGAACGCCGATGCGATCATTACGGACGACAAAAGAGGGGAGGGGAGGGGATTGGCGGGTATGTGGCGCATGGCCAAAGTTCTGAGGAGCCGAGGATTTAAGATCGCGCTCTCGCCGCATAAGTCGCTGCGCAGCGCGCTGCTCCTTTTCCTTGCGGGGGTTCCCTGCCGCATCGGCTTCCGCCAGAGTGCCGGATGGTTTCTTTACCACCGCCGGGTGGATCGGGATCCAACCAGCCATGATGTAATCAGGAACCTGTCCCTTCTGCGTGCGTTGGAGATTGCTCCGGCAGAGCGTCGAGGGGATCTCCGAGTTGAAGCCGAGCCTCGGGCCTGTGAGGATGTGGGGCATCTATTCCGGTCTCTTGGGATCAGGCGCGAGGGAGTTATTTTTGGCATTAACCCCGGATCTGTCTGGCCGACCAAGAGGTGGGCCGCAGAAGGGTACGCGGAGTTAATGGCGCATCTGACGAGGAAATATTGCTGCCAGATACTGCTTTTCGGCGCTCCAGAAGATCAAAAGATCGCGGCCAGGATCCAGGAGCTTTCGGGCAATCTTGGGATCAACCTGGTCGGCAGGATGGATCTTCAGGGCCTGGCATGCGCCCTTGAATGGTGTGATCTATTTATTACCAATGACAGCGGTCCTATGCACATCGCAGTCGCGCGGGGAGTGCCTGTGGTATCTATCTTTTGTGCAACGACGCCGGCTCTTGGTTTTTATCCCTACTCCTCCAGGGCGGTGGTGATTGAGAAGGATTTGCCATGCCGTCCCTGTGGCTCTCACGGCGGCAGGCGCTGCCCTCTGGGCACAGAAGATTGCATGCGTTTAGTGACGGCGGAAGACGTCATGCGGGGCGTCGAGGGACTATTGAACAGTGGCCCTGCAAGCGTTGATCAGCACCTGCCCGAATTTATTACTGTTTAGTCATATTTCATGTCGACTCTTGGTGTTGTGATCTTGAGCCTGCGAGGGATGAAGCATCTCCCCCAATCACTGGAGAGCGTGAAGTGGGCGGACGCGATCACCGTGCTCCACGCCGGCGCAGGGGAGCCGTCGATCGGAGGGAATTATTTTCCTTCTCTGAGGCTGAGAAAAATTGCTTCACTGAGGGAACTGGGGGACCCTTCTTGGGAGATCGGGACGGATTGGGTTCTCCATCTCTGGGGGGAGGAGCGGGTAGAAGATGAACTCGGAGAGGAACTCCGGGCGCTGCGCCAGAGAGAATCATCCCGGGTTCCAATGGCTTATCGGATTCCGGTCCGTTCCCACCTTCTGGGTCGCTGGGTCAAAGGGAGTCTGTTGGGGCCGAGCCCGGCGCTTCGTCTAAGCCGCAGAGCGGAACATCTCCCCTCAGGATGGTGGGACTCAACAACGGAAAAGTCTCGAGAAGCCCTCCTATTACCCCACGGGTGGATCGGAGACTATGCTGCGACGGAGCTTAACGATGGCATTGATCGGCTTCAAAGCGTCTCCGAGCTTTGGGCCGAGGAATTTCGGGGCAAAGATCATGGCCTGAACCCGAAAGCTGCGGTGCTGCGCTCGTTTCAAGTCTTCGTAAAAATGCTGCTTATGAACGGTATTGTTATGAATGGATTTGCCGGCTTGACATTGTCGACCCTGGCCGCCTACCTTGTTCTCTTGACCGGGGCAAGAGCGTGGGAAGCGAGCAATGCCCGGACGAAAATTAAGAGCGTGGGTTAAGGTATCGTAGAATGGTCCGGGAATGGGTCTGGGGCGATGTTCCTGCAGGATTCCGCAGATTTTCTCCCAACCGTATGCAAATGGTCCTGGTACGCGAAGGGCTGGAAATTTACTTGGATCCGCAACGCTTTACCTCGCATGGTGAAATGGCAAAAGAGACGGCTCTTTATTACGGTAGAGGCAAACTCCTTTCGTTCCCATTGAAAAATGGCAGCGCCGCGCTGGTTCGTGTCTACCGTCACGGGGGTCTTCTGCGGCAACTCACGGGCAAAATTTTCTTTACCTGGCCGCCACGGCCGTTTAGGGAGCTGGCTACCACGGTGGAAGCCCGACGGAGAGGTGTGCCGACCTTAGAAATCCTTGGGGCCTGTGTCGAAAGGGTTTGGGGCCCTTTTTACCGCGGCTGGCTGGTTACCCGCGAGCTTAAGGGGGCGCACGATTTTTGGGCGGCGCTGCAAAACGAGGCCTACTCTGAGAAGGAAGGAATGTCTCTGCTGCAGTCTGTCGCCCGCAGCGTTAGATGTATGCATCAGCAGGGGGTTTATCACGGGGATCTCAATCTGAAGAATATCGTGGTCCGCCGGGAGGGAGATGCGATAAAGAGCTATCTTATTGATTTCGATAAGGCCAGGCTTTTCTCCGGAAGGGTGCCGGCGGATAGTGCCCGGAAAAACCTCAGACGACTCCTCAGGTCGATTGGCAAATTGGATCCTGACAGGCGGCGCCTTTCGCGGGAAGCCTGGGATCTATTTATGCGCTTTTACCGCGAGGCCGACCTGGGATGAATCTGGATTCGCATAAAATTCTCATCGTTCTGCACGGTTCTATAGGTGATGTGACACGAGCCCTCCCGCTTGCGAATCTGATCCGGCGGCGCTATCCGAATGCGAGGCTCTCCTGGTCCATTGAGCCGGCGGCCTTTCCGCTAGTGGAGAACCATCCTGCTGTGGACGACGTCATCTTGCTTGACCGGAGCCGCTGGTGGCAGAGCCTTGGGCCTTTCCTGAAACGGATTCGCTCGGGACGGTTCGACCTGGTGCTGGACCTGCAGAGGCTGTTAAAGAGCGGCTTGATCAGCTGGTGGAGCGGCGCGCCCTGTCGGCTAGGCTTTCATCGGTATGATGCCAAGGAGTTCAACTGGCTATTTAACAATCACCATATTCCTCCCGCAGGGGACGGAATATCCAAATTGTCCCATTACTTGAAGTTCGCCCAATGGCTCGGTATTGATCCGTATCCTGTGGAGTGGCGGCTTCATTTGCTGCCGAGAGAGGAAGCTCAAGTGGAGGGGATGCTGCGGGGCGTGGGGAGCCATTTTGCTGTTTTTTTTGTCGGTAGCCGTTGGGAGAGTAAAAAATGGTTCCCCGCCGAAACGACGAAATGCGCGGCCGCGCTCCAGAAGCGCTATGGGCTTGACATCGTTCTTTTGGGTGGAAAAGAAGATGCTAACTTTGCCGGGGAAGTCGAAGGGTTTGGACTGCAGCGGATTACCAATTGGGTGGGCAAGACCTCGCTTCGACAGGCTATCGGGATTCTTGCCAGAGCCCAGGTCTCGATAGGACCGGATACAGGGTTGATGCATCTTTCAGCGGCAGTAGGGACACCGGTAGTCTCGTTGTGGGGCGCCACGAGTCCGACGCGAACCGGCCCCTACGGCTGTCAGGACCTGGCCATTCGGGGAGAAGCCCCCTGTTCTCCCTGTTACCTCAGGAGATGCCGGATCGGGCGCATCTGTATGCAGTCTATTGACGTTGAGAAGGTCGTGGCCATGGTGGGAAAAGTGCTCTCGCAAAAAAGTGAGGCCCGTGGCGCTCGGAACTAAATACCAATCTTACCAAGAAGGCGAGTGGAGCCTCCTGGTCCTTTCGGAGCGCTGGAGTGAAGGGTTGTGGGGAGAGGTTTTGCGCCACTTGAGAGATGAGGCCCGCGCGGATCATCCGCAGACGCGGCGCTTTCATTACCCGCCGGGAGAAAACGGCCGGGAGTTCTATTTGAAGATATATTACCCTTCCCGTGTCCTGGGGTCTTTCAAAGATCTCTTCCGTCACTCCAAAGCCTTCCGGGCTTTGAAGCAGGGAGCAGCCTTGTCCCAGCGAGGCTTCCATGTTCCGCTTACCATAGCGGCGGGAGAAGAAAGAAGTCTTCGCTTGCTGGGCAGGGCCTTTCTTTTAACATTGGGAGTAGGCGGGTCTCCGCTGCCGCTCTTTCTCCGGAAAAGCAGCTCTTTCCCTTTGGATGGCCCCGCCTTGAGGAGTAAGAGGGAATATATAAAGGAACTGGCGTTGGCCACGCATCGTCTCCACGGATGTGGTTTCGTCCATGGCGATTTGGTCCCTTCGAACATTCTGGTCCAGGCTCAAGATGGGAGAGTTACTTTTTTTTACATGGATAACGACCGTACCCGGCGCTATCCGGCATGGCTCCCCCATCTTTTATGGAAACGGAATCTGGTGCAGCTCAATCGCTTTGTCTTAGCTGGGATTACCCTTCAGGACCGGATGCGGTTCTTGAAAGCATATTTGGGAGGGAAGACCTGGGAGAGGAAAGGGCGCCGATTGGCGCGGTGGCTGGAGAAGAAAACCAGAAAAAGACGCCTGGAGTGTGACCGGATAGCCGCCCAGGTCAGCTTTAGAGAGCTCATGCGATGGAATGGACGTTTTGCCAGGAATATTCAATAGATAGCATTAGAATATCATGATTAACATTAATTCAAGAAACGTGCTTGTTTTACACCTTGCCGGGCTGGTGTTTCTCTGCGGCATTCTGTTCTTTTCCTTCCTTGATTGGGCCCCTTTTTTTGACAAGGGAGAGCCGAGGGAGGCGCTGGTCGTGCAGGAGATCTTTGCTCATGGGGATTGGCTGTTCCCGTTGAAATGGGGGAAAGAGGTTCCTTCCAAGCCCCCTTTATTCCACTGGTTTGCTGCCATGGCCTCGAAGGCTTGGGGCGGGCTAACCGAGGCCACTGTCCGTTTTCCGTCGGCCCTCTTCGCGACTGTTGGCGTTTTGTCTCTCTATTTTCTCGGCAGAAGGCTCTTTGATCCGCAGGCCGCTTTTTTAGGGGCAATCATCCTTTCTACTTCTGTACCGTACCAGAGCATGGCGATCTCTGCCCGAGTGGACATGACTCTGACTTTTTTTGTAACCCTAGCCCTGGTGATTTTCTATTTAATCTATCGGAACGACCTCACCGGGAATTTCGCTTACTACTGTTTCTATTTTATTCTGGGGATAGGTATCTTGGCTAAAGGCCCCGTTGGCCTTGTCCTCCCAGGAATGGTAATATTTTCTTTTGTCGGGCTGAAGAAGAGATGGGATCTTTTGTCCCGAATCTCTCTTCACCCGGGGGTGATCCTTACTTTAGCGATTGGCATGTCGTGGTATGGGATAGCCTTGATGAGGGGAGGGGAAGATTTTTTCAACCGACAGCTCCTTCATGAAAATCTGGCCCGTTTTTTTGTTTACGGTGAAGGGGGTTCCGGCCATCAGAAGCCGTTTTACTATTACTTCCCCTATCTCATTCTCGGAGGCCTGCCCTGGAGCCTTTTTTTACCGTTTGCGATGGCACAGTGGTTTAAAGATAGAGCCTTTTCGAAGGATTCTATCCTCTTTCTCCTTCTCTGGGTTGGGATTGTCTTTTTCTTCTTTTCTCTTTCCGCGGGGAAGCGGGCCATCTATCTCCTCCCCCTCTATCCTCCCCTTTCCCTCCTTATCGGTTTATGGCTCGCGCAACCAGGCACCGAAGGAAGAATCCGGCTCCTAGGGTTAAAGTCCGTTGGCTGGCTGGCGGTTTTCATGGGCTTGACTATGCTGGCTGTTTTTTTGCTAGTTGCGGCGGGAAATGGTACGTCCGGGCTCTTATCTTATTTTGCGGTGATGCTTAAACCTAAGGATCGAGCAAATCTCTCAATCGTCCAGCAAACCTTGGATCGAGCAGGATGGTTTTTTCTCCCCTTTTTGTTTTCGTCCGCACTCCTTTGGCTTTCCGTAGCTCGGAATCTATTGACCCTAAATGCGCGAGCCGCAGCGTTCGGTCTCGCTTGTTTGTCGGTGCTTACGGGCGTGCTGGTTCAGGGAGCCGTCATGCCCGCCATCGCCGAGTCCAGGAGTTATAAGCCTTTTGTCACGGAGGTTAAGCGTCAGCTTGGGGAGAATGAAAATTTGTATCTATACGGCGAAGGGTGGGATTACGCGCCGGTGTTTTTTTACCTGGGTGATCGGGTGCAGGTGATCAGAGCTGGCCTACCTTCGATGCAGGAGAAGATGCAGGAGTCGGGCGATTATTATATTATGGGTGAAAGGGAGTGGAGGAAGATCGCGGCGGGGGAGGCAGGGGTCATTCCTGTCGAGTTAAGAAGCCGGGGAACAGGACCCGACGGGAAGGACCCGATCGTTTTGGTTCGAGGAATGAAAAGCGGGAAAGGTAAATAAATGAAAACGGTTATTCTCTGCGGTGGGTTGGGGACGAGGCTCAGGGAAGAAACAGAGTTTCGACCCAAGCCTATGATCGTGATCGGCGGAAAGCCGATCCTATGGCATATCATGAGGACATACTCCTTCTTTGGGTTCAAAGACTTCATTCTTTGTCTGGGCTATAAAGGTGAGGCGATCAAGAATTATTTTCTTGAGTACGACTTGGTGCACAGTGATTTTACTGTCCGACTGGGGACCAAGGAGATTACGCGCCATTCTGTATTTCATGACGAAAGCGATTGGCAAGTTACGCTGGCGGAGACCGGGCTTCAGACCATGACGGGGGGACGGATCAAGAGGATTGAAAAGTATATCGATGGGGAGGACTTTATGATGACCTACGGCGATGGGCTGGCAAACATTGATGTCGATCGCCTCTTCAAGTTTCACAAGGAAAAGGGGAAGATTGCTACCGTTACCGCGGTGCGGCCGGTAGCGCGCTTTGGGGAGCTTGCGGTGAATGGAGATCTCGCGGAATCGTTTCTGGAAAAACCGCAGATCGAAAGCGGTTGGATCAATGGGGGATTCTTGGTGTTCCGGAAAGAGGTATTTAACTATTTAGATGAGGACTGCGTGTTGGAGAAGGAGCCGATGGAAAGGTTGGCCCGGGAGAAGCAATTGGCGGTCTATAAACACGCCGGGTACTGGAGATGCATGGATACCTACCGGGATTTGGAGGCCTTAAGCCACGAATGGGAGAGCGGACATCCGGGATGGCAGGACTTACCCAAAGACTCCATAGCAGGGACCGGTAAAAAGGGTGCGAGGTGCTGAATGATTCAAGGAGTATCCATTCGTCCGTTGAAACAAATCCCCGATGAGCGGGGAAAGGTCATGCATATGCTACGGCGTGATGATCCTTGGTTCGAAAGGTTCGGGGAGATCTATTTTTCCGTGATCTATCCGGGCGCTATCAAGGCCTGGCATCTTCACAAAATCATGACCTTGAACTACGGAGTGGTTAGCGGGGCAATCAAATTGGTTCTCTACGATGACCGGGACGGTTCGCCTACGAAGGGGGAGCTTCAGGAGATCTTCACCGGCGAAGAATGCTACTCGTTGATTACCATTCCGCCGAATATCTGGAACGGGTTCAAAGGGATCGGCGCCAAGCCGGCCCTTGTGGCCAATTGCGCTACGGAACCTCATGATCCGTCTGAAATTGTTCGGATGGATCCTTTCTCTAAAAAGATTCCCTACAACTGGGACATCAAGCATGGGTAGCCAGAGGGCTGCGGTCATCGGCGCGTCGGGTCTAGTCGGTCGGGCCCTGATGCGGGTGCTGGAGAATAACCGATGCGAGGTTGCGGGGACCTATGCAACTCATTCCGGCGACGGATTGCTTCCCCTGGATATTTCCGAGCCCTCCCAGGTACGGGATTGGTTCCGCCTCATCCAGCCCGAGACGGTGTTTTTAACCGCGGCTCTAACCAATGTAGAATACTGTGAAGACCATCCGGAGGAGGCATATAGGGTTAACGTAGAAGGAGCAAGGAGCGTCGCGGAGGAGGCGGCTCGCTGTCGTTCGAAGCTGGTTCTCTATTCTACTGACTATATTTTCGACGGCGAGAATGGTCCGTACGATGAGGCGGCTCAGCCCTCCCCCGTGAGTATTTACGGGAGGAGCAAGGCGGAGGGCGAGAAAGTTATTCGGGAGATGCTGGAGGATTACCTTATCGTGCGCACCACGGTTGTATACGGATGGGATCGACGGTCAAAGAATTTTGCCATGCAGGTTTACCAGAAGCTTCAGGGCGGCGTGCCCATTCAAGTGGCCGAAGATCAGATTGGCAACCCGACCCTGGTGGACTACCTGGCGGAGGCGAGTGTTCGTTTGGTTCAGCAAAAGACGAATGGGATAGTGAACATTGTGGGTAAGGATCTGCTCCCCCGCTCGGAATTCGGCAAAGCCCTGGCGAAGTTTTTTGGTCTGGACCCTGAAATGATACAGGCCGTCCCTACCGCCGGTTTAAAGCAACGTGCCCGTCGGCCCCTTCACGGCGGCCTGAAGGTTGAAAAACTCAACCGGTTATTGGGTACGGAGGCTATGCCCCTGGAGGAGGCCTTGAAGCGTCTCCGCAGACAGTGGCGGGGCGATGCCCAGATCACCTACGTTAAGGCGGATCGGAGTGGAAAATCGGCGCGTATTGCCAGGGAGATCTTCGACCGGGTTAAAGAGTATTATGAACTGGTGCACCGGGAGAAGGAGTTTGTGCCCTTCAAAACTCCAATTCCTTACGCCGGCAGGGTATTCGATGAGCACGAGATGGTCAGTCTAGTCGATAGTGCGCTTGATTTCTGGTTGACGCTCGGGCCTTACGGAGATCTCTTCGAGAAAAAGATGAGGAGGTTCTTTGCAGCCCGCGACTTCATTTTGGTGAACTCGGGCTCTTCAGCCAACTTAGTTGCGGTTGGGACCCTGATGTCCCATGACTTGGACGGTCACCTCAAAAAAGGTGACGAGGTGATTACCCCGGCTGTGACCTTCCCTAGCACCATGGCTCCCATCGTTCAAAACGGACTTATCCCCGTTCTGGTTGATGCGGAGGTCGGCACCTACAATATCAATCCGCACCTTATCGAAGCGGCTATTTCTCCCCGCACCCGCGCCCTGGTTATTCCTCATACCCTGGGCAATCCGTGCGATATGGATATCATTTGCGATGTCGCGCGGCGGCACCATCTTTTTTTGATCGAAGACGCCTGCGATGCGCTGGGATCGACGTTCCGGGAAAAATTGGTTGGAAGTTTCGGGGATATCGGGACTCTCAGTTTCTTCCCGGCCCATCACATCACCATGGGAGAGGGGGGTGGTGTGATTGTTAACAATGCCCGGCTTTCGAAGATTGCCCGGTCCTTACGCGATTGGGGAAGGGATTGCTGGTGCGCTCCGGGTGAATCCAACACCTGCACGAAGCGCTTCGGCTGGCAGTTGGGGGATCTTCCGGAGGGTTACGATCATAAGTACATCTATTCGCATATCGGCTATAACCTGAAGCCCACGGATCTCCAGGCGGCTATCGGTGTTGTGCAGGCGGACCGGATTCCCGAATTCGTGGCAAAGCGTCGGAGAAATTTTTCGCGGCTCTACGAGGCCTTGGAGCCCTATCAAGAATTCGTCATTTTACCCCAACTGGATCCCCGCTCTCAACCGGCCTGGTTTAGCTTTCCCATCACGGTCAAACAGGGAGTCTCTAAAAGGGAACTGGTGCAGTGGTTGGAGACAGCCAGGATAGAGACGCGGGCGGTCTTTGGCGGCAACATTCTCCGCCAACCTGGATATGCGAACATTGAATGTCGGGTTTACGGTGACCTTAGGGAATCTGATAGGATTATGCGGGATACCTTCTTTATCGGGGTCTATCCGGGACTGACGCAGGGGATGGTCGACTTCATGGTTGAGCGTCTGAAAGGTTTTTTCTCCCGAATTTAATAAAGCAGTCAAAGTGAATAAGGAACAGTGAGTAGTTCTTCCACCAAGCTCAGAATCGCGATTTATATCCCCACTTATAACGCGGCCCATACGCTCCCGTTGGTCCTCGACCGGATCCCGGAAGACGTGAAGAGCCGGGTAGAGGAAATCTTTATCGTGGACAACGCCAGTCCCGACAATACCTACCTGATAGGGGTCGGGTATAAAAACGAGAAGGGCATGCACAACCTCAACACCTACAGAAACGAAAGAAATCTGGGATACGGCGGCAGTCAAAAAGTCGCCTATCGCCATGCCATCGAGAGGGGTTACGACGCGGTAGTGATGCTTCACGGGGATGCTCAATACGCTCCGGAAAAAATCGGCACCCTTCTTGAACCTTTTGAAAAAGGGGAGGCGGACATGGTTTTTGGCTCCCGGATAGCCGGACTCCCACTGAAAGGAGGGATGCCCCTCCATCGCTTTCTAGGTAACAGGTTCCTGACTACGGTGCAGAATTACGTCCTGGATTGGGACCTTTCCGAATACCACTCCGGCTTCCGTGTATTCAGCTGTGCCGCTCTGAAACGGGTTCCCTTTCATTTGTGTTCGGACGATTATCATTTTGATACCGAGATCCTAATCCAGTTCAAGCTGAAGGGGCTGCGCGTCGTGGAAAGGCCCATTCCCACTCACTACGGCACCGAGAGAAGCTACGTCAACGTATGGCGCTACGGCCTTGATATCCTGTACTCTATGGCGGAGTATGTTCTGCATCAGAAAGGAATCCGCAAGGTCGAAAAATTCGACATCACGTAGCATTTGGCCGCCCTGTCGGTGCGTTATGTACAATCGGCCTATATTGCGTTCTGTCAGCGAGGCTTGGTCCAGCGAAGGCAGTCGCGAGAAAAGGATCCTAGACCTGAGCTGCGGCGGCGGGATGACCTCTCGTATGCTGGCGTCGCACGGATTTGAAGTCGTGGCTACGGATTATGGCTCCCCGCCGTCGATGGAGGGTCCCATCTATCGTGTCGGCGGAGTGGATCTCAACGAATACCTGCCCTTTAAGAGCGGCATCTTTGACGGGGTGAATTTGACCGAGGTCATAGAGCATATTGAGCATCAGGCGCAGCTCATCCGGGAAATTGCCCGTGTCATGACAAGGGATGGCGTCGTGGTAATCAGCACCCCCAACGTTCTCAATGTTCTCTCCCGGCTCCGCTTTCTATTCACGGGCTTTCTCCGCGGGCGAGTCCGACCGGCGCATTACACGCGCAAACCTGGCCAGGCGCCCAATATTTACCTGATCCATTTTTATGAGCTGTACTATCTCCTCTTTCACTGCGGGTTCGAGATTGTCGAGCTCAGAAAAACAAAGGTGAAGTTTGCCCCGGTCTTCTTCACGCCGTTTTTGTATCCGTTCATGTGGCTTTTCAGCCTCGAGGCGGTGATCCATGCCGAGAAGGACCCGGTCCAGAGGAGCTACAATTGGCAGATCCTGAAATACCTGTTCAGCCACGCGCTGCTATTCTCCGACAATATCGTAGTGAAGGCGAGAAAAAAAAGGATTGATGAAAATCGCATTGGCCCATAAAAGGCTGGACCTGTCCGGAGGGACGGAAAGAGATTTTTACCTCACCGCAGAGGGATTGAGGGACCTGGGCCATGAGATCCATCTCTTTTGCAGCGAGTTCGCTGTTGAACCTCCGCACGGAATCGTTGCCCACAAGGTGCCGGTCTTGGCTCTGGGCAGAACAGCGCGTCTCGTGAGCTTTGCTTTTCTGTGCCCCAGGATCATTGCCCCTTACAAATGCGATCTGGTTATGAGTTTCGGGAGGATGGTTCAACAGGATATCCTGCGCTGCGGCGGAGGTTCCCACCAAGTATTCCTTCAGAAGATGAGCCGGGGAGAGGGTGCCTGGCGCCGCCTCTGGCATCGGTTCAGCCTCTATCATCGGAGCGTCTTAGCGATCGAGAGGAGGCAATACGACCTTCATAGTTACAAAAGAATCATCGCCGTTTCCCGTGAGGTCAAGCGGGAAATCGTAGCCACCTATCGTGCACCCGAAGAGAAGGTTACAGTCATTTATAATGGAGTCGATTCCGGGCGTTTTCACCCGCGCCATCGGCAAAAGGCAGGAGAGAAGATAAGAAGGCAATGGGGAATTCCTCTAGAGGCCCGGGTTGTCCTTTTCGTCGGCAGCGGATTTCAAAGAAAGGGGCTCGATAGGCTTCTCCGCGCATGGGGATCGCCGCGGCTGGCAGGGATCTACCTCCTGGTGGTTGGCGAGGATGCACAAAAGGGACGTTATATTTCGAGGGCGGAAAGACAGGCCAAGAGGATGATTCTCTTTGCCGGCCGGCAGGACGAGATCGAGAGCTATTTTGGAGCGGCGGATCTGCTTGCCCTTCCGGCCCTTCAGGAGGCATTTGGCAACGTGGTCTTGGAAGCCCTCGCTGCTGGATTACCGGTGCTGGTAAGCGGGACGGTCGGCGCGGCCGAGGTTCTGACGGGAGAGTTAGAGCAGGGAATTTTGACCTGTCCGGATGATCCCTTGGAAGTGGAAGCCAGGGTGCTGGCGCTGCTTGATCCTAAACGCTGGCAATTTATATCCGAGCAAGCGCGGAGGCTTGGGGAAAGGTATTCATGGAAAAATCACTTCCGCGAGCTTGAGAGTTGTCTCGCGGAGGTGGCCGGACGGGAGCGCCGTGGGGCAGTCGCCTAAAGACGTTTTTCTGAGGATCGGCTCCTCCTGTTTGTGGGTTTGCGCAGATTTGCACGCAGACCCTAACCTCTACTTGTTCTCCGATCCCGACCAGCTCTTTTCTTCTCCGCAGTGCGAAATCATTAAAGACCAGAAAAAAATCAAAGTGGGACGGGTTCAGCTGGAGATCGGCGGCAAAGCAAGAAGGATCTATTTAAAGCGGTACAACGTATTTTCCCGGCGCTATCAATTGGGTTCGCTGTTTTTTCCTTCAGCGGCCTCTCGCTCATGGGCTGGGGCCAAAATTCTGCTGGGGGCGGGTTTCCATACAGGCCGTCCCATCGCGGCGGTTGAACATCGTTCGCGGGGAGTGCTGGCAAAAAGCTTTTATCTTTCCGAAGAGATCCCCGGAGGAAAGACCGTTGATGTCTACTGGCGCGAGGAGCTTATCCCTATCAGCGGGCCGGAAGGATTTCTCAGGCGGCGTATCTTTTTAAAGGATCTGGCGGTTCTTTTTCGCTCCCTTCACGGGCGAAACATTTATCATAACGATCTCAAGGATGCCAATATCATCGTCGCCTCTGGCGATACGCGCCCGGACAGGTGTTTTTATCTCTTGGACTTGGAAGGGATTCGGAAATATCGGGTTTTGAATCGCCGCCGCCGAATCAAGAATCTGGTCCAGTTGAATCGGACGATGGGAACACTCTTGCGTGCGAGCGAGAAGCTCTATTGGTTGAAAGTCTATCTTGGAAAGGTTTTTTTCGATCGGAGGGAGAGGAGAAAATGGATCAAGAGAGTCCTCGAAGAGAGCGCTCGGAGAGATCTGCGCTCGCTCAGAAAAGGATAAACAGTTTTTATTGGGTTGGAGCTCTACTTCTGACCCTTGGGGTCCGGCTCTATCTCTTTAGGAACTACTATACCATCAATAATGACGGGGTGGTCTATCTTCAGGCGGCCCGGCACTTCCGGGAAGGTGATTGGCTTCAAGGTCTCGCGTCATTCTATCCGCCGCTTTTTCCTCTAATGGCCTCCCTGGTCTATCCCGTCGTTGGAGATTGGGAGCTCGCCGGGCAGCTGTGGCCGTTTATTCTGGGCGTTCTCGTTCTATTTCCTCTCTTTGGGCTGTTGCGCAGGGTTTATGGGATCAGGGTGGCCCAGGTTGCCCTGTTTTTCTACGCGCTGAGCCCGTACCTTGCCCGTTTGTCGCTCGAGGTCAGAACCGAAATACCCTATGTGTTTTTCTCGGTTTCGGCTCTTTATCTACTGCAACGGGGCCTCGACGGTGGTAAGGCGCGCGAATTTGTTTTAAGCGGGATAATTTCAGCACTGGCCTATCTGACGAGACCGGAGGGTGTTGGCTTGATGGTGGTTGGCTGTTTTTTCTTGCTCTACCGGGGATGGATGCTGGGCCGGCTGCGAAAATACGCATTGTGCGCGGCGGTGCTGGCGCTTGGCTTCGTTCTCTTTTCCGCCCCCTATATTGCCTACCTTCGGTGGGATACTGGCAGCTGGGCGATCAGCCGCAAGACCAGTCTGGTTTTCTCCATGGCGTTGGCGAGGCATGGCGTGGATTGGGATGAGCCCGGTGTGACGGATTCGAATCAAGTCCGAATCGTGGATTTCGTCGCTTCTCATCCGTTCACTTACCTCAAAAAGGTTTTTATCGATGCCTTCCGCTCCGTGGGTTTCTATTTCGAGGCCCTCCATTATTCTTATCTCCCCTTTTTGTTCATAGGGTGGTTATTCTTTTTCCGGGAAAGGTTCTGGGAAAAAAGCGACTTTCTTTTTCTCGTCTTGGTAACTTTTTACCTTGGCACGTTTGCGCTCCTATACGTGACCCGTCGTTACGGGATTCCGTTGGTTCCGATTTCCCTGGGCTGGGTGGGAGCCGGATTTCTTGCGGTGAAAGAATACACTTGCAACCGGTGGGGGCGAAAAGGCATGCTCGTTACCGGACTTGTTCTGGTTCTCTTTACTGTTGGAACCCTGCCTAAGACGCTCCGGGCAATCGGCGAAGACAAATTCTATCTCCGCCGGGCCGGGGCATACCTCAAAGAAAAACCTGACGGGCCCACCATTGTCACCACTAATGGGCGCGTGGCCTTTTATGCCGCAGGGACAAATCGAATCTTGCCGAAAAAACCTAACGAGCTTGCCGGTTTCCTTGACACCGCCGGCGGGGATTATCTCGCCCTGGATAAAAAAGCTTACCTGGAGTCTGAATCTGCACTCAGACAGCATGGGTGGTCATTGGACAAGGAGTTTTCGGGCGGGGATAGAGAGGCTCTTTTCGTTCTTCGTCGAGCGGCAGGTTAATGACGCTGTTGTGTCCACTCTGCAAAGGCGATCAGACCGTCCGTCTCTTTAAGGGCCGGGACCGTGTCCACGGACTTCCAGGAGATTTTACAGTGTTCCAATGCAGGCGGTGTCGCGCGGTGTTCTACCTTCCGCCACTCCAGGCGGCAGAGCTGTCGCGCTACTACCCGGACAGCTATGGCCGCTACCGCCATTCCAGGGCCATCGACAAAAAGACATACAAAGGCATCAGACGGTTTGTGTTGGAGAACTACTATGGTTATCCATCCCCAAAGGGAGGAAAGCCTTCCCTTTTCAACAGATGGGCCGCCTTTTTTCTTTCTCTTGTTATGGCCAAGGATGCCATTCCTTATCGGGGAGAGGGCAGGGTTCTGGATGTTGGGTGCGGCGGAGGATCTTACCTCTATCGCCTCAAAAGCTGGGGTTGGAATTCGTACGGAGTCGAGCCCAGTGCCGTCGGTGCGGCTCAGGCCCGATCGTTAGGGCTCAACGTGCATCAGGGACAAATCGAGGAAGCTCGATTTCAGGACGGTTTTTTTGATGTGGTTCGATTGTCCCACGTCTTGGAGCATCTGACAGACCCCCGTGGGACTTTTTTTGAAATAAAAAGAATCCTGAAGCCGGACGGGCTCGTTTATGTAACCGTCCCCAACACTCTCAGCTTCACGTTTTGGTCGTTTGGAGCGAACTGGTACGCTCTGGATGCGCCACGCCATGTGATTTCCTATTGCCCGAAGACGCTGAAATTTCTCTGCCGTGCGACCGGCTTTGAAATTGTTGGGATGCGTTTTCGCTCAGGTCCTTTTAACTTCGTGCGAAGCGTGAAATATTACCTGGAAGAGAGTGGGGATGGTTGGCCCGACTGGTTGCGGCGGATCAACTGGCCGAGCAATAAACCGATCCGGCGGACGCTTAAGCCGTTTTTCTTTCTTGTAGATCGTATCTCACTAGGGGATGTTATGGAGGCGACCTTGAAAAAGACCCGTCAAGAAGAGACGATCCGGCCTTGATGACTGTGAAGATTCGATACGCAGTTTGACATAACACTATCTAATCGGATAATCTGCAACGCAGTATCGAGATGTCAGTCAGGGAGGAGGTTGTGGTGGGCTCGTTGGCTTCTCGAACGCTGGGCCGCACGTTAACGTTGGGGGAATTTCGAAGTTCTTAGAGGTCTTGCCTCAAAAGCAAATTCTGTCATTTTATGCTTCGATTTCTGTCAATTCCTATTCGCTCCCATGAATTTCCTCTCGCTTAAGCCGCTTCATTCGTCAATCCAATGAGGAATTAGAATCATGGGCTTACAGCTCGAATACATCAACTTCATCAACGAGACGTGCGCGCTCGCAGGTTTCCAGCGGGCGACAGGTTTGAAGATGTGTGAGCTGGGTAACCAGCAGATCCGGAAAAGCGCTGCTCGAATAACGAAAGCCAAAACAGGCAAGGAGTACTTCAGTAGTCTGGGCTATGACCATACTTCCATCGATCGGAACGGATTGGACGGGGCGTTGCCGCTGGACCTGTGCGAGCCGATCCAGGACCCCGAACTCATAGATCAGTTTGACGTTTTGACTAATTCGGGCACGAGCGAGCATGTCGAAGAGGAATATGAGTGCTTCAAAAATCTTCACTCCTTGGTAAAGCAGAACGGCATTTTTATCCACCTGAACCCCAAGACGGGCTCCTGGCCCAGGCACGGCCTTTACTATTACACGTTCGACTTCCACCACCGGCTGGCGAGCCAATGCGATTATGAAATCCTCCGGGAAAGCGACATCGCGCTTAAAGGAGACCAATCCCACCTCGTCTGTGTTGGACTCAGGAAGCGGGCGAGCAACCCTTTCATCTCCCGAGCCGAGTTTGAGAAGATTGCCTTGGCCACGATTTTTCGGGCGTGAGGCACGATTTCCTTTTCAAGCAGGGAATAAACTCAAGCAACGATTTGGCGCCGAATGAGTCTGTTAAGAACTAAAGTGCCGTTCTTTTCTCGGTGGCCAGAGCAGGTGGAATTGGACGGAGTCAAAGTCCCGCTCAAGAATTCGCCGTTGGACCCAAAGACGCGCCGGCGCCTAATGCGCGGCTCGTACGAACTGGCCGAGTGTGATTTAGTCCGGCACTTTATCAAGCCGGGAGAACAAATTCTGGAGTTGGGCGCGTCGGTGGGCATCGTGACTTGTTTTCTAAGCCGCCAAGCTGGTCCCACCGGCCGCTTGGTGTGCGTCGAGGCGGATGCTCGTTTGAAAGTGCCGTTCGAGGCGCAGCTGGCCTTGAACGGCGTCCGTGCCGTTTGGGTCAACGCCCTCTGCTGCCCTCTCTGGCAGGACCAAGTGCCGGCCCGCATTGCTCAACAGTCGTTTCAACAATCGGAACAAACGCTTTCCGGGCGGGCCGTCGCCGGCCCAACTTCCGGCCAGAGTCCGCCTTGGCTCACCGCTTTGGCCATCTGTCAGCAAACCAATTTGGAGCCCTCGGCGCTCGTGATGGACATCGAAGGCACGGAAGCAGTCTGGAGCGAATATCCACCGAACTTACCAGACTCCATCGGCCTCGTAATCGCTGAATTCCATCCGAGGTTGATGGGATCGAAGGTTGCAGGACGAGCGGTCCAAGCGATCCTGGAGAAGGGATTTGTCGTATCGGCGCTGCACGGAACTGTCCTCGCATTTGAACGGAGATAACCTTCCTCTGCGGAGACCGCTCGACTGCTGAGCTTTGCGTATTTTGGCCCGCGGACGATCCCTCAGAGGTTGAAGCCAAGATTGTCAAGATGTTGGATCGTGAGCGCGGCGATCCACCTCGGAGCCTGCCCGAAGGTTCGGAAAAAGATATTCCTGAAAAAATTACTTTCACAACGATCTTAACCCGGATATTCGGTATCAAAATGCTTTCATTAGTTCCAGGACACTAGCTGTGAGTTGGACCCGTCTTTTTCCTGCCATCGGTTTCGGGCGAATGAAGTGCGGTTGCAAAGGGAGCCGCCATGCCACCCAAAAGAGCCATTGTGAGATGGGTTTGACTCGCGCAGGTGGGCTGGTGTAGCCATTTGAGCGAAGGAGAGACTCAAATCGGAAATTCCGGATAAAAAGTCACTAGACAGAGCACCATGGCTAAGAAGAAAAAGAGGTATATCGGAAAATTTTTCTACTGGCTGCGCTACCGCATCGGGGAATATTGTCTGAGGGGATTTGTCTCTCTGCTTCCCCTGATTCCTCGTCCCTGGCTT
>Ga0209212_1000769_pt1 | contig 59139 bp, 43 predicted proteins | sample RifGroC2_FD_183996 | JGI IMG/M metagenome (GOLD analysis project Ga0209212, IMG submission 183996) | Groundwater microbial communities from Rifle, Colorado, USA - Groundwater C2 (SPAdes) (version 2) | ecosystem: Environmental > Aquatic > Deep subsurface > Groundwater | place: Rifle, Colorado...
CAGCGCCACGTCGCGCGGTATGACCCAGGTGCGGAAGAAGCCCACCATGTGGTCGATGCGGAACAGGTCGTAGAACTCGGCGGCCTTCTTCACCTTGGAGCGCCACCAGTCGAAATTATTGCCTTCTATCACGTCCCAGTTGTAGGCGGGCAGGCCCCAGCGCTGGCCGGTCTCGCTGAAGGCGTCGGGCGGGGCGCCGATCTCGCGGTTGATGTCGAACTCGGCCTGGCGGGCCCACACGTCGGAGCTTTCCTGGTTGACCATGAAGGGCAGGTCGCCGAGCAGCTTTATATCGAGCTCGGCGGCCCTGGCGCGGGCGGCGGTCCACTGCCGGTGTATGGCCCACTGCATATATTTGAAGAAGAGTATCTGGTTCTCTTCGCGCTGGTGCAGCTCTGCCAGCGCGTCGTGGCCGCGATCCCGGAGCGGGGCTTCCCAATGCGTCCAGGAGGTCCAGTTATGCGTGTCCTTCAGGCGGCGGAAGACGGCGTAGTCGTCGAGCCAGCCGGCGTTGGCCCGGCAGAAGGCGCGGAACTCCCCGGCGAGGGGAGAATCTTTGAGCACGTGGTGCTGGTGGAAATGGGTGTAGACTTTCCAGAGGGTGCTGAACTTGAGGTGCCGCACTTCGTTGTAGAGCACCGTTTTGGCTCCGCGCAGCTGCCTGAGATTGGACTGAAAGCGGCGGGAGGCTACCTCTTCCAGGAGGGCGGGGGATTCTTTCAGCTCGGGCAGCTCGTCCACCGCTATGTAGATAGGGTCCAGGGCGAAGGCGGAGAGGGCGGTGTAGGGGCAGGAGACGCCGGGGGGCATCTCGTTAATGGGCAGCACCTGCAGCAGGTTCAGGCCCAGGGCCTTCATGGCGTCGAACCAGAGCGTCATGGACCGGGTGTCGCCTATGCCCCAGTCCTTCTTGTGCCGCATGGAGAACAGCGGGAAGAGGGTGCCAGTATGATTTTTTTCCAGTAAAGGGTGCATGGTTTAGCGGGCCGCTATCGCCTCTATTTCCACCAGGGCGGCTTTCGGGAGGGCCTTTACCTCCACCGTGGCGCGCGCGGGCGGGTTGGCGCTGAAGAACCGGCCGTAGACTTCGTTCATCTGCGCGAACTGGCCCAGGTCGGCCATGAAAACTGTGGTCTTGAGGATATTGTCCAGGGAGAGGCCTTCGGATTTAAGGATCCCCTCCAGGTTCTTTATGACGGCCTCGGTCTGGGCTTTTATCTCCGCCGGGGCCATGGCGCCGGTGGCGGGATCTATGGGGAGCTGGCCGGAGATGAAGATCAGGCCGCCGGCCTCCGCCGCCTGGGAATAGGGGCCTATGGCGGCCGGGGCGTTCTTGGTGGAAATTATTTTTTTCACGGTTATTTCCTTTTGCTGGTGCGGATGAAATTCTCGGCTGAACGGTCGTAGGTGCGCTCGGCTTCCGGTGTAAAGAAGCAGCCTGGCAGCTCGCCGGAGGCGCGGTGGTAGGCCACGCAGTCGCAGCAGACCCCCTTGCGCGGGCAGGGTTCGTAGGTGCAGGTGCAGTTCTTGGCGTTGGCGTTCTTCTTACAATCCATGACCGGTCCCCAGAGCCTATATATATTATCAAATTACCCGGACCCGACGCGCGCGGACGGCGGCGCGGGCGGGGGGGACTGGCGGAAACACGAAAAACCGTCTATACTATTTAGCGTGAGCCCGCAGCCGGTCCCGGGCTATTAAAGAGGTTTTTATGAACAGCGGTTTTAAGAAACCCATCTCCCTGGTATTTTTCGGCGTGTTCGCCCTTTCCCTCGCCGGCTTCTTTACCATTATGCACGTCGGCATGAGCTCCAGGCGGCAGGCCGGCGGCATCGTGCACGGCTTCGGCCATCGCGGCCCGACCGGGGGCGCGGTAGAGCCCGGCTACGCCGCGGATTTCAAGCGCGGCACCGAAATAGTAGCGGACAAGGCCTCTGATTTCTTTTCCTGGGCGGATGAAGCCCCCGCGGCCGCGGGCGTCCTGACCGCCTCCGCCCGCCAGGCCGGCGGCGCCGGCGGCGCGGGCGAAGAGGCCGCGGCCGAAGAAAGCGACCCCTTCGAGGATTTTTATAAAAAGAATTACGGCAGGAGCTCGGCGGCCGCGGCCCCGTATGGTTCCGGGGGCGGTTCCGTCGGTTCCTGGAGCGGCTCCGGGGATTCCATGACTTCGGGCGGGCGCGCGGGCGCTCCCGCCGCCGCGGCCGGCGCCGGAGCCGGCGAAGACGCCGCTGCCCCGGCCGCGGCCGGCCAGCCTTCGGGCTCCGCCGTCCCCGGCGCAGAGGCGCTGAAGGCCGGCGCCGCTGCCCCGGGGCCGCAGGCCTCGCTGCCGAAGGGCGGCCAGCCTTTCCAGGGCCTTGAGCGCGCGGGAGAACTGACCGGAGGGAAACTGTCCGGCGGCGGCTCTCCGGGCAGCCCCGGCTCCATGGGGGCGGGGAAGCTTTCAGGCATGCCCGGCCAGAAGGTTGCCGCGGACCTCAACGGCGCCGACGAGAAAGGCCGCACCGCGGCCGCCGCCGACTTTAAAGCACTTTCCGGCGGCAAGGCCGCCGTGGCGGCGGGGGGCCGCCGGCACTGCCAAGCCGCCCGCCCCTACCCCCGGGGGCGGTTCCTCCGGCTCGGGCGGCTCCTCCGGTTCCGGGGCCGGGGGGGACACCGGTTCGGAAGGGTCCTCCTCGCCCGCCTCCGACACCAAGAGCACGCCTTCCGAAAATACCGGCGGTTCCTATACTGCCTCCCGCTCCGGAGGCTCAACAGCCTCCTCGCCCAAGCCGGGGGCTGTGCAGCTCGCCTCCGCGGACCCGGATTTTTTAAAGACTGTGGTTACGGAAAGGCTCAAGGGCGCCGAAGCCGATTTTGTGACGGAAGAGGACGCGGCCGGCGAGCCCGAGAAGGCGCAACTGAAGTCGGGAGCCGTAATAGTGGAAGAGCCGCAGGTTAAATCTTTAACCGCCGACGGCGAGGAGAAGGAACCGGAGGTTAAGCCGGACCCGGAAAAATTCAGCAAGCTCTCTACCGCCCGCAAAAAAGAACTGAAGACCAATGTGCACGGGTTCCTTAAACGGGTGGAAAACAGGTACGGGACCATGTCCGAGATCTTTTTCACCCCGTGCAGCCAGGCCAAGGAACTCTGCGGCGACCACGGCCTGACCGAGGGCTACCTTACCATGCGCACCAGCGACGGCGCCAAACTGATCCTGGGCCTGAAATACATAAAGGCCAAGTGGCGCCCGTACACCGTTTCCTTCGGGACCCCGATCCGCCTGCCCGAGCGGCCGCCCGCTGAAGAGCCCCCGGCCGAAGAACCCGCCGTGGACCCGGGCGAAGAGCCGGACCCCGACTGGAACGACGACGGGCTGATGTGGGTCTGACCCCTCCTTGCCTGCCCGCGCATAATTATCAATAATTACCTGTAATGCGCGATACCATACATTTTTCCGGCATAGGCGGCGTAGGCATGAGCGCGCTGGCGCAGACCGCGGCCATGGAGGGCCGCGCCGTCAGCGGCTCCGACCGCGATTTCGACCGCGGCCGCAACCTGGGCGTGAAAGCCGCCCTCGAAAAGCTCGGCGTCAGGATCTTCCCCCAGGACGGCTCCGCCATCAACGGCTCTTCCGCGGAGCTGGCCCTTTCCACCGCCATAGAGGACACCAATCCCGAAGTGCTCAAGGCCAAAGAGCTGGGCATAAAGATCAGCCACCGCTCCGAGCTGCTGGCCGCGCGGGTGAACGAGGCAGACACGATAGCCGTGGCCGGCACCAGCGGCAAGTCCACCGTGGCCGCCATGCTCTTCTGCGTGCTCGAAGCCGGGCGGCTGGACCCGTCTATAATAACCGGCGGCGCGCTGACGGCGCTGCAGGAGCGCGGCCTGATAGGCAACGCCTACAAGGGCAAGGGCAAGATCCTCGTCGTAGAGGCGGACGAGTCCGACGGTACGATAGTGCGCTACCGCGCCAGGACCGGGGTGCTGCTCAACATCAGCAAGGACCACAAGGACGTGGAGGTCCTCAACAAGATCTTCTCCGAGTTCGCCGGCAACTGCGGGCGCGCGCTCGTGAACGCGGACGACGCGCCGGCCGCTGCGGTGCTGCCCGCCGCGCCGCGGTTCGGCTTCGACGCGGGCGGCTGGCGGGTGACGGAGATAAACCTCTCGCCCTTCGCCTCCTCCTTTAAGATAAACGGGGTTCCCTTCGAGCTGCCGGCTCCCGGGCTTTACAATATAGAGAACGCGCTGGCGGCCTGCGCGGCTGCCGCGCTTTACGGCGTGCGGCTGGAAGACTGCGCCGCCGGGCTGAAAAAATTCCGCGGCGTGGAGCGGCGCTTCGTGGTGGTGGGGGAGAAGCACGGCGTGACCGTGATAGACGACTACGCCCATAACCCGGCCAAGATAGCGGCGCTGCTGAAGGCGCTGCACCAGGCCCCGGGCCGCCGCGTGCTGGCCGTCTACCAGCCGCACGGCTTCACCCCGACGCGGCACCTGAAGACGGAGCTGATAGAGAGCTTCGCCTCCGGGCTGAATCCCGGCGACATGCTGATAATGCCGGAGATCTATTATGCCGGCGGCACGGTCACCAAGAATATTTCCTCGAAGGACATCTCGGACGCGGTGGCCGCCCGCGGGCACAGCACGGCTTATTACGAAAGCCGCGCGGACATCCCCGCCGTAATTTCGAAGACCGCGCGGCCCGGCGACATAGTGGCCGTGATAGGCGCGCGCGACGCCACGCTGGCCGCCTTCGCCGGCCAGCTGCTGGAGGCCCTGCCCTAAGGCGGAGGACAAGGACAACATGAAACCCGAAAAAATAACCAACGACGTTTACTCGCTGCGCGTGAACCATTTCAACAGGCGGCTGTTCGACTCGCTGATACCCCTGCCGGAGGGCACCAGCTACAACGCCTACCTCGTGAAGGGCACGGAGAAAACCGCGCTGCTCGACTCCGCGGACCCGGAGAAGGCCGCGGTGCTGTTCGATTACCTCAAGGACGAGAAAAAGATCGATTACGTCATAGCCCACCACGCCGAGCAGGACCATTCCGGCTCCATCCCGCTGGTGCTGGAACGCTACCCGGAGGCGAAGGTTGTCACCAACCCCAAGTGCAAAGAGTTCCTGATGACGCACCTGCACCTGCCGGCCGACAAGTTCATCGAGGTCAAGGACGGAGAGACGCTCTCCCTCGGAGGCAAGACGCTGGAGTTCGTCTACCTGCCGTGGGTGCACTGGCCCGAGACCATGGGCACCTACCTGCGCGAGGAAAAAGTGCTGTTCTCGTGCGACTTCTTCGGCTCGCACCTGGCCACCAGCGCGCTGTTCTCCGAGGAACACATGGTCTACGAGCCCATGAAGCGCTACTACGCCGAGATCATGATGCCCTTCCGCTCCAACATCAAGAGCCACCTGGAGAAGCTGGCTAAATACGACATAAAATTCATAGCGCCCAGCCACGGCCCGGTGCACGCGAACCCGAAGTTCATCATGGATATTTACAGAGACTGGGCCGTCAGCGAGCCGCATAACAAGGCGGTGGTGGCCTATATCTCCATGCACGGCAGCACCTATATGCTGGTCAACCGCCTGGTCAGCCGGCTGCAGGAGGCCGGCGTCTGCGTGGAGAAGCTGAACCTTGACCAGATGGACGAGGGCCGCGTGGCCATGTCGCTGGTGGACGCCGCCACCATAGTTATCGGCACGCCCACCGTGCTGACCGGCCCGCATCCCAAGGCCGTCTACGCCGCCCACCTTGCCAATTTGCTGCGGCCCAAGGCCAAATTCGTTTCAGTCATAGGTTCCTTCGGCTGGGGGGGCAGGGCCGTGGAGACCATAGCCGGGCTTATCCCCAATATAAAGGCCGAGGTGCTCAAACCGGTCATGGTTAAAGGTATGCCCACCGAGGCTGACCTGTTGCTGATAGACGAATTGGGGGCCCTCATAGTCGAAAAGCATAAAAGCCTGCCGGCCTGCTCCTGAAGCGGGCGGAGAAAAAGCCCCGGGAAACCGGGGCTTTTTTTTACCCCTTGATAATTCCGGTTTTGTCTGCTACACTCTAATTGTAAGAACCTGCTTTTTCAGTTTCCCCGCAGGGGAAGGGTGAAAAACGGGCATGTTTTTTTGTTTGCCAGGGGGCTGGTATGGCGGACAATTCTAGCAACAGAAGAAAAACTCTCATAATTTCCGTGCTCGCTTTCCTGCTTGCGGGCGGCGGCATCTTCCTTTTCTTCGTGATACAGGGGTCCAACGACCTTACGGGCTCGGGAAAGAAGAACACCTTCTCCTACGGTTTCGCGGTGCGGGAAGCCGTGCTCCCGCTCTTCAAGCGCATGGGCATCAGCACCTACGAAGATGAACTGGTAGACGCCACCAAGAAGCGCCTGGAGGGCAGGGGCATAGATCTTTCGGCGGACGGCGCAGGCGCGCCGGACGTGTCCGACTGGATGGCCAAGGCCGACGACGCTCCCTCCTATTCTCCTTCTCCTTCCGGGCGCGCGCCCACGCCGACCCCGGTGCCTAAAATGGCCGGCCGCGCGGGCTCTATGCCGGGCGGGGGCGGCGGCGGCTCCAAGTCCGCGGGCGGCCTGAGCCGCTTCGGCGAGGGGTCCACCTCAGGCAACACTTCCGTTTCCAATAAGGGCGCGGCTGGCGCCGGCGGTAAACTTGAGAAAGGGACCATGGGCGCTCTTAAGAACGCGCGCGCCCTGCTGGGCGAGGGCCTCAAGTCGGGTTCAGCCATGACGGCCCACAGCAAGTGGGGGCAGAGCTTCGGCGTAGGCGGAACCGGCGGCAAAAGCGGAGACCTGGCCTACAATAAGGCAGGCCTGGTGGGCCTGGATAAGATCAAGAGCGGGGATATAGCCGATTTGAAGATGAGCAAGCCGGGCTCCCTCAATGTGGGGGCGCCTCCGGACCCCACCAAGAACGACAAGGCCACCGAAGCCGCCAAGGCCGGCAGCGCTGAAAGCAAGGAGGCCATGGAAAACAAGATGAAGGAGGCCGCTGCCCAGGCGGCCATACAGGCTGCGGAGCAGGCCATGAGCCAGACCGGCAGCGGCACCGGCACAGGTACCGGAACGGGCACCGGCCCTGACGATAAGGCCAACAATCCGGATGGCGCGCCCGCGGACATCCTGGCGCTGGGCGGGAATTCAAAGCCGCCGGAGGGCAAGTTCTGCCCTGACGGCTGCCCCACCGGGGACGGCGAGGGTACCTATAAGGATAATGAAGCCAAATTCCAGCAGTGCGGCTCCGACTGGTGCGTCACTTACAGCGGCACCCAGACCGGGACTGACGGCACTAAATTCGATTACAGCGATACGATGCGTATAGTTCCCGGCGGCAACCCGCCTTTTGTTCCTATCAGCAGCACGGCTAACGGCAACCCGGTGGATTTCGGAGCGGGGCCGTAACGGGCCCTTGACAAGTCAACTTTTGTCTGCTATAACATCACTGTAAAATCAACTTTGACCTGAACGCCCCGGGGGCCGTGTCAGGAAAAGTTTAAAGTTATTTTTATGCTGCGGAACTGGAAGAAACGGGCGGGGTTATGATGAAATTCCAAACTAAAAAGAACAAATCGACGCAGTACGTCATCGGCGGCACTGTGGCGGTCATCATTCTCGGCTTCTGGGTCTCGCTGCCGCTGCTCAGCGGCTCTTCGCTTGACTCCTCGGTCTCGGCCGGGAATCCCTTCCGCTCCAAGGTTGCCGATATAGGTATGCTCGGCAGCGAGATCTCTTCAGAGGCCGGCGCCCCCGGCTCCCCGCTCAGCGGGGAAATGATAAACAACCCCGCCACCTCCGGCGAGGACATAGCTTCCTCCCTGTTCCAGTCCGGCCTTGGCGGTGAAGAAGAAACCCCGGTGGACGCTACTGCCGACGCTTCCGCGCCCGCGCCTTCCGCGCCCGGTTCCGGCCTGGCTTCGGCCGGCGCCCCGGCCCCTTCGGGCCCCAGGGGCAAGCTGGCGGCGGCGGCCTCCATAACCGGCGGCAACTCCAATTCCATGACGGCCGGCGGCAAGCATGACAAGTTCTTCGGTTCCGGCAGCCAGAAGGCCGAATTTGCCGCGGTTACCCCCGCGGATTTCAAGAAGATAACCGCTAATGACAAGAAATCCTCTTTAGTCGCCATGCTCAGCGCCAGCGCCGACAAAAGCCTGCAGGCCGCCAAGACCGGCAAGGCCGACGAAGCCAGGGGCGGCGCGGCCTCCGCTTTCGGCGGCAGCGTAAAGGGCGGCGCTTCCAACGATCTCAACGGCGAGCTGGAAAAAGGCTCGGCCCTGTCCGGCCTGCAGCTGGGCCAGACCGCCGCGGACCTGAAGAAGAACGATCCCAGCCTGAGCAAGACCAAGATCACCCCTCCCGCCAAGCCGGAGGACAACAAGGACGCCAGCGAAGAGATGAAGAACCAGATAAAGATGATGGTCATACAGATGGTGCTTAAGATGGCCCTGGGCATGGTTTTCGGGATACCTGCCTGATTTGTTACTTTACCGGGAGGAGTTATGAACAACTATAACGAGAAAGAAGAAAAGAAAGGCGGGTTCCTTTCCGCGCTTTCCGGTCTTTTCAGGGGCGGTTCGTCCATGGCGGGCGGCGCCTCGTCCGGCATGGGTTCGGCCGGCGGCCTGGGCGGGCTTTTCGCCAGCAAGGCCGGCATAGTGGGCATGGTCCTGGGCGGCGCCACTCTGGCGGCCGGGGTCGGCGTGGTCTACAACTTCATAGGCCCGTCCTCCAAGCCGGTTTATTCGCCCGACCTCTTCCAGAACAGCTACTACGAGGAAGAGTCCTCCAGGGCCGGGGTAGAACGGGCGAAGTCCCGCGACGCTTCCGCCGCGGCCTCCTCCACCCTGGACATGTTCAGGGAGCAGGCCAAGAAAGACGGCCTCAACGGCCTCTCGGCCGAAGCCGGCGAGGGCGGTGAGGGCGGCGCGGCCGGAGACTCGGCGGCCGCAGCGGATGCTTCTTCGGACGCTTCGGCTGAGGCTCCCTCGGCTCCCGCCGCCTACGGCGATTCGGGCGCCGGCGGCGCTCCCAGGCTGCAGGCTAACGCCGGTTTCGGCAGCAAGGGCGGCGGCGGCAGCAGCGGCACCTCCATCCCGCGGATGCAGGCCGGCGGCGGTCTCAGCGGCGGCATAGGCGGGCAGTTCCAGTCCGTTTACAGGCCCCCGGCCCAGGCCAACGGCGGCAAGCTGTCCGGCATGACCGCCTCGGCGGCGCGCGTCAAGAATTCTCCGAAGTACGCGGTTCCGAACGTGAACAAGAAGGGCGCCTACGGGCAGGCCAAGTTCGCCGGCAAGATGGGCGCTAAAGCGGCCTACTCCGCCGACGCGGCCGGCGCGCGCACCGGCGCCACCGAGGCCTTCTCGGGCGAGACCACCGGCAGCGGCGACGTGCTTTCCCCTGAAACCGGCGCGGGCATGGGCGGGGCGGGCGTCGCGGACGGCAAGGCGCTCAAGGGCAGCGATCCCAGCCTGAGCTCCAACGACTCTACTCCTCCCAAGGTGCCGGATCCCGAGAACAATGACCCCTGGCAGGCCGAGGAAGACGCGGCCATGAACGGCATGATGTGGGCGCTGGGCATGATCGTGGTCACCAAGCTGCTCTCCAACATAGCCAAGAAGCTGCCCGGGCCCTGGGCTCTGGCCTTCTACATAGCGGCTATGGCCGCGGCGGCGGTAGCTATCTTCTTCGCCGTGAAGGTCATCATGGCCGGCTTCAAGATGTTCAGCGAGTACGGCCAGAAGATGCTGGGCGGCATCTACATCCTTACCGGCGTGATGCTGGCACTGAAGGCCCTGCAGGCCCTGTGTGAAGCCGCCGGCGGAGCTGGCGGAGCGGGCAGCGCTCCCCAGACTACGACCACGACGCCCGGCGTGAACGGCGCCCCGGCCACGACCACGATCACCGCGGCCAAGCCCCCGATACTCGGGGAAGGCAACTTCCTGCAGTCCATGGGCGGTATGGGCAGTATGTTCGACATAGGTAAATTATTCTAATTCGAAGCGGTTTTGGGGAGGCGTTATGAACGACAATCTGCCGGAAATAGACTTCAAAGAGAAGAAAGAAAAGAAAGGCGGCGCGCTGGGCTGGCTCAGGGGCAAACTGGGCGTGGGCTCGCGCGGCGCCGTAGGCGAAGCGGGCATCAACCCCGCCGCCATGAACGCCGGGCGGGCGCTCAACCTTGGCGGCAAGGGAGCCCTCGGCGCCGGCAAGTTCGGCGCCTCCTCCGGCATCGCGGGCCTGCTGGCCGGCAAAGCCGGCATACTGGCCACCGTAGCCATGGTAGCCGTCGCGGGCGGGGTTTACCTCGCCAACAACGCGCCGGCCCCCAGCACCAGCACGGCGGCCTTCAGCTCCAACAAGAACCCGGATAATTACGTGCCGGCCATCCTGCGCAGCCAGGCGGCCAACCAGGGGTCTTCGCTGGACATGTTTAAGGAGACCAACAAGGGCGCGGGGCTCGGCATGGAAGCCGAAGCCAAGCCCGCGGCCAAGCCGGAAGAAAAGCCGGCTGACGCCGCCGCGGACGCCGAGGCGCAGGATCCTAACGCCGCGAACCCGGACCAGTCTAATATGGCCCAGGAGATGATGGGCAAGCTGCAGGGCGGCAGCATGGGCTCGCTCACCAGCCAGCTCGGCGGCGGCTCCAGCAAGTTCTCCAATATGGGAGGTTTCGGCAACAAGTTCGGTTCCGGCGCTACCGGCGCCAAGACCGGCTTCTCCTCGGGGATAGGCGCTGGCTTCTCCTCGATGCCCAAGTTCGACTCCCGTAAGGGCAAGATGCTCGCGATGAAGGGTTCGGCCCGCCCGGTGTTCTCCGGCGCTAAGGCCGGCTCCAAGAAGCCGATCGGCGCGGGCGCCTTCGGCCAGGCCAAGGGCATGCGCGACATACAGAAGTCCTATTCCGGCACCAGCATTGACGGCGCGCGCTCCACGCAGGACAAAGCCTGGGAAGGCTCCACCGGCGAGGGCGACGCTTCCGGCGGCGGCGCGGGCATCAGCGACGGCGGCGCGGGCATAGTGACCTCGCCTTCGCTCGATAACGCGGGCACCGGCGGCGGCGGCGGCGGCACGGGCGACCTGGATAATCCCACCATCCCCGAGACGCCTACCTCGATGGACAATACCCCCTGGGCGGGCCTGGCCAACAAGGCCATGATGTACATCCTGCTGTCGGCGGCTCTTTCCGCGGCCGGCGGCGCCCTGGTGAAAGTCGGCCAGAAGCTGATGGCCGTGAACTATACGGCCACCATCGGCATGGTCCTGTGGGGCATCGGTATAGCGCTCTGCGTGGCGGCCCTGGTCCTGGGCCTGATGGCGCTGATGAACGGTATAACTATCATGTCGCAGCACGGGCAGGCGATGCAGGGCATCATCTACATGCTGGGCGGCGGCGTAGCCATGGCCGCGGCGGTCATGGGCATGACAGGGGCCAGCGTAGGCCCGGTCACCCCGATGTGGATGTCGGCCATAGCGGGCATAGTGGGCCTGGGCGGCTCGATGCTCGGCGGTAAGTAAGGTCTTTTGGGCGGGTAGCGCGGCTGCCGCCGGGTTTAAAGCCCGGCGGCACCGGACGTAACGGGAAAGATTTTTTCCAGGCGTTAAATAGAGAGCGGAGTTTTCCAGCGGCGCGGCGCCAATGGAGGTTATATGGGCAGCAAGTTCGTGGAAAAACATAAGCGCAAGTCGGTACTGGCCGCCCTGCTTTTTCTCTTCCAGGGCAGGGCCAAGTACGTGGGGATATTGCTTATCCTCACCATCCTCTCCGTCCCCTTCGTGATCTCGGGCGAGACGCTGAGCAGGATAATCGAACTCCGCCCCGTCGCCGCCTTCCTGCGTACGGTGGGGCTCGGCAGCGTCATTTCAGCCATAAATCCCAAGTATTCCAACGACCTGCTGAAGGCCGCCATGGACAAGGCGGCCAACGACAGCGAGCAGAATTCTTTCTGGGCCAAGTTCCTCAAGAGCGTCAACGCCACGCTGCCTCCGGGCGGCGGGCCTTCCTCGCTGGCCATGATACGCGGCGACGCGGACGAGATCTTCGGGCCGCTGGAACTCAAGGACGGCAAGTACGGCAAGCGCGGCGCGGGTGACGTGAAGGGCGCGGTTAACGACGAGGAGCGCCAGCGCGGCGAGACGGGCGACGAGGTCAACCTCGAGGGCCTGCTGGCGGGCGCGGGCGGCCCCGGCGCCGGCGGCGCTGACGGCGGTCTCTACGGCGATTTAATGGGGCAGAACCTGGCCGGCAATTTCGCCGGCGGCTCGGCCTCCTCGGGCGCGGGCCCCTATATGAACCGCACCATGCTGCGCAGCCCCGGCGGCGCGGGCGGCCGCGCTTCGGGCATGTATAATAAAACTCTCGGCGACGCCGCCGCCAAGGTGCCGGTTTTCGGCGCCTCGGCCAAAGTCAGGACCAAGACCATGGGCCGGGTTTCGGGCTTCGCCTGGAAGAACGTAGGCTACAAGAGCAAGAGCGCCCGGGTGGACACGAAACTGGGGTCCAAGAAGCCCATGTTCCAGCTGGCTGAAACCGCCGCCCTTACTTCGGCCGGCTCCAAGTCCAGGGATTCCGCCTACGAGTACCAGGCCGCCTATACGGGCGCCACGTACGACGGCAACGACGTGAACCTCGACGTTATAGAGACCGACTCGTCCTCGCCTTCGGTGCCGGACACTTCATTCATAGATTCCACTATCTCCGACGTGGGCGGGGTGGAAAACCAGGCCAAAGAGTGCAACAACGCCTCGGGCACCAACGGCTCCCAGATGTCCCAGGAATCCAAGCAGATGGACGAGATCAGCCAGACGCTCGGCAGCCCGCCCAAGTGCTGCAGCAGCGGCGTCGGCCGCTGGAACGGCAAGCTGGACCGGATCATAGGCCACTGCCAGAACTATAATATCAACGAGGCCCAGCTGGCGGCCACCTGCGGCGTGGCCAGCAACCAGATGGACTGCAATGTGTACGGCAAGATGAAGATAAAGCCCTGCTCCAAGTGGAAGTGCTTCTTCGCCATCCTGCTGATGATCTTCATCGGTTTCCTGCTGTTCGGTTTCCTCGGCGCCCTGATAGTCGGCGTAATAGCCGCCGGCTCGGTGATGGGCGGCGGGGCCTTCGGAGGCCTCGGGGAGATAGTAGGCGGCTTTATAAGTAAAATCGCAGGGGGGGAATAAAGCCTCCCCCTTGCCCTTAGCGGTTCGGTTTGCGGCGTTTTCTTAAGCCCGCGGTTAAAAGCCTGTTCGGAGGATGGTTCCGGTGTTGAAAAACATAAGCAACCCTGATGCGCGTTCAGTGATGGTTTTTTGGGAACTTTCCTCCGGGGCCGCCCGGTAGGCGGCTGGTTTTTGACGGCGGTTTTTTTGCGGCCGGTTTCGCGGTGGGCCAAAAGGCCCAAGGGCATAGGGGCCCAATGACACTTGGCCGCCGGCGAAGTATTAGGTAGAGTATAATCGAAGGACTATCTGCGGCTTTTTGCGGGTTATCTCGGTGCAGAGGATTTTAAATCAAGGACTCGGAGGCGGTTATGAACTTCTATAATGACGACGACAAAAAGGCGGGAGCCCCTGTAATACCGGGTGCGGCATCGCCGTTCAAGAAAACATCCGCCTTCGGCAAGGCCCCGATGTTCTCCCGCGCCGCGGGAAGCGTCTTCGACCGGCTCAAGAACCTGTCCCGCAAGGACATGGCCTTCGTGGGCATAGGCCTCAGCGTGCTGGTGATGGCCCCCGTCGCCGAGTACATGATGTCGCAGCCTGAAGCCACCCCGAGCCTCTCGGGCAGCGGCTTCGGCGACCGCGCCGGCAACCCGAACCTCTTTGAACCCGGCGTGAACGGCCTCAGCCAGGGCTCCGCCGACGGCTCCGGCGAGGTCATCACCCCGCTGAGCTCGCGCGACCCGGCCTCCCTTATATTAGGCTCGCAGTCCGCGCAGCCAGTGATGCCTGTCTCCATGCCTCCTCCGGCCTCCAGCTACCGCGACTCCATGAAGGACGCCGCCCGCGAGTCTTTCTCCGCGGCTACCAAATCGGCCGGCGCGCCCACGCCCATCCCACGCATGGCGGCCAGCCTGCGCAGCATGTCGTTCTTCGGCGGCGACGGCGGCACCCGCTCCTCGGGAGTGCTGGGCGGCGGCAAGATCATAGACGACGCCAAGTCGGCCTCCTCCAAGGCGGCCAAGCGCTCCATGGTGGGCCCGGTGGCCATGGCCGGCTACAAGGGCGTGGCCTCCAATACCCCCAATAGCGCCTCCAAGGGCGCTTTCGAAAAGCTCCGCTCCCAGGCTTCAAGGTCCGCGGGCAACTTCTCCGGCGGCTCGGCCATGACCTCCCTGGAGAAGGCCGCGGCTGACGCGGTGCAGGTAGGCGCGGGCGCAGGCGGCGCCGGCGGCCTCGGCGACGGCGAGAAGGCCACCAAGCCTTCCGGCTCCACCTCCAAGTACGATCACAACCGCTCCGGCGAGACGCTGGCGGAAATGGCCGCCAAGGCGCGCCAAACTAAGGCCCTGGAGTGGGAGTTCTTCAAGAAATACGAGATCCCCAAGCAGATCATCAACGCCGTAGTGGGCGAGGTCGCCAAGTGGTTCGCCGGCGGCGTGAGCAGGGCCCTCAACGGCCCCGGCTCCGGCCCCACTACCTATGTCTGCGTAAATAAAAAAGACAAGGCAGGCGAGTGCGAACCGGCCAACTTCCGGGTCATCCTGCGGACTTCAGACGAGAAGACCGCTGACAGCTGGAAGAGCAACACGAACCTCTGCCCCTGCGCGGTCATGACTTCCGAAGAGTATGCCGCGGCCATCGGCGCCAGCGGCGGCACGCCGACCGCTACCGCTACCGGCACTGGCGCCGGTACTGGTGCCACTACTGGCACCGGCACCGGCGGTACTACCGGCGGCGCCACCGGCACCGAAACCGGAACCGGTACCGGCACTGGCCCCGTGGCACAGGCTCCCGCAGTAAGCGAAGCCTTTAAGGATTACGACACTACCCTCCGGATGATGCTGGAGAACGTACTTGCGGGATCTGAGGAAGCTGACGCCAAAAAACTGCTGGCCAACACCAAGGCGCTGGCCGGCGGCTTCGCCAACCTGCGCGTCGACGGCGTGGTTACAAGGGTGAATAACCTTACCCAGAGCGGCCAGAGCGACCAGGTAGCCGCATACTCGAGCGCCATAGATGAAGGCGAACTCAAGTTGGAAGCCTCTAAATCCAACTACATGATGTTCAGGGAGAAGTTCGACAGGGTCAAGCAGGCGGCAGAGGCCGGCACCCTGATGGCCGGCTCAACCCAGATAGAGGGAGGGATGACTGTTTCCGCCAATATCAGCAGCAGCGTGAAGCCCTACCTGGAAAGAGCCAAAGCCACGCTCGATTCTCAAGAGGCGCTGTACATTGGCATGGCTGATAAGAAAATAGCCTTCCACAAGCAGGCCCTGACCGTATACCAGAAGCAGGGCGGCTATGCGACGGCGCTGGCCTCCGGAGTAAAGGATGATTACCTGGGCAATGTGCTCAATGCCGCCAACCAGGAACTGACCAAACTGGAACCGGTTGAGGCCGCCCTTGAGTCCGGTGTCGTCACCCCTGAACAGCTCGGCATACTGAAGGACAGCTTCAAGGCCCTCTCCGGCTATGACTCGCCGCTGCAGATTCCCGCCGCGGCCCCGCAGACCATAACGGTCAGCGCGCCTCCCAAGGACCTTCGGACCGCCGTGGCGGCTACACAAGGCCTTATAGACAAGCCCATACTGTGGCGCGGCATTAACATGAAGCCGGAGCCTTTTGACGCCGATAAGGCCAATGACGCGGATGCCGTCAAAGCCGAGGCCGCCGCCTGGGCGGTGGTGGCCCCGCTGACCAAGGGCGGAGACATCTCAAAACTGGTGGACCTCAACAACCTGCCGGCCGAAAGCCTGCTGTCCGGGGCCATGCGCGGCGGGGCAGAGATCCCCAATGACGCCGACAAAGCCAAGGTAGACCCCGGCTTGGCTGCCGACCTCATGAGCCCGCTCCTGACCAAGATGGAAGATATCCGCAAGCAGTTGGCGGATACTTGGAAGATCAACCTGGATAACCCGACCGGCACCAGCGCCGGCACCGGGACCGGCACCAGCGCGGGCACCGGTACCAGCACCAGCGCGGGCACCGGCACAGGGACCGGCGCCGCTACTGGCGGTACCACCGGCGCGGGCACCGGCGCCTCCACCGGCAATAACACCGGCGGCACTAACGCGGCGGTTTCCAGGGCCGACTCCGTGCTGCGGGGCTTCGACCCGATTATCGCCAGCGACCAGGTTGAGTACAACGCCATCTACGCCAAGCGCGCCAACTGCACCTCCGCCATCTGCAGGCAGAACCTGACTACCTCGGCTAACCAGCTGGAGCGGATGAAGACGCTGCGCAGCGATGTAGCCGATCTCAGGGAGCAGGCTGTGCGGCCCGGCGCGGACATCCCCGCGATAGAAAGACAGATCACCGACAAGCAGTCCGCGTTCGACAATGCCCACAGGCAGTTCGCCGCGGCGGCAGCCATAGTTAAGGAGCGCGAGGCTATCCCCAGCGTCAGCCATAACACCGGGCACAGCACCGGGCATAGTACTGGCCATAATACCGGTACCAGCACGGGTTCCGGCACCAGCGGCATAGACCCGCAGCGCGCGGCGGCTTACCGCGCCACGCTGCAGGTCAAGAATCAGGCCATACAGGACGCCCGCAGGGAGATGGACGTGGCCGTGGCCGCCTCCAGCAGGGCCAAGGCCACCTTCGACGCGGCCTTTAAAAAGTGCGACGATCGCTGCGACGGCGTGCTGGGCGAGAACGCCTGCTGGGCCGTGTGCAAGGTGGAGACCCAGTTCGAAGCCAAGAACCGGGCTTTCACCCAGGCCAACCAGTCCGCCAACAGCCGCATCCAGTACGTGGGCCAGAAGAAGCGCGATTGCGCAACCTTCATGGGCACCGTCCCGGCCAACTACCGCACCGCGGTCGGCACCTGCGAGAACTAAACCAGTCTGCCAAGCGGCAACAAACACCCCCGGCCTCCCGGGGGTGTTTTTTTAAAAGCCCCAGGCTTTAAGTGTAATATTAGCCTCTGAAAACCTGACCTTTTCTCCTGCATGCTGTGCAATAGCCCCGCCCGATCCGGTAGGCTAACACTTGCACACGGGGCGCCAGCCAAGCGGAATACCTACGCGCAAAAAGCGGAAAAACTTCCGATTTTTGATATTATAAATGAACGGTGTGTCACGCCGCAGAAAATTTGGATTAACGTGTCGGCGGAAGAGGGGAAATGCGGGGTGCTGGGACATCTTCGGCGGGCCGTCTTCAGCATTATCCCGTTGCTGTGCACGGCAGGACCTGGCTGATAGCGATAGCGCTGAAGGCGTTCCTGGCCGCCCTGCTGTCCTGGGGGTAGGCTGGCTGGCGGCTTCTTCTTCACTTCCGGCGTGGCCTTTCCAATGTCACAGGCAAGCACTTTCCCGTGCTGCACGGCGTCTGGAATCCGTTCGCGATTGCTGGCAGCGTTTGCCGCTGTTTCTCCGCGCTTTTCTGCGTATGCCAGCCGTCGGGCTTGCTGCGGACAGGGATAATATGCGAAAAATATCGATAACAGTTATGATTCTGGGGCTGGCGGCCTGCGGAAAACCCGCCGACCAGGCTGCGGCCGGTCCCAAAACCGGCGCCCCGGCGCCGCAGATAGCCCTGCAAAAAATAATACGCGGAGACCTTAAGTCAATGAAAGGCTGGGAAGACTTAAAGGGAAAGGCCGTGGTGTTGGAGTTCTGGGACACCTGGTGTGCGCCCTGCGTGGATAATATCCCGCATATGAACGAGCTGGCGGCTAAATTCAAGGGCAAGCCGGTCATTTTCCTGTCGGTGACCCGCGACCGGCAGGCCACGGTGGAAAAATTCCTGCGGGAGCGGGAGATGGCGGGAAACATCGCCGTGGAGGCCGGGGCCGCTTTTAAAAGCTTCAGGGTGAGCGGCATACCCCATACGGTGCTGCTCGACAAGAACGGCGTGATACGGGCTTTCTCCTACCCGTCAAAAGTTACGCCGGAATGCGTCGAGGCGCTCTTGAGCGGGGCGGCTCTGCCGGCTGGCGTCATAATGGAGCCTGAGGCGGAAATAGCCCGGGAACCGCTGAGGGCGGGGGAGTCTTTAGCCTCTTTTTCTGTCAGCGTTTCTAAAAGCGGCAGCAAGCCCCGCCTGGACTTCAGCGAGGACGAGTTTGTATACGAGGGCGCCAGTCTGGATGAATTAGTCCCGGTCCTGGCGGGGAATCCGCAACTGGTAGAGTACCGGGGCGTGGACCGTAAATTCATGGGCGCCAGATACGATATAAAGTGCCGCCTGAAGAAAACAGCCGGGGTCGACAATAAAGCCCGGCTGCGCGCGGCGGTACTGGCCGGGTTGAACGGGGCTTTCCCGTTCACGATAGAAACCGCGCGTGTGAACAGGACAGTACTGCTGCTGAAGAAAGCCCCTGGGGCTTCCGGCCCCGCGACCGCTGTAAAAGAGGCGGCGCGGTTCAGTTATAAGGCCGGCGAAGAGGGCCTTGATATCAGCGCCAGGGGGCAGCCGCTGGAAAAATTGAGAGAGCGCTTGCAGGGCTGGCTTAAGATGCCGGTTCTTGACGAGACCGGCCTTGAAGGCCCGCTGGATTACGACTTTTCAGCCCCTATGGGCAGCATTACGGCCGTGAACACCGCGCTTAAAAAGACCGGGCTGCGCCTGGAAGGCGGCAAGCGCGATATCCGCGTGACGTCGGTTACCTCCATAAAGATCTCCGGCTCAAAATAAGAGCGGTCTTCTGCGCGCCGCGCCCCGACATGGAATGCGGAAAATAAAAAACCCCGGAAGGCCCGGGGTTTTTTATTTCTCCGTACTTTTTATTTGCAGTTGGGGTCGGTCACGTTGTCACAGCCCTTTGTGCAGCAGTCATAATTCTTCTGGCACTTGTCGCCAGTGCAGTTCAGCCAGGTGTTGATGCAGCTGTTTATGCAGTCGCTGTGGGAGACGAGGTCCTTGCTGCGGTCTTTTTTGTAATAGACAAAGTTGGCTTCATTCGGACCGGAGGAATTCTGCGAATACACGGTTCCCTGCAGCACGGAGTCAGACACCACCTCGAACTGGACCCTGACCTTGAAGAAGCAGGATTGGAAGGTCATCGAAGGGGAGCAATGGCTGTAGTTCCAGGGTCCGAATTCGTATTTGTCACCGGTTACCTTTACTGGAACCAGGATATTCGGCGTCATGCCGGCGGCCTGGGTGCGGACTTCCACCAGGAGCGTGGAGCCGCCTACCAGTTTGAACCGCTGCGGCATCCATTGGAACGCATAGTTGTCGCCGGAAGAAGCGGTCCAGGCGGAGGAGTCCAGGGACAGCAGTATGCCTGTCCGCTGTTCCTGGGTCAGGCCGTAGTCCCTGAACCGGGCTATTGACTCAAGCGCCGGCACGGGAGCGGGAACGTCCCACGCCACCCCGCGCTGTATATCCCAAGCCTTGCCCGAGGCTGCGGAAGAACCGTCAAAAGATACGCCAAGATCTTCAGCCCCCGCGGTGGAAACCGAAGCGCAAAACATTGCGGCTATAACGAATATTCTTTTCATTAAATGACCTCTTTTAATAATTAGGCGATGGGAATCTATTTCCCCCCTGCTTATTCAACCAAATCCGGTCTGTTCGGGACAGAAGCAAAAGACCCGGCATGGCCTGGGACTAAATGCCTATGATAAGCGTCAATCCGGAGCACAGGAGGATCGGCGGTCTGCGAAAAAATCCCTGTTTTGCGTAGTGCGAATCTGTTCTGCATTAGGACTAAATGTTCCGCCAACTATATTGAACGCCAAAGAATGGGTCTTTAGGCACTGGGGGCTTCAAAATAAAGAGGGGGATCATCTCAGTACGTTGTCTTTCTCCGGTATGAGGCGATTCACAATGGGGCAAAAATCGTATAATGTGGGTACGGTTTAAGGATTAAAGATGCATAATAAGGGGAGAAAAATGAAAAAGAATATTATCGCCGCGGCCCTGGTCGCGGTACTCGGGCTTAACGCTTCAGCGCTCTATTTCGACGGCGGGCTGACCGGCATCACCGGCCCCGACAGCTACAGCGGTTACAAGCTCAACCTCGTCATCGGCGAGGGGGACCTGGCCTTCGAGCCTTCCATCACCTCCGTAAGGCTGGAGAACAACGCCGGCGACGCCAGCACCTACCGCACCTACGGCCTGCGCGGCGCGTGGGAGAGCGACAAGTACACCATAGGCGGCGAGGCCGGCATGACCCCCGAAGTAGAGGGCTATGACAACAAGTATGTCGGCGGCGACATCACCATCAGCCTCAGCCCCACCTCCGACGGCAAGTCCCGCCTGGCCGGCCCCGGCTCGCGCGGCATGGCCCGCGGCGGCACGGGCATTACCCGCGTGGACGTGGGCGCGGCCCTCAAGCACACCATGCACACGCAGGAAGTCGGCACCACCGACCGGGAAACCTCCCAGACCGCGGCCACCCTGTTCGCCGGCGCCAATGTGCTGATGCTTAACGTTTCGGCCTCCTTCACCGGCTATTCCTACGGCGACGAAGACGCCTCTACGCTCGGCTTCGTGCCCGGCCACAGCTTCGCTAACCGCGCCATGCCCCGGTCCAGCGTGAACGCCCGCCTGGACCTGCCTTCCACCATCCCCATGATAACGCCCTTCGTGTCCTACACCGGCACCAAGTACAAGGGCGGCAGCTCGGCCCTGGAAACCGACAGCAGCTCCACCTACCTGCTCGGGGCCTACGTGGATCTGAGCATGGTGGTGGCCAACATCAGCTACCAGATCTTTAACTACGCCGACGACACCGAAAGCTTCGTCTCCATCGGCGCCGGCGTGAAGTTCTGATAAAGCGGTAAACGGCGGGGAAGCCCTGCTACGGGTTTCCCCGCTTCCATCTCAACTGGTCCAACTATGTCCTACGAAAATCTTGCCACCAAGTACCGCCCCGGAGACCTCACCGAGGTCATGGGGCAGGAAACCATAAAGGTTACGCTGCAGAACGCCGTGAAGCTGGGCCGCGTGGCCCACTCCTACGTGTTCTACGGCCCTCGCGGCTGCGGCAAGACCACCATCGCCCGCATACTGGCCAAGACCCTCAACTGCGGCAAGCCCAAAGACGGCGCGCCCTGCGGCAACTGCGCCTCGTGCCTGGAGATAGCCGAGAGCAAGTCGCTCGACGTGATAGAGATAGACGCGGCCTCCAATACCGGCGTGGACAAGGTGCGCAGCGTCATCATTGAACAGGTGGATTTCGCGCCCTCGCGCGACAAGTACAAGATCTACATCCTCGACGAAGTGCACATGCTCTCCACCGGCGCCTTCAACGCGCTGCTCAAGACCGTGGAGGAGCCCCCGGCGCACGTGGTGTTCATCATGGCCACCACCGAGCAGAACAAGGTGCCTCCCACCATCCTTTCCCGCTCCCAGTGCTTCCGCTTCCGCCCCATTTCAGAAACCGACATCATGGCCCGCCTGAAGATAGTGACCGAGGCCGAGAAGATGAAGGTGGAGCCCGAGGCGCTGCGGCTGATAGCCCGCTCCGCCGGCGGCGCCCTGCGCGACGCGCTCACCATGCTCGACCGCTCGGCCTCTTTCGCCCACGGGGAGATCAAGGCTTCGGTCATCAGCGAGCTGCTGGGCCAGCCCGCCCCCGACATCATAAATTCCATGGCGCTGGCGCTGGTCAACCGCGATGCGGCCGCGCTGCACGCCGCCTTCGACACGCTCAATGCCGACGGTCACGACCCGCTGGCCGCGCTGCGCGAGCTGCGCAACCTGTTCTCAGAGGCCTTCCTGGCCGCGCAGGGCTTCGGCGCGGGCGAGCCCCTGAAGGGCCTGCCCAAGGACGCGCAGCCGGGCACGCTCGCGCGCCTGTCGCGCAAGCTCAACGTGGTGATAGAAGAGATAAAATTTTCAGACTCCCTGCCGCTGGCGGCCGAGGTGGCCCTGTTCACCCTGCTGGAGGTCCCGCAGGACCTGGAGGGGCTCGTGCGGAAGCTGGAGGGCCTGGAAGCCCGCCTGGCTTCAGGAGCTCCCGACCTGCCCGCCGCGCCGGCCCCCGGCGCTCAAAAAAAAAATGACGTTTTAGCCCCCGCCGCCCCGGCGCGGGAGGCGGCCCCGGCGCCCGCGGCGGCGCAGCCGCCCCAGGCCGCCGCTTCAGGCGCGCCGGCCGACGCCTGGAAGCGCCTGCTGGGCCTGGCCTCTTCGCGCAAGCCCGCCCTTTACAATGTGCTCCTCTCCGTCAAGATAGTCTTTGCCGAAGAAGGCAAATGGCGGCTCCTTACCACCAACAAGTTCGAAGTCAGCATGATGGAGGCCGCCAAGGCCGAACTGGAAGATATGCTGGAAAAGTTCGCCGGCCGGCGCATAGCGCTGCAGCCGGAGCATGTGGCGCCCCAGGCCTCTTCAGCGCCCTCGGCGCCCGTAGACCTGCCGGACGATCCCGGCGGCTCGGACGACGGCGAAACGCTGGTGGAGCCCCCTGAATCCGAGGCGGAAGCCGAGGCCAGGCCCGCCGCGCAGCACGCGCCCAGGCAGGTGTCCGCCGATACCGAGCCCGAGCTCAAGCACCTGTCCAAGGTTTTCCACGGCCGCATCACCAAGATCAACAAGGTAAAATGAAGGCGCTCGAAAAGATCATCGGAGTATTCCGCAAATTCCCCGGCGTGGGCCCCAAGCAGGCCGAGCGCTTCGCCCTTTACGTGGTGCGGGCCTCCGCGCCCGAGATAGAGAACCTGGTGGAGGCGCTGCGCGCCGTGAAGGCCTCCGTGAAATATTGCCCGGAGTGCTTCAACTACGCCGAGGGCGGCCTCTGCGCGGTCTGCGCCGATACTAGCCGGGACCGCGCGGTGATCTGCGCGGTGGAGCGGCCCCAGGACCTGGCAGCCATAGAGAAGGCCAAGAGCTTCTCCGGGGTGTACCACGTGCTGCACGGCGCCGTCTCGCCGGCGGCTGGCGTGCTGCCCGAGCATATCAAGCTTAAGGAGCTGCTGGACCGCGTGCGCGCGGCCGACGGGGGCGTCAAGGAGCTCATCATCGCCACCAACCCCGACGCCGACGGCGAGGCCACGGCCATGTACCTGACCCGGCTGATAAAGCCCTACGTGGAGAAGATCACGCGCATCGCCTACGGCGTGCCGCTGGGCGGCGACATAGACTACATGGACGAAGTCACCCTGGGTTACGCGCTCAAGGGCAGGATCAAGATCTGACAGGGGACGCTCTTCGTTAATTCTCAGGCAACCTGCTCCTCACCCGAGCGCCCCCGGCTGAAACGGCTTAGCGGTACGAATTAACGAAGAACATCCCCGTCCCTCATGTTACTTTCCTATTACCGCCGGCCGCTATTCCTGCTGCTCCTGGCTTACGCCGGGGGCATTTTTATTTTCCGGGACAGGCTGCTGACGCCGGAGCCGCTGCCTTTCGCCCTGCCGCGCGCCGGCGCCATCGTGGAGGGCCGCGTGGCGGAATACCCGGTTTCGGTGCCGGGCGGCGTGCGCTTCGCCCTTGAAACCTCGGCGGTCTACGGCCAGCCGGCGCGCACCGGCCTGATGGTCTACGCCAAGCCGGGCGCCTTTTCCTACGGCGACACTGTCTCCATGCTGGCCGACCTGGAGATCCCGCCGGGCGCCTCGGTGCCGGGCAGCCTGGACTGGGCCGATTTCCTGGCCAGGCGCGGCATAGCCGCGCAGGCCCGCGCGCACGACCTGGACCTGGTCCGGCAGGCCGGGCCCGCCCTGCGGCTGGCCCGCCGCTTCAGGACCTCGGCGCTGGGCTCTTTCCAGGCGGCGCTGCCCAAAGAGGAGGCGGCCGTGCTGGGCGGCGTGGTGCTGGGCGAGAAGAAAAGCGTGCCGCCCGAGCTGAAGACGGCCTTCCAGGACTCGGGGGCCATGCATCTATTGGTGGCGTCGGGCTCCAATGTGGGGTTTATCGTGGCTGTGGTGTATTTCCTCTGCGCCCGGCTGGGCCTGGGGCGCAGGTACTCCGGCCTGGCCGCGCTGGGGCTGGCCGGCTTCTACGTGGTGTCGGCCGGGCTGGACGCGCCGCTGGTGCGAGCATACCTGATGTTCTCGGCGGGCCTGGCCGCCTGGCTGCTGCGCAGGGAAAGCGGGGCCTTCCAGGCGCTGACCGCCGCGGCCCTGCTGATCCTGCTGCTGTCGCCGCGCTCGCTCTTCGACGCCGGCTTCCAGATGTCCTTCCTGGCCGCCTACGGCCTCACCGTAGGGCTGGCGCTGTGGGGGAAATACCTGAAGTCTGGCGGCCCGGCCGGCAAAGCCCTGGGGCTGCTGCTGGTCAGTTTCTTCGCGCAGCTCTGCCTCTACCCGGTTCTGGCCGTCTATTTCCACAAGATCTCGCTGGTCTCGCTGCTGTCCAATATGGCGCTGGTGCCGGCCTCGGGGGTGGCCATGGCGCTGGGTTTCGCGCTGGCCTTGTCGGGCGGCTTCATTTTTAAAGCCCTGGCCTGGGCGGCGGGCATTTTTATGGCGGCCTTCCTCGGCGCCGTGCGCTTCTTCGCCGGGCTGCCGTTCGCCTCGGTCAGCGTGCCCGAGCCGTCGGCCTGGTTCGTGGGCGGGTTCTTCATCCTGGCGCTGGCCCTGCTGCACGCACCGCTATTGGGTTTTAGGAAGCGCCGGCTGTACCTGGCCGCCGGCCTGGGGCTCGGCGTGGCCTCCCTGGGGCAAGTCGGAGGGCCGCGGGGAGACGGCCCCCTGAAATACAAAGCGCAGCTCTTCGGGGATTCCGACACCGCCTGCGTGCTGGTGAGCGCGCCGGGCGGGCTTTACCTGGTCAACCCGGGTGTGAACGGGCAGAAGCTGGCGGATTCGGCGCTGACGGCGGGGCATACTTCGCTGGCGGGCGTGCTGCTTACTTCGCTGGAAGAAAAAAATTTCAGCGGGCTGGAGGAACTGGCGCGGCTGGTGGGGGTGGGCAGCGTCCTGCTGCCTCCGGGGCCGCGTCCGGTTGCGCTGGCCCGGGCGCTGGGTGGCCTTGAGAAAAAAGGGACGGCGGTGCGCCGGCTCTGGCCCGGCGAGCGGGCGGAAACCGGCGAGCTAATAGCCGCTTCCTGGGGCGGGCCCCAGGGCTATACCGGGGCCGGCGATCTGCTGGACTGGGAGATAGGCGCGGTAAAGATAAGCGCGGGAGGGCTCAGGGCTGAAAAATCGGCGCCCTGCGGCGCCCCCGCGGGCGCGGCCGAAGCAGAGAGCTGGAAAACAGTGACCCTGGAATTCGAACTGCCGCCGGGCGGCTGCCCGGAATAGTTATTTTACGCCGGGATAGGCGGCGCGGAGCTTGGCCTCGTGCGAGCGCTCCTCTCCCACCAGCCGCTCCAGCCTGGAGCGCTTCCATTCTTCGGGGAAAGCAGCCTCGAAGAGCTTATAGAATTCCGCCGTCTTTATTTCCTGCCTGATGGCGAAAGCGGCCATTTCTTCTTCCGAGGCGTTCTCGCCTGGCGGGTCGGCGTAGAAGCCTTCCTGCTTCACCTTTTCCAGGAAGACGGGCCACTCTGTCAGGTGTGTGCCCAGGACCCGCCACCTGTCGAGGTGGCCCTGCACGAACAGGCGGTGCTGCTCTTCTTCTTCGGCCAGCCAGGCGCAGAGCTTTTTGGTTTCCGGGTTGGCGGCTTTGAGCTCCAGCTTCGCGTAAAAATCCTTGCCTGCCTCCTCTATGAGCGCGGCCAGGCGGAACAGATCACGCAGTCTGATGTTCCGGCCGAACTTGCGGAAGGCGCTGCCTTCGGCCGGCTGGGCGGCCCCGGCGCTCCGGCGCAGGAAAGCGTAGAGCAGTACGCCGCCGGCCAGCGCGGCCGCGGCTATGGTAATGAGTATAGTGGTATCCATAGGCATATTATATTTTATTCAAAATCGCCGCGCCTGTCCCGCTTGATGTCGGAATGGCGCTTCTTGCTGTCTAGCCTGCGCAGCTTGGAGCCGTAAGAGGGCTTGGTGGCCCGCCTGCGCTTGGGCGGCCGCAGCGCCCGGGCCAGCAGTTCGTCCAGGCGGGCGCGGGCGGCCTGGCGGTTCTGTTCCTGCGTGCGGTGTTCGCTGGCGACTATCATGATGTCGCCATCGTCGGTCAGCTTGGAGCCGGCCAGCGCCTTCAGGCGCTCTATCACGGCGTAAGGCAGGCCGGAGAGGGCCGGGAAAAAGCGCAGCTGCACCGCGGTGGCCACCTTGTTGACGTTCTGGCCGCCGTGGCCGCCGCTGCGTATGAATTTTTCCTCGTACGAGCCGGGCCGCAGGTAGACGCGCTTCTCTTCCATAGGCCTTATCTTATCAAAAAGTTGCGCCGGGGCTCTTAATTTCCTACAAAAGAGGTATGGCTAAAACTGTCCTGATCACCGGAGCCTCGGCCGGCATAGGCTTCGCGGCGGCGGAGCTGCTGCTCAAGAGCGGCTACAAAGTTTACACGGGCGCGCGGCGCGTGGAGAAGATGCGCGGCCTGGAATACCTGGGCGCCAGGGTTTTCGCGCTGGACGTTACGGACGAGGGCTCGCTGCAGAACGCGCTGGCGTTCGTGCTGAAGGACGCCGGGCGGCTGGATGTGCTCATCAACAACGCCGGCTACGGCGCGCACGGGGCGGTGGAGGACGTGCCGCTGGAAGAGGCCCGGCGGCAGTTCGAAGTGAACTTGTTCGGCCTGGCGCGCCTGACCCAGCTGGCCCTGCCCGGCATGCGCGCGGCGGGCGGGGGGACCATAATCAATATTTCCTCCATCGCCGGCAAGATCACCATGCCTGCCGGCGGCTGGTACCACGCCAGCAAGTACGCCCTGGAGGCCTACTCCGACGCGCTCCGGCTGGAGACGGCGCAGTTCGGGGTGAAGGTGGTGCTCATCGAGCCGGGGCCCATCAAGACCGAGTGGGACAATACGGCGCTGGTGAACCTGGAGAAATATTCAGGCTCGGGGCCCTACGCCCCGCTGGTGAAGCGCCTCACCGAAAAGTTCCGCGCCGGCTACAGGGACGGCGCCCCGGGCCCGGAGGCCGTGGCCGCCGTGATCCTGAAGGCGCTGCGCTCCCCCAGCCCCGCCGCCCGCTACCCGGTTCCCTTCAAGGCGTCCCTGATAATCTTCCTGAAATGGCTGCTGCCGGACTGGGTCCTGGACCGGGCCCTGCGCTTCGCGCTGAAAATTTGAGAAACGCGATGACAATAAAAGACGATAAAAGCGGCGAAGAGTTTCCGCAGCTGCGGGCGATAGGCGTGCTGGAATCCTGCTTTAAAGAAAAGTTCGGCACGCCGCGCCAGCCGCATTTGGTCCCCGGCTCCACGGCCAGGCTGCGCATACAACCGCGCTACAATCCCTGCCATTCCCTGGCCGGCCTGTCGCAGTTCAGCCACGTCTGGCTGCTCTCCTGGTTTCACCTCAATACCAACAAGACCTTCCATCCAAAGATCCATCCCCCGCGCCTGAAGGGGGGCAAGATAGGGGTTTTCGCCTCGCGCTCGCCGCACCGGCCCAACCCCCTGGGGCTGTCGCTGGCGAAGCTGGAAAAAGTGGAGGGGGATACCCTTTACCTCTCGGGCATAGACCTCATAAACGGCACGCCCATCCTGGATATCAAGCCCTACCTGCCTTTCAGCGACACGGCGCAGGCCCCGCTGTCCGGCTGGGTGCCCGACAACGCTTTCCCGGAGCTGCGGGTGGTCCTGTCTCCGCGCGCCGAGGGTGATCTGGCCGGCGGCGGCGAAGCGCTGCGCGGGCTGATCGTGGACTCCCTGAAGCACGACCCCCGCAACAGGCGCGACGCCACGCAGATGGCCGAGGGCGCCGAGCTGGAATTCTTCCTGTGCGACCGGGAAGTGCATTTCTCCGTGACGGGCGAGACGGCCACGGTGACGCGCGTGGAGGCCGCCGTAAAATTCGAGAAGAAGTTCCGGCGCAAAAAGCCATAGCGCCCGGGCGCTAGGCGGTTAACGCGGAAAATAAAAAACCCCGGCGGCTGCCGGGGTTTTTCGCGCTGCGGCTCCGCTCAGTTCATGCCGTAGACGTAGGGGGCTTTCTCGCCGGAGCGGTCGACTATGGCCCAGTAGAAATTCCCTTCCAGGCGCAGGAAGAAGATCCAGTTCTGTTCCACCGTCTCGCCGTTCTGCGGCTGGTACTGCTTGTAGGGGCGCACCAGGGAAACGAAAGAGTCGCGCCTGTTGAGAGTGGACGACAGCTTCTGGCGGGCGGATTTCAGCTCGGACTTGGAGGGCTTCTCCAGCGCGCCCATGGCCGACAACTCCCTGGCCAGCGGGCTGGTGGGGCTGCTGTAGTCTTCCAGCAGGTTCATGAGCGCCTGGCGCAGGGCGTGTTCGAAGCAGAAGGCGTTGGGGTAGTAGGTGGTCTGGCGCATCACCTCGGATTCCGGTATGTCCAGGCCGATGCCGGTGACGCCGAATTCTTTTATGAGCAGTTCCTCGGCGCCGGAGTAGTTCTGGCCGTCCTTGGGGACGGCCTTCTCTAAGAGGACCTGCGGGACGGCCTTCTCTAAGAGGACCTGCGGGACGGCTTTCTCCGTGAGGGCCGGCGCGGTGAGCTCCACGGCTGCCAGCGTAACTGCGTTTATTTCGGGGGCCCAGTCCGCCGCGAAGGCGGGGGCTATTGAGAAAACTGCGGCTGCGATTGCGGCTGAAAATTTCATCTTCTGCTTATCCTCCAAGACTTGTCCTAACCCGCTTATAGTTTAGCATAGGCCCCCCCGGCGGCGCTTTGACGGTGGTCAGGCCCTATTTTTAGCAGTCGCGGGATGGTATTGACAATTATGAGGGCAAGGTGTATAATATTTTTGGCAGACAGCGCTATGGAGTGCTAATTAAAACCGGCGGGAAAATTTATGAGGGTACTTAAACCGGAAGTCGCGCAGGACAGGAAAGAGAAGATCCTTAACTGGGTGATCTACAACTATGTCAGCACCGGCCGCCCGGTCAGTTCCGACCTGATAGCCGAGGAGGGGCGCTTCAACGTCTCCAGCGCTACTATAAGGAATATTTTAAAAGAGCTGGAGACCGAGGGCTACCTGGTGCAGCCGCACACCTCCGGCGGGCGCGTGCCGAGCGACAAGGGCTACCGCGCCTACGTGGACAATATCATGCGCATGCAGCGCCTGGCCGCCGGTGAGAAGGAGCGGCTGGAGCGCGAATACGACAGCCGCATCGAGCAGCTCGACGGCTTCCTGAAGCACACTTCCCGCATGCTGTCGGACATGTCGCAGTGGGCCGGCTTCGTGATGAGCGCCGACCTGGACCTCGACAGCATCAAGCGCCTGGACCTGCTCTCCATGGGCCCGCACAGCGTGCTGTCCATGCTGTTCGCCCATTCGGGCCTGATCAAGCACGCCGCCTTCCAGCTGGAGCACCCGGCCGACAAGGCCGCCGTGAAGTCCCTTTCGGCCCGCCTCAACAAGCGCGTCAAGGACATGCCTATCGCCGACCTGCCGCAGGTGCTGTTCAAGGAATTCCTCGCGAAGGAAAAGGACAAGGGCCTCACGGAGCTGCTGAAGAAACTGATCGAATATTTCAAGGGCCTCGCCCGCAGCGAGGACGCGCTGTACCTGGAAGGCCTCAGCCGCATCTTCTCCAACCTGGAGGGCGGCAGCGTGGAGGACATGCGCAACATCGCCCGCCTGCTGGAGGAGAAGGAGCGCTTCTCCGGCCTGCTGCGCGAGCGCCTGCGCGACTCCTCGCTGAAGACCAGGGCCATCGGCGAGCCCGGCAAGCGCCATATCGTGGACGTGACGATAGGCTCGGAGAACAGCATCAAGGAATTCAAGAATTTCAGCCTGGTGTCGAGCTCCTACTGCATAAACGACAAGGCCGTCGGGCTGGTGGGGATACTCGGCTACAAGCGCATGGAATACCCGCGCATGATCTCCCTGGTGGACACCGTCAGCTCGATGATGGAGGACATGCTGGGCGAGTGGGAGAAGATCGACTTCGAAGAGTGAGCTATGAAAAACCATAAGGCCGAAGATAAGAAAGCGAAAGCCGCCGAGGCGCCTGAATGCGCCCCCGGCCCGGCGACGCAGGCGGAGGCCGCGGCGGGCGAGCTGGAGAAGCAGCGGAAACTGGCTGAGGATTATTTCAGCCAGCTGCAGCGCCTGCAGGCGGATTTTGAGAACTACCGCAAGCGCGTGGAGAAGGAGAAGCCGGACCTGATAAAATACGGCAAGGCCGACATCCTTATCCGCCTGCTGCCGCTCTACGACCTGCTGCTGTCGGCGCACAACCACATAAACGGCGCCCGGGAAAGCGGCGGCAGCGAGGACTTGCTGAAGGGCCTGGAGATGATCTTTAAGGAATTCTCCAGGGTGTTCGAGGCGGAGGAGCTGCGCCCGATGGAGCCGGTGGGCAAGCCCTATGACCCGATGGCCTGCGAGATCCTGGGGGTAGTGGAGGGGACGGACGAGAACGACGGGCTGGTAACGGAAGAACTGCAGAAGGGCTTCTGGTACGGCGACAAGATACTGCGGACCGCGAAGGTGAAGATAGCCAAGAAGAAGGCGGCCCCGGCGCCGGAACCGGAACAGCCGCAGGAAGGTAAGCCGGAAGAAGAAGGGCAGTGAATTTTCAGTAACTTAATTTGGAGGAAACTAACATGGCAAAGATAATAGGAATAGACCTCGGTACATCTAACACCGCCGCGGCGGTGATGGAAGGCGGCAAAGTCACCATCATCCCGTCGGCCGAAGGCACCAGCCTGGGCGGGAAGGCTTTCCCGTCCTACGTGGCTTTCGCCAAGGACGGGCAGATGCTCGTCGGCGAGCCCGCCCGCAGGCAGGCCGTCGCCAACCCGGAAGGCACCGTCTCCGCGTTCAAGCGCAAGATGGGCACCGACCATAAATACAAGATAGCCGGCAAGGAATTCACGCCCCCGCAGCTGGCGGCGTTCCTGCTGCAGAAAGTGAAGCGCGACGCCGAGGCGTTCCTCGGCGAGAAAGTGGAGAAGGCCGTCATCACCGTGCCCGCCTACTTCAACGACAACCAGCGCCAGGCCACCAAGGACGCCGGCACCATCGCCGGCCTCGAGGTGGTGCGGCTCGTGAACGAGCCCACCGCGGCCGCGCTGGCCTACGGCATAGACAAGGAAGGCCGCGACCAGAAGATCATGGTGTTCGACCTCGGCGGCGGCACGCTGGACGTGACCATCATGGAGCTCGGCAAGGAGGGCACCTTCGACGTGATCTCCACCTCCGGCGACACCCAGCTGGGCGGCACCGACATGGACAAGGCCCTGGTGGACTTCATCGCCGGCGAGTTCCGCAAGGACACCGGCATCGACCTGATGGGCGACGCCACCGCGACCCAGCGCATCAAGGAAGCCGCCGAGAAGGCCAAGATCGAACTCTCCACCACCATGGAGACCGAGATCAACCTGCCCTTCATCTCGGCCGACGCCTCCGGCCCCAAGCACATGGCGCTCAAGCTGTCCCGCGCCCGCCTGGAATCCCTCGTGGAATCCATCGTGAAGCGCTGCCAGAAGTCCATCGACACCGCGCTCGCGGACGCCAAGCTCAAGAGCTCCGACATCAGCCGCATCATCCTCGTCGGCGGCCCCACCCGCATGCCCATCGTGCAGAAGTTCATGGAGGACTACGTCGGCAAGAAGATAGAGCACGGCGTGGACCCGATGGAGTGCGTGGCCTCCGGCGCCGCCGTGCAAGCCGCCGTGCTGACCGGCGACGTGAAGGACGTGCTGCTGCTCGACGTCACCCCGCTCTCGCTGGGCATCGAGACCCTGGGCTCGGTGATGACGCGCCTCATCGACAAGAACACCACCATCCCCGCCAAGAAGTCGCAGGTGTTCTCCACCGCGTCCGACAACCAGCCCGCCGTGACCATCCACGTGCTGCAGGGCGAGCGCGCGATGGCCGGCGACAACGTGTCGCTCGGTAAGTTCGACCTGGACGGCATACCCCCGGCCCCCCGCGGCATGCCGCAGATAGAGGTGACCTTCGACATCGACGCCAACGGCATCCTGCAGGTGCACGCCAAGGACCTGGGCACCGGCAAGGCGCAGCATATCACCATCTCCGCGCCCAACAAGCTGTCCAAGGACGACATCGACAAGTTCATGAAGCAGGCCGAGCAGTTCGCCGACGCCGACAAGCAGTACAAGGAGAAGGTGGAGGCCAAGAACGAGGCCGACACCGTCCTGTACTCCACCGAGAAAGCCCTCAAGGAGCACGGCGACAAGATCAGCCAGGACGAGCGCCTGGCCGTCGACCGCGCGGTGGGCGAGCTCAAGGAAGCGCTGAAAGGCGACGACCTGGACAAGCTCAAGAAAGCCAAGGAGAACCTCCTGCAGGTTTCCCAGAAGCTCGGCGAGGCCGTGTATAAGGCTGCCCAGGCCAAGGCGGGCCCCGGCGCGGCCGGAGCCGGCCCCCAGCCGGAGGGCCCCAAGGCCGCTCCCGGCGCCAAGGACGACGTGGTGGACGCCGAAGTGGTAGACGACAACAAGAAGTAAGCCTTCAGCGGCCGGCAGGCGGATAGCGGACGGGCAAACCCTCCGTTATCCGCCGTCGGCTTATATGCCGCGCCCCCGCTTTTGGTAGAATTCCCTTAATACTTATATGGCATCCAACGATTATTACCGCATACTCGGAGTGCCCCGCAACGCGGGCCCCGACGAGATCAAGTCAGCCTACCGCAAGCTGGCGATGAAGCACCACCCGGACCGCAACCAGGGCAACACCGAGTCCGAGTCCGTCTTCAAGGAGATCAACGAGGCCTACGAGGTGCTTTCCACCCCGGAGAAGCGGCAGGTCTACGACCAGTTCGGGGCCGACGGCCTGAAGGCCGGCGCCGGCGGCGGCCGCGGCGGCTTCCAGGGCGCCGACCTGGGCGACATGTTCGGCGACCTGTTCGAAAACCTCTTCTCGCAGGGCCAGGGCGGCGGGCGGGGCAAGCCCCGCTCGCGGCGCGGCGCCGACCTGAAAGAGGAAGTCGAGATCACTCTGGAAGAGGCCTTCTCCGGCGTCAAGGTCCCGCTCACTATCGAGCGCACCGAGGTCTGCGGAGAATGCGAGGGCACCGGCGCCCGCGGCAAGTCCGGCATAAAAAAATGCCCCACCTGCCACGGCACCGGGCGCGTGCAGTACTCCCAGGGCTTCTTCGCTTTCAGCCAGGCCTGCCCCGACTGCGGCGGCCAGGGCGAGATCATCTCCAGCCCGTGCAAGGCCTGCGCCGGCGCCGGCCGCCAGAAGAAGAGCGCCCCGCTCAACATAAAGATCCCCGCCGGCGTGGAGGAGGGCGCGGTGCTGCGCGTCTCGGGCGGCGGCGACGCGGGCCTGCGCGGCGGCGACTCCGGGGACCTCTACATCCAGGTGCGCCTCAGGCACCATTCGCATTTCGAGCGGCACGGCCGCGACCTGGTGTACGACTGCCAGGTAGCCGTCTGGCAGGCGGCCCTCGGCGGCGAGACCGACGTGCCGGTGATCGACGGCGGCCGCGTCAAGATAAAGATCCCGCAGGGCACGCAGCACGGCAAGGTGTTCCGCGTGCACGAGCGCGGCATGCCCTCCCCCGGCGGCAAGGTCCGGGGGGACCTGCTGGTCCGGGTCAAGCTGGAGGTCCCGCACGACCTCACCCCGCGCCAGCGCGAGCTTTTCGAAGAGCTGGCCAAAATAGCCGGCCACGAGACCGCGCCCGAAGACAAGGACAAGGGCTTCTTCAAGAAGATTCTCGGCTAGCCATGCCCCAATACCTCATACCCGCGGAGAACATCCGCAACGGCGAGTTCTTCGCAAGCGCGGATGAATCCAACCACATAGCGCGGGCCGAGAATCTGCGCGCCGGCGACGAGATAGAGATATTCGACGGCAAGGGAAACCGCTACCGCGCGGTGATAAGCTCGGTCTCCGGCGACAGGGTGGCCGGGACGGTAAAGGAAGCGCTGCCCAGCCCCGAATACAAAACCAGGCTTACGATCTGCTTCGCGGTAGTGGCCAGGCCGGCGCTGGAGAGCATCCTGGAGCACTGCACCGAGGCCGGCGCGGACGCCTTCCAGCCGGTGCTGGCCTCGCGGGTGCAGTTCGACCTGTTCAGCGACTGGGAGCGGCGCTCCGGGCGCCTGGAGCAGGTGGTGGCGGCGGCCGCCAAGCAGTGCGGCCGCGGGCGCCTGCCCGAGGTTCGCAAGCCGGCCAAGCTCGACGACCTTATTTCGGGCGGGGATTGTGTTTTTGCGGCCGCGGAAGGGCTCTCTCCGGACGAGGCCGCCCGGGGGCTGGCGGGCAAAACCGAGATAAAGCTTTTTGTGGGACCGGAGGGGGGCTTCACCAGGGGGGAGCTGGACTTCGCCCGCGGCCGGGGGGCCGCCTTCATGAATCTGGGCCTGTATACGCTAAGGGCGGAAACGGCCTGTCTCGCGGCCGCCTCCGCCCTGCTTACCCGCCTGGGCTGACCTAGTAGCCCAGCTTGTCTTTAATCGAATTCCGCAGCAGCAGCTTTTTCTTTTCAGACTTCTCGAAGATCATGTCGATGGCCTTTTTCAGGTCCTCGAGGCTGATCGGCTTGTTGAGGAAAAGTTCCACGCTGGCGTCGAGGTTGCCGGTTATGCGGGCCTCGTTGCTGGTGTTGCCGGTGAGGATGATCACCGGGGTGCTGCGCGTCTTCGGGTCTTCCTTCATGGCGCGGCAGACTTCCATCCCGTGCATGTCGGGCAGGCCCAGGTCCACTATGGCCAGGTCCAGGCGCACTTCCTTCATCCAGTTCAGGGCGGTCTGGCCTTTCTCGGCCGTCACGACGAGGTAGCCCTCGTGCTCGAGAAAGCGCCTGAGCATCTCGAGTATGGATTCTTCGTCCTCTACCAGCATTATCTTCTTCATATTCAATCCCCTAATAACCCTAAAACTCAAATATATCATAAATAATAGTTGTTTCGGTTTGATTTCGGCCAAGGTTGACTAAAGTTACTTACCGGGGCGGGGCGGCCGTGGGGGGAGGGGCTTCCTTTACCTGCCGTCCTGGGCTCTCCGTCGTGACCTCCGCCCCGCCCTTGCCAGCGCGGCCGGCATTTGGTAGAAGATAGTAAGGGTTTAAAGGCAGGCTGCGCTATGATAGATCTGAAACCGGTACACCTCAAAAAAGTCAAGAACATCCTCTCTGGCCTCGTGCCCGAGTGCGACGTGCTGGTTTACGGCTCGCGCGCCGACGGCACCGCCAAGGCTTATTCCTACCTGGATCTGGCCGTGATGGCCGAAAAGCCCCTGCCGGCCCCGCGCCTGGAGAAGCTTTCTGCCGCCTTTACCGCCGCCGGCCTGCCCTTCCGGGTAGAGACGGTGGACTGGGCCGCCACCGGGGCCAGCTTCCGCAAGGAAATAAAAAAGACCGGCATCCTGATACAGCAGTCTCCTAAAAAATAAATCCCCGGCGGTAATGCCGGCGCGGCCGATTCCGCGGGAACTAGCCTGACACGCTCTTGCCGGGTCCGCCGCTATGCCGTTGTCCCGGACAGGGAACGGCGCCCCGCTAATTTGTAGAATATGAGGGTGAAAATATTTTTTAAGACCGTCGGCTGCAGGGTGAATCAGGTGGAGACCGAGAGCCTGCGCGAGAAGTTCGCCGCGCTGGGCCACCAGCCCGCAGAGACCCCCGAAGAGGCCGACCTGGTAGTGGTGAACACCTGCTCCGTCACCGCCAAGGCCGACCGCGACTGCCTGGCCTTCCTGCGCCAGACCGCCGCCGCCAATCCGAAAGCCTCCATAGCCGTGACCGGCTGCCTGGCCACGCTCGAGCCGCAGAAGATCCTGGCCGCCGCGCCCGGCGCCGCCGTCTTTACCAATAAGGAAAAAGAAAATATCCCGGCCCTGGTCTGCGGCACCCCGGCCGCCGCCGACTTTTTTTCCGTGGGAAAATTCCACGGCAAGGCCCGGGCCTTCATCAAGGTGCAGGACGGCTGCAACCTGAAGTGCGCCTACTGCCTGGTCAATATCGCCCGCAGCGAGCTCAAGTCCAAGCCGCTGGCGGCCGCCGTCGCCGAAGTTAAAAAGCTCGCCGCCGGCGGCTTCGCCGAAATCGTTCTCTGCGGCACGCGGCTGGGCATCTACAAGTGCCCGGAAACCGGGGGCGGCCTGGCAGCGCTGATGCGGGAGCTTTTCGCCCTGGAGGGGGAGTTCAGGCTGCGCTTCTCCTCGATAGAGTCGGAAGAGCTGACGCCGGAACTGCTGGGGGTGCTCAAGGCCGCCGGCCCCCGCTTCTGCGATTATTTCCACCTGCCGCTGCAGGCCGGCGCCGACCCGGTGCTGAAAGCCATGGGCCGCCTCTACGACACCGCGCGGTACAAGGCCAAAGTGGAAGAGCTCCGCGCCATCTTTCCCGGCGTGGGCGTTTACGCCGACATCATCGCCGGCTACCCGTCAGAAACGGAAGCGGATTTCGGCGCCGCCCTGGACTACGTGCGGGGGCTCAGGCTTTCCGGCCTGCACGTCTTCAGCTTTTCTGCCAGGCCCGGCACCCGGGCCGCGGCGCTCACGCCGCTGCCGCCGGGAACGGTCTCGGCGCGTTCGGCCGCGCTGCGCGCGCTCGACGGCGAACTGCGCGCCGCCTACGCCGCCTCCATGCTGGGGCGGGAACTTTCGGCGCTGACGCTGCGCAACAAGGAAGGCCGCGCGCTGGCGCTGGCCTCCAATTTCCTGAACGTGGAACTGCCCGGCCCGCTGAAAGCCGGGCGCCTGCTGCGCTGCCGCGTTACGGCGGCCCGGGCCGGCGCCTGCCTGGCCGAGCCGCTATGAAGCAGTGTCCCGCCTGCGGCTACGGCAACCCTGCCGACCGGCTCAACTGCGCCGTCTGCGGCCTCGGCCTCGGCGGGGTGCGGGCCAAGGAACTTCCCGCCCCGCAAAAGGGCCCCAACTACATGCTGGCCTCCGGGCTCATCCTGCTGGCCTGCGCCGCCCTCTTTTACGTGCTTCAGAATTACGCCTGGAAGGGGGAGGCCCCCGCCGGCGCCGCCGAGGAAGCGCGGTTCTCATACGAGGGAACGGTCTATTCCCTGGAGAAACTGGCCGGGCTGCGCTACCTGCCGGCGGAAGACAAGAAGCGCGTGCTGCCGCTGCTCGCGAGCCCCGAAGAGAAGGCGGCTTTCGCCGCCGCCAAGGCGGTGGGGGCCTGGTCCCGCGGCGAGCCGGACGGCGAGCTGCGGCGCCTCTGGCTGGAGAGCCTGCTGAACGCCTCGGGCTCGGGTTTTCCGTCCGCCCGCAGGCAGGCGGCCCTTGAGGCCGGCTTTACGCTGGCCCTCAGCTCTTCGCCGGGGCCGTACCGGGAAAAAGTGCTGGCCGCCTCCGGAGCCCTGGTGGCCCGGAGCGAAATGGAACTCCGCGCTTCCGGCTTTTTCCTGTCCGCCATGGCCGGCCTGGCCGATTTCGTGCCGCAGATGAAGCAGGCCCTGGACTATGATCCTTCCTACAGCGCGAAGCTTTACGCCGCCTGCGCCCTGTCGCGGCTGGGCTACGCCGAAGGCCACGCCTACCTGGATAAAACCGTTTCAGGGGGCAGTTCTCCCCTGCGCGGCGAGGCCCTGGCCTGCCTGGCCTATTCAGCCTCGCCGGACGCGGAGAACCTGCTGACCGCCGCTTCGGCTGACGGCCTGGACCCGGCCGCCGCGGGCAGCGCAAAAACCGCGTTAATCTTCCGCAAACAACTTGCTATAATTAAAAAGTAATGCGCGTATATATTTAATAGGGCATGGGGGCGGTTTTATGGAAGGCAAAGACAAGAAAAAAGAATCCATAGACGAGATACTCTCGGACCTGAACGGCCTGCTGAACAAGATGCCGTCCATCCTCGACGGGATCAAGATGCCGGAACTGCAGCCGCTGGAGCCGCCGAGGGCGGCCGCGCCGCAGCCTGAGGCCGTGGTCCCGGAGCCCGCGATACCCGAGCCTGTGACCCCCGAGCCCGCCCCGCGGGCCGAGGAAAATTTTCCGCCGCAGGATTACGGCGACAAGACGGTAGTGCTGCAGCCCTTCTCCGGCCTGCCCGAAGGCGCGCCCGCCCCGGAACTCCGGGACGTCCAGCCTGCCCCCGAGCCCGAATCTTCCCCGGACGCCGACAAGACCGTGGTGCTGCAGCCTTTCGCCGGGCTTTCTTTAGGCGAGCAGTCGCCGCAGGAACCGGCGCCGGCCCCGGAGCCGGAGCCGCAAACGGCAGCGCCGGAAAACCTCGCTCCCCAGAGCCTGGGCGATTTTATGTTCGGGCAGGAAGCGCAGGACGCGGAAAAACAGGCGGAGCCCGGACAGCCCTTCAGCGCCCCGGCCAAACTTTCCGGTTCGGTGCTGGAGCCCCCGGAAGAAAAACCCGCGCGCCCTGTTCCGGCCGGCCCCTCTCTTTCCATTTCCGAATTTACCCCGCCCGCGGAAGAAGCCCCTGCGGCGGCCCAGCCCGCCGCCCAGGAACCCGCCGCTTTCCAGACCGGGGCGGCGCCCGAATCTTCGCCGCAGGCGCTGCCGGAGCCCGCTGCCGAAGAACCCGCTTTTGCCGCGCAATCCGCGGCGGATATTTTCCCGGCGGCCGAAGCCGCCCCGGAAAAGCCGGACGCGCTGCCCGCTTACGCCAATACCAGCGATTTCGGCATACCGGACATAGACGCGCTGATACAGATGTCCGAGGACGGAAAGGCGGCGCCCGAACAGGCGGCCGCGCCGCTGCCCGAGGCCGGAGTCATACCGGAATCCGTGCAGGCGATAGAAGAGAGCACGGACGGCCCGTCGATACAGGGCCTGTCCGAAGAGCCGCAGCCGGCTGCGCAGGGGGATACCGTGGAACCTAACGAACCTGAAAAAGAGGAAAATACGGAAGCTCAGCAGCCCGAGCCGGCCGCCAGCGCTTTCGACGCCTTCGCCATAGACCCGTCGGCAGACGCGCCGGCCCAGGCCGACGGCGGGATCCCGCAGCCCGAGCCGCAGGCCGCTATGCCTGAGGACCAGGGCGGAGAAACTCTGAGGCTCGACCCTCCCTCGGACACGCCCGTCCTGCAGGCCGCGGAAGAGCTTTCGGCGCCGGAACCGGCCGCCGCGCCCGCCCCGCAGGCCGAAGGCGGCATTGAGTTCGGCTCTTTCGCCGGGCTCGGCGAAGCCGCCCCCGCCGCCGAGGCCGCGCCCGAAGCGTTCGCCTCCCCTGAACCCGCGGCCGGCGGCCAGGAACTTTCTCCCGGCGGCGCCGGTCTTGAACTGAGCGTCGGCCAGCCTCAGGCGGAGGCCGCGGACCAGACCATACCCGGCGGCGCCGGTCTTGAACTTGGCGTCGGCCAGCCTCAGGCGGAGGCCGCGGACCAGACCATACCCGGCGGCGCCGGTCTTGAGCTTAGCGTGGGCCGGCCGCAGACGGACATGCCCGGCGGCGGCGGCCTTGAACTGGGCGGCGGCGACGCCACCCTGGTGATGCCGCCGGACTCTTCCGGAGATGAGGAAAAGACCGTCATCTTCCAGGCAGGTGCGCCGTCCACCACCTCGCGGGCCCAGGCCGGCGACCTTACCGACCTGGCTTCCAAGCAGGCCCCGGAGGGCATACCGGCGGAGCGCCTGCGCACGCTGATGTTCCTCTACGCCTCCGAGGACAAGGCGCTGTGCGCCACGGTGCTGGCGGAACTGGATTCGATCTGCCTTAAATCCGCCGTCAAGCCGATGTTCATCAAGCGCTCGGCCGTAAACGAGTGCGACCCTGAAGCCAACCCCAACTTCGTGCAGCAGTCGGTGACCGAATCCGGGGCGCAGGGGCTGATCTGCCTCGGCAACATACCCCCGGACAAGGTTTCCGAGATAGAGGGCGCCTTCGCCGCCTCGGGTGGATTCTTCCGGTATTACGACTCTTCCTCGTTCAGCCATTCCGCCGCGCTGGACCTGGTTACCGACCTGATAGTGCGCTGAAACTATGCTAAAAAAGTGGGACGTGGCCCCGGCTCCGACGGACAAAAATCCAAGCCGTCACAAGCTCCTGATCAAAGGGGAGATGAAGGACATCTTCCTCATCGTCAAGAAGCTCGGCAGCCTCTGCTCGCGTCCCGAGAAAACCTCCGGGGACTTCGACTTTATCATCTACCTGTCCAAGCTGGAAATGGACACGATGAAAAAACTGAAAGCGGTCACCGCGGAGCTTAGCGCCCCCGCGCCCGAGGAAGAGGCTTTCGGCGACGAGCCGGCGCCTTTCGACGCCCCGAAGCCCAAGATAAAATTGTCGCCGGAGCCCGCCCCCGCGCCCGCTCCTGTCGAGCAGCCCAAGCCGGCCCCTGCGCCGGCCCCGGTTGAGCAGGCCCGGCCCGCGCCCGCCCCCGTCGAGCAGCCCAAGCCGGCCCCTGCGCCGGCACCGGTTGAGCAGCCCCGGCCCGCGCCCGCCCCTGTCGAGCAGCCCAAGCCTGCCCCGGCGCCCGCGCCCGTTGAGCAGCCCAAACCCGTACCCGCCCCGCAGCCGGCCCCCGCGCCCGCGCCGCAGCCCGCGCCGGCACCGATCCCGCAGCCGGCGGCGCTGCCCCCGGCCCTGCCGGAAATTCCCGCCATGGCGGCAGCGGCGGATAACCCCGCCGTAACCCGCCCCCGCACGGGCATGAATTTCGTTCCTTCGGCCACCACCCGCATAAAGCGCGAAGACGCTGCGCCGACCCCCGAAGCCGCCGCCGCCACCGCGGCCGCCGCCGCCGCCGCCGCGGCGCCTACGGCGTCGGCCCGCATAAAAGCCAAGTGGTCCATGGAACTGCCCCTCATCCCCACCTACAGCTTCCAGACGCTGATAGCCGGCTCGCACAACCGCTTCGCCCACGCGGCCGCCATGGCCGTGGTGGAAAATCCGGGCGTGATCTACAACCCGCTGCTGGTTTTCGGCAACCCCGGCACCGGCAAAACGCATTTCGTCAACTCCATCTCCTACGGCCTCTCCGCCTCCATAGGGCAGAGCAATATCTTCGTCACCGACGGGATAAAGCTTTCCAAAGGCGTGGAGCTGGCCATCAAGGAAGGGGGGATAGCCCGCCTGGAATCGATGTTCTCCAAGGTGAAGGTGCTCATCATCGACGACGTGCACATGCTGATGGTTTCCGAAGAGAACAAAAAATACCTCTCCAAGTGGCTCAACGACTTCGTCACCCAGAACAAGCAGATCGTGGTCACCTCGGTGTTCCCGCCCAAGTCGCTGGCGGGGCTGGAGGACGCCGTGGGCTTCCAGTTCACGCAGGGCTGGATGGTGGACCTCAAGATCCCCGGCGCCCAGGCCTACAAGGCGATCCTCGGCCAGCTGCTGCAGGGCCGCGACATTAAGCTGTCCGAGGACGAGATCAACGGCATCTTCGCGGGCCCCCTGATGCCCTTCAACGACGTGGCCAAGAGCCTCGAGGCCATGAAGAAGCTGGAGAAATTCGTGGTCAACGCGATGAACAGCGCCACGCACGCCCAGCTGCTCGACACCCTGCTCGGTTTCAGCGAGACCCAGGTGGCCGGCGCCGTCACCGACGACGAGGCGCAGCAGGCCGCCGCGGCGCAGCCGGGCCCCATGGAATCCGCCTGGTTCAAGTGGGGGCTGTTCTACCCCAAGGGCATGAAGCGCGAGGCGCAGTTCGCCCTCTACAGCCTGCGCGAGCGGGCCAAAGAGCTCGGCCTGAACACCGACTGGAGCCAGGTGTTCACCGAGGAGTATAACTCCGACGAGCTTTACGGCATCCCTTTCAAGATCGGCAATTACGCCAGCGAGCGCAACGTCAACGGCGCCATCATCCTCGGCCCGCAGCCGACCTCCGCGCTGGGCGCCCAGGAGCCGGAGTTCCGCCACATCACTTTCAAGATACTCGACAGCTTCCTGGTCAAGGGCGCGTGGCTGTCCAGCGAGAAGCTGAAATCCAAGGCGGCGTACGCCAAGATACTGATGGACCTGGTATAGTTATGCTGGAACAACTAGTAGGGGCGGGGGTGCTGGGCGCGGCGGGCGCTTTCGGCGCCTACTGGTACCTTAAATTCCGCGACGTGCTCCCGATGGAGAGCTCGCTGCGCGCCTCGCAGAAATCCCTGGCCGACTTCACCTCGTTCACGCGCGAGACCATGGAGCGCGCCTACGCTCCCGAGCAGCCCGAGCATTACGGCGACATCACCAACTATTACCTGATCAAGCTCCACAAGGCTTTCCCGGAGTGCTCCATCCTGCTTTTCGAGAAGGGGCCGGGGCAGTGGAAGCTGGTGAATTACCTGAAGCATTTCAAGGCCGAGCCGAAGCTGCTGACCTCCTACAAGTGGAGCGCGCTGGACCGCAGCTCCGCCGAGGGCGAGCTGCTGCGGTTCGACGACGTGCGGGCCGGCGACTACGCCGGCGTGGAGGAGATCTTCTCCATCTTCGGCATCAGGTCGGCGCTGATGTGCCCGTTCAAGCCCGCGGCCGGGGCCCCCGAGCGCCTGATCCTGTTCGGAGCGCCAAGCCCCGCTTCGTTCGACGCGGCGCAGCCCTACCTGCGCTTCGTGGCCTCCCAGCTTTCCTCCATCTCCAAGGTGTCCGACAAGCTGTTCACGCTCAAGAAAGAGGCCGACCAGCTCAAGAACGAGGTCAACGCCGTGGTGAAGGAGCTCGACGTGGCCGGCTCGCGCCTGATCCAGCGCGCCAAGGAGCGCAAGGCCCTTTACGAGGTGGTCACCAAGGCGGCCGGTCCCGAGAAGGACGCCCAGGGCGGCTGCTCCTCGATCCTCAACATCGTCGCCAAGATGATGGAGGCCGACGTGGTGGCCACGCTGCTGTTCGACGAGACCAAGAACGAGCTGGTAGTCAGCCCCGGCGCCTACGGCATCTCCGACGAGGACCGCATGCTCTACAGCATCCCCGTCAGCAACCAGGCCAGCGCCTCGGTGCGCACCTTCCTGGCCCGCAAGCCCTTCATAACCGCGGACGCGCAGGACGACCCCGACGTGCTGACCCGCTACGCCAAGCTCTGGGAGATCCACTCCCTGATGATCGTGCCCATCTCCCTGCACGACCGCATCATCGGCGTGATGCGCGTGGGCAGCCGCCGCAAGGACTTCTTCACGCCGGACCAGCTCGAGTTCCTCTCTATCATCGCCGACGAGCTCGCCATCATCATCGAGATGTTCTCCCTCTACGAGAACCTCTCCAAGACCGCGCAGGAGCTGGCCCAGCTCAACAAGATCAAGGACGAGTTCCTGGCCACCGTCAGCCACGAGCTGAAGACGCCGCTCACCACGATCAAGGGCTTCGTGTCGGTGATCCTCAGCGGCGAGGTGGGGCCGCTCAACGAGCAGCAGACCAATTTCCTCACCGTCACCGACCAGTCCGTGAACCGCCTGACCAACCTGATCACCAACCTGCTGGACCTCTCCCGCCTGGGCGGCAAGGTGGAGATGGAGCTGGGCAAGGTGGACCTTACCGAGCTGGTGCGCAGTTCCATCTCTACCATGATGCTGAAGGCCAGGGAGAGCAGCGTGGACCTGCACAACGAGACGCCCAAGGGCCTGCCCGCGGTGCACGCCGATACGCGCTGGATAACCCAGGTCATAGACAATTTGGTCATCAACGCCATAAAGTATTCCGGCAAGGGCTCCACCGTCAAGGTGACCGGCACGGACAAGGGCGAGGCCGTGGTGATCTGCGTGGAGGACAACGGCCCCGGCATCCCGCCGGCGGAGCAGAAGCTGGTGTTCGACAAGTTTTACCGCGGCAAGACCAGCGTGAACCAGGTGCCCGGCACGGGCCTGGGGCTCGCGATCTCGAAGTCTGTGGTGGAGAAGCACGGCGGCAAGATCTGGCTGGAATCCAGGCCCGGGCACGGCTGCAAGTTCTGTTTCGCGCTGCCGGTGGCCAAGGCCCAGAAGCCCGTTTAGCGACAGGGGGACTCATGAGAACTTTTGGAAAAATTTTACCGGCCCTGCTCCTGGCCTCGGCCTGCGCGCACGCGCCGGCCCCGGGCGCCTACAGGGCTTCGCCCGAGCCGCTGCCGGCGGAGGGCTCGACCTCCTTCGACGAGCGCGACCTGGGGGCTTCGCGCGAGCGGGCGGCCCTGGACGCCGAAAGGAACGCCGTGCGCCGCGCGGCGGAGCTTTTCCTGGACGAAACCGAGCGGGTGGAGAAGTATGCCGTGCTGGAGATCGGCCTGCTTAAAACCCCGCAGCTCTACGTGGCCAAGCGCAAGATCGTCACCGAGGGCCGGGAGGGAGCCTCCTACCGCGTAGGCCTGCGCGCCTGGGTCTACCACGACAAGATCGCCGCCGCGCTGCGCGGCATGAACCTGGCCGGGCCGGGCGCCTCCGCCCTTTCGGCCGCTTTCGCCCAGCGCGCCCCGCAGGACAAAGCCTTCGCCAAAGGATTCCGCGACACCTTCTCCCGGCGCTCCGCCATCCTCATAAAGGATTATCCTTTCGCTTCCGACGCCTCCCTGCTGGCCGGCCCCGATTCCGGCCTGCTGGCCGCGGCCTCCGGCGCCGGCGCGGATTTGCTGTTCGCGGCCTCCGCCTCGGCCGCCCCCTCCGGCGCCGGGCTCAGCACCGGCTTCTACCCTTCCCGCTCGGAGGCCTACCTGAAGGTTTACGACGTAAAGACCGGCAAGGAACTGCTTTCCCTCTCCAGCCAGGCCAACGCCATAGACTCTTCCGAGGCGGCCTCGTTTTCCAAGGCCCTCTCGGCCGCGGGCGAACTGCTGGCGCAGGACGCGGCCGGCAAGGCCGAGCGCCTGCTCAAGGCCGACGCCCCGATCAGGCTGAAGATCATCGGCCTGGGCGGGCTGGAGGCGGTGGAAAGGCTTAAAACCCAGCTGCAGCGCGTAGACGCGAGCGGCGTGAAGCTGGAGAGCTACACGGACGGCGCGGCGGTCTTCACGGCCGTGCCGCGGCGCCCGGATTCGCAGGAGTTCGCCAGCGCCGTGCTGCGCGGCGACGCCCTGGGGCTGGAGCTGGAAGCGGTCGGGCCGCAGGAAGTGGTCTTTTCGCTGCCCAGGTAGCCCATGCACAGGCGCCTGGCGGTTTTAGCGCTGTTGTCGGCGGCCTGCGCCTGCGCGGGCGGGGGGGCTTACCAGGTCTCTCCCTCTCTGCGGGCCGCGCCCGACGCGCGCGTGGCGGTGCTCCCCTTCGACAACCAGAGCACCGCGGTGGACGCGGCGGACATCATGCGCAAGCTGGCGGCCGAAGGGTTCGGGCGGCGCGGCTACCTGCCCCTGCCGGGCGGGGAAGTGGACGGGGCGCTGCGGGGCCTGGGCGTTTCGGAAGGCGGGCAGCTGGCGGGGGTGAAGGCGGAGGAGATAGGCAAGGCCGTCGGCGCCGACCTGCTCTGCTACGGGGATGTGGAAGATTTTACTTTTCAGAACCTGGGCTTCGTGGTGCGCAAGTCGGTCGTGCTCAGGCTCAAGCTGGTTTCGGCCTCTACCGGGGAAACCCTTTACGAGGGCACGGGTTCGGGCAGGGATATTAAAGTGTTCCTGAACAAGGACGAGGCCAAGGCGGCTTTCGTGGAGCAGCTGGCGGTGAAACTGGTGCAGAATATTTTAAAGTCCCCGCTCAAGCGCGAGGCGGAGGCCGCGGCCGGCAAGGCCCTGGACCGCCTGCCGCGCAGGTAGCGGGAAACTCAGTCGGAGGAAACATGAAAAAACTTCAATTCCTGGCGGCGGCTTTGGTGTTCACGGCGGCCTGCGCCCCGTCCAAGTCGGTCAAGAGCCGGCAGACGCTGAGCGTGGACGAGACCGAGAAGGTGACGTCCAGATACGACGGGCCCAAGCGCCGCGTCGGCGTGGTGGAATTCGAGAACAAGTCCGCCTACGGCCAGGGCCGGCTGGGCGGCGCGGCCTCGGACATCCTGGTGACCGAGCTGGTAAAGTCCGGCAAGTTCATAGTGGTCGAGCGCGACCGCATGGCCAAAATACTTGAGGAGCAGAAACTGCAGGGAGGCGGGCTGATAGACCAGGTCACCGCGGTCAAGGTGGGCCAGGTGATGGGGCTGGAAGCCATAGTGGTGGGGTCCATCTCGCAGTTCGGGGTAAAGAAGGAAGGCTCCGATTACCTGATCACGCAGTCCAAGAGCCAGGTGGCCGAGGTGGCCGTGGACCTGCGCCTTATCGACGTACAGAGCGGGCAGGTCATCCTGGCCGACTCCGGCAAGGGCCGCGCCAAGTCCACCAAGGGCTCTTTCCTGGGCATGGGCACCAAGGGCGGCTACGACGAGACCCTGGAGGGCGAGGCCCTGCGCGCCGCGCTGGTGCAGTTCGTCACGAACGCGGCCAGCCAGCTCAACAAGAAGGCCTGGTCCTGCATGGTGGCCGACGCCTCCGGCGATGAACTTTACCTGAACGCCGGCGAGGATTCCGGCGTTAAGGAAGGCCTGGACCTGGACTGCTACCGGCAGGGCGCCGAGATACGCGACCCGCGCTCCAATCTGGTGATAGGCCACCGCGAATCCTACATAGGCCGCGCCGAGGTGGAGCGCTACTGCGGCTCTGGCGGCGACTGCTCCGTAGCGAAGATAGTGAAGGCGGCGGGCGGGAACGCCAAGGCCGGCGACGTCTGCCGGCTGGCGAAATAGGAAAAAAAGCTTTTCGCAACCCGACAGGCGGTTGTCGGGTTGGCCTGCTATACTGGAGATATGCTTTCAAAGCTGCGCACATTGTGCCTTAAGGGCATCGACGGGAGGGAAGTGAGCGCCGAGGTCTACATAGCCTCGGGCCTGCCGGCCTATACCGTCGTCGGACTGCCCGACGCCGCGGTCAAGGAAGCCAAGGACCGCGTGGTGGCCGCCGTGCGCAACTCCGGCTACGATTTTCCCGCCAAGCGCATCACGGTCAACCTGGCCCCGGCCGAGATAAAGAAAGCCGGCACCCATTTCGACCTGCCGATAGCCCTGGGCGTGATAGCCGCCTCCGGCGCGCTCGGCAAAGAGCCTCCCGCGCGCCTGGGGGAAGCTTATTTTATAGGCGAATTGGCGCTTGGCGGCGGCCTGCGGCCGGTGGCCGGCGTGCTGCCGATGCTGCTGGCCGTCAAAGGCCAGGGCCGCCTGGCGATAGTTCCCGCCGGCAACGCCGCCGAGGCGGCCGTCTCGGGGGTGGAGTGCCTGGCGGCCTCCAGCCTGAAAGAAGTGTCCGACTGGGTGAAGGGCGGCGAACTGCGCCCCTGTGCGGCGCCCCCCGCGGCGCCTCGGCCCGCGGCCTCCATCCCGGATTTTTCCGAGGTGAAAGGGCAGGCTTTCGCCAAGCGCGCGATGGAGATAGCCGCGGCCGGCTTCCACAATATCATCCTGGTCGGCCCGCCCGGCGCGGGCAAGAGCATGCTGGCGCGGCGCTTCGGGGCGCTGCTGCCGCCCATGTCCTTCGACGAGGAACTGGAGACCACCAAACTTTATTCGGTCAGCGGCCTTTGCGCGGCGGGCAGCCTGATGCGCGAGCGCCCCTTCAGGGAGCCGCACCACACCATCTCCGACGCCGCGCTGATCGGCGGCGGCTCCAGCCCGCGGCCGGGCGAGGTTTCCCTGGCGCATAACGGCGTGCTTTTTCTCGACGAGTTCCCGGAGTTCTCGCGCCCGGCCATAGAGGCCCTGCGTGAGCCGCTGGAAGCCTGGAAGGTGACCGTCGCCCGCGTTAAGGAAAGCGTGGCCTACCCGGCCCGCTTCCTGCTGGTGGCGGCCATGAACCCCTGCCCCTGCGGCTACCTGGGCCATCCCACGCGCGAGTGCGCCTGCACGCCGATACAGGTGCACAAGTACCGCGCCAAGGTTTCCGGGCCGATCCTGGACCGCATAGACCTGCAGGTGCAGCTTTCCGCCGTCAAATACGCGGACTGGGAAGGCCTGCCCAAAGGGGAAAGCTCCGCCGCCATCGCGGCGCGCGTGCTGAAGGCGAAGGAACTGCAGCGGCGCCGGTTCGGGAGCGCCAAAGCCAACGCCTTCATGGCCGGCGCGGAACTGCGCAGGCACTGCGCCCTGCCGGAAGGCGCCTCCGCCGTGCTGGAGACGGCGATGAACAGGCTGGGCTTCTCGGCCCGCTCGCTGGACAAGATCCTGAAAATTTCGCGGACTATAGCCGACCTGGAAGGGGCCCCCGTCATAAGGCGGGAGCACCTGACGGAGGCGATACAGTACCGCATGCTCGACAAAGCCGCCCTGGCGGCCGTTTAGACTGGAGGCAGAATGAAAACTATAGCGATCACTTTCCTTGCCCTGGCGCTGCCCGCGGCGCTATGCGCCCAGCAGGCGCAGGAGGCCGCGGCCCCCGCCGCCGCCCAGGCCGCGGAGATCATCCCCGTTATCCAGCCCGGCGCCGCCAAGGCCAAGAGAGCCGCCGCGAAGCCGGCGGCGAAGCGGCCCGCCGCGCCGGCCGCCCGGCCTTCCAGGGCCGCCCGCCCCGGCGAGCGCGCGGTGCAGCCCAAGCAGGATCCCGGCGCCGCTTTCATGCCGAGCGAACTCCTTAGAGCGGCCGGCCTTTCGCAAAGCGCCATGCAGTCCGGCGGCTTCGTGGTGGGCAAAAAACATACGGTCAGCCGCGGCGACACGCTGTGGGACCTCTCCGGCAAATATTATAAGAATCCCTTCATGTGGGGCCGCATCTACAACGCCAACTACAAGAGCGTGGCGGACCCGGACAGGATAAACCCGCGCGAAGAGCTCATCATCCCGGACCTGAACGAGATCGTCATTCCTTACCGCCGGGTGCCCGTGGCCGCCGCCTCCCCGGAGCCGGCCGGAGTCTACGCCCCCGCCGCCAGGATTGCCGCGGCCAGGAGGGCCTCGCTGCCGGAGCCGGGCGAGATCCTGCGCGATTTCGACGAGAGCTTCCTTTCAGAGGAGATGCCCGAGCACCAGATGGAATGGGGCGACGGCGTGAAGATAGTGCCGGAAGGCTGGCGCGCCGACGGCGTGGTCACGGCCAAGCTCAAGAACGACGACGATTTCCTGGAAGAGGGCCTCTCCATTACCGGTGAAACGCTGCAGGTTTCCATGGAGGATCCCGCCGGCGTGCGGCCCGGGGATTATCTTGCTGTTTACCTGAAGGGCAGCGACGCCCACGACAAGGCCGGCAAGCTTATCGGCAGGGAAGTGCAGCCCGCCGGCCTGGCCGAGGTGTTCAGCGTGGAAGGCTCGGTCGTCAAGGCGCGCGTGATAGACGCCACCACGCCTATTTCGGCCGGCTACATAGTTAAGAAGAAGTAGCGGCCGGGCGCGGTTCGCGCGCCGCGGCCGCGGTTCGCCTGGGGGGGGGAGATGGGGACCGGGAACGATGAGGAAAGGCTGGCGCGTTTGCGCCTGAATTTCTTCGCCTGCCACAAGAGCGACTGGCTGCTGCGGCTGCTGGACTTCTACGGCGGCGCAGCCGAGCTGTTGAAACGCCGGCCCTCGGAAATAGCGGCGGAAGGCGGGGTCATGCCGGACGTGGCCGCCAGGCTGGCCGCGCAGACCGCCGAAGCCGACCCCGAAAAGGAATTGCGCGCCGCGGAAGCGGCCGGCGTCTCCGTCCTAACGGCTCTCGACGAGGGCTATCCCGGATTATTAAGAAATATCTACGACCCGCCGCTCGTAATTTACGTGCGGGGGGAACTGAAGCCGCTGCCGGCCGCGGCCATAGTGGGCACGCGCAAGGCCACGGCTTACGGCCTGCGCACGGCCGCCCGCCTGGCCGGGGAGCTGGCTTCCGCCGGAGTCGCTGTGGCCAGCGGCCTGGCCCGCGGCATAGACACGGCGGCGCACCAGGCCGCGGTGGAGGCCGGCGGGGTGACCTGGGCGGCCCTGGGGGCCGGGCTCAGCGAGATCTACCCCCCGGAGAACAGGAAGCTGGCGGACAGGATCGTGGAAAAGGGGGGCGCGCTGGTCTCGGAGTTCCCGCTGGGCAAGGGGCCTCTCCCGGCTAATTTCCCCAGGCGCAACCGCATCATCTCGGGGCTTTCGCTGGCTACCGTAGTGGTGGAGGGGGGCTTTGAATCGGGGGCGCTTATAACGGCCCGCTTCGCGCTGGACCAGGGCCGCGAGGTGCTGGCCGTGCCGGGGCCGGTGGATTCGCCGGTGAGCCGCGGGCCTAATTTCTATATCAAGAACGGGGCTTACCCGGTAGAGAACGGGGAGGATATCATCGCCTGTTTCCCGCCTGAGGCCCTCTTCGGGCTGAAGGCCTCGCCCGCGGCCTCGGCTGCGGGGCCGGGGAGGGCCGCGCTGGCCGGGCTTTCGCCCGACGCGCTGGAGGCTTACTCGGCCATAGCGGCGCGGGAGGAAGGGCTGAACGCCGACGAACTCACCGCCAGGCTGGGGTGGCCGGTGCAGCGGGCGGCCGCGGCGCTCTTCGAGCTGGAAGTCACCCCGCTGCTGGCCTCCCGCGGCGGACGCTACTGCCGTTCCCTGTGAATTTCATCGAAGTGCTTTGCCTTATAAGGATAAAATATAATATTATAGATATCTAAATTATGGCTGAAAAATCTGAAAAACCTGTCAAACCTGTTAAAGCTTCAAAAACCGCCAAGCGGCATCTTGTGATAGTCGAGTCTCCCACCAAGGAGAAGACCATAAGCCGCTTCCTGAGCGCCGATTATGTCGTGCGCAGTTCTTTCGGGCACGTGCGCGACCTGCCTAAAGACGAACTGGGCGTGGACACGGCCGGGGAGTTCACTCCCAAATACGTGCTGGTGGAGCGGGCCAAAAAAATAATCGCCGAGCTCAACCTGATCGCCAAGAACGCCGATGTCATCTACCTGGCCACCGACCCTGACCGCGAAGGCGAGGCCATCAGCTGGCACCTGCGCGAGGCCATCAAGGCGGATGTGCCGTTCAAGCGCATCAGCTTCCACGAGATCACCAAGACCGCCATTGAGGAATCGCTCAAGAGCCCGCGCGACCTGGACATGGCGCTGGTCAACGCCCAGCAGAGCCGGCGCATCATAGACCGCATCGTGGGCTACAAGCTTTCGCCTCTGCTGTGGAGCAAGATCAAGAGCGGCCTGTCCGCCGGGCGCGTGCAGTCGGTCACGGTGCGCCTGATCGCCGAGAGGGCCAAGGAAATAGCGGCCTTCAAGGAAGAGGATTATTACACGCTCTACACCAGGCTCGCCAAGGAGATGCCCGAGGGCGACAAGAGCGGCTACAAGGATTTCGACTCCAAGCTGGTGCGCTGGGGCGGGGCCCCGGTGGAGCAGACGATAACGCTGAACCTCTTCGCCGAGGATTACCGCTACAAGACCTCCGTCTTCAAGAAGCTGGAAGACACCGCGGAGGCGGGCACGCACCTGCGCAATTCCAGGCTGACGGTGTCCAAGGTTGACGCCAAGGCCGTGCGGCAGAAGCCCAAGCCGCCGTTCATCACCAGCACCCTGCAGCAGGACGCCTACAACAAGCTGGGCTTCTCGTCGGACCGCACCATGAAGGTGGCGCAGAGCCTCTACGAAGGCGTGGACATGGGCGGCGAGCGCTCCGGCCTCATCACCTACATGCGCACGGACTCGTTCAACGTGTCCGCCGACATGCAGAAGGAAGCCGCCAAATTCATAACCGAGATCTACGGCAAGGACTTCTGCCCGGCCAAGCCTCCCATGTACCTGAAGAAGGTAAAGGGCGCGCAGGAAGCGCACGAGGCTATCCACCCGACCTCCGCCTACAAGCGGCCGGAAGAAATGGCGCCGTTCCTTAATCCCGACCAGGTGAAGCTCTACGACCTGATCTGGCGGCGCTTCATGGCCAGCCAGATGGAAGAGGCCATCTTCGACTCGCTGTCCGTCGAGTTCTCCGACGATAAAGGCCGCGCCGTGCTGCGCACCAGCGGCCGCACGGTCAAGTTCGAAGGCTACCTGAAGATCTACATGGAGGAGAAGGAGGACGAGGTGGCCGGAGAGGAAGAGGAAGGCGCCGCCGCCCTGCCGCCGCTCAAAGAGGGCGACGTCGTCCTGCTGAAGGACGTCTCTACCAAGTCCCACAAGACCTCCCCGCCGCCCAACTACAACGAGGCCAGCATCATCAAGACGCTGGAAAAGCACGGCATAGGCCGCCCGTCCACCTACGCGGTCATCATCAAGAACGTCATAGACCGCGGCTACATCAACCGCGAGAAGGACCGCAAGCTGCTCATCACGGAGCTGGGCGCCCTGGTGACGGAAAAGCTCAAGGACTTCTTCAAGGAGATCATGGAGATCTCCTACACGGCCTCCATCGAAGACAAGCTCGACGATATCGCCGACGGCACCATGGACTGGGTGAAGTTCATGAAGGAATTCTACGGCCCGTTCGCCGAAGAGCTGGCCACGGCGGAAAAGGACATGACCAAGTCCCGCCCGAACGTGATCAAGACCAACGAGAAGTGCCCGCTGTGCCTCTCCCCCATGGTGCAGCGCGAGAGCCGCTTCGGCAAGTACCTGAGCTGCTCGCGCTTCCCCAAGTGCAAGGGCAAGGTGCCGCTCGACAAGGAAGGCAACAAGCAGGAGTACTTCGCGCCGATCAAGACCGAGAAGATCTGCACGAAGTGCAACAAGAACGCCATGCTGCTGCGCAAGAGCGCCCGCGGCTACTTCCTGGCCTGCTCCGGCTTCCCCAAGTGCCGCAACATAGAGCCGCCCACCCCGGAAGAGGTGGAGAAGCTGATCAACTCGAAGAACACGCCCTCCTGAGAGGGGGACGTAAAAAAGCCCGGGCGGCAGCGCCCGGGCTTTTTCTTTTCCGGCGGGAGCTAGCGCCGCCCGATCTCTTTTATCGACTTGGCGGCCGCCTTGCGCACCACCGCGGCCCTGTCCTTTAAAGCCCCGGAGAGTTCCCTGAGCGCCCGCTTGTCCTTCAGGCCGCCGAGGCCCTCGGCCGCCGAGGCCCGCACGTAGGCCGACTCGTCCTCGAGGGCGAGGAGCAGGGGCAGGAGGGCGCGCGGGTCGCCTATCCTGCCCAGCGCCAGCGCGGCTACGCCGCGCACGGCCAGGCTCTTATCGTCCAGCAGCTGTATGAGCGGCTCGACGGCCGGCGCGTGCTTGAGGTCCCCCAGTTTCCAGGCCCCCTTGCGGCGCACCCGCCAGTCCTGCGAATCCAGGTCCGCCAGGGCCCGGGCGGCCGCGGCGGAGGAGGTCCGGGCGGGGCGGGGCGCCGCGGCGGGGGGCGGGGGCGCTTCAGGTTCCGGCGGGGCGGCCTTCACGGGCCGCGCGGCAGGCTGCGGCGGTGGCCGTACCGCCCTGGGCGCGGGGCGCTTAGCCGTCCCGCCGCCGAAGCGGTAATAGAACCCCATGTTTACCACGTATTCCACGCCGCTGACGCCCACGTCGTACACGCCGTGCTTGAGCATGATCAGGGTAGGCGCAAAATCCATAAGCACCGAGAAGTTCTCGGCTACGGCGTATTCTCCGCCCACGAACAGGGCGGCCATGCCCCCGGTGCCCTTCATATCCAGCGTGTCGAACTTAATGTAGCCGGCCTCCGCCCCCGCGAAAGCCGTCAGCGGCCGGCTGCGGTGGAAATTCCAGTAGCCCCGGCCGGAATAGACCTGTATGCCGCTGCCGGTAACCAGCCTGGCTTCGGCCGCCACGGACTGGAAGTCGTACTTGGCCGAGAGATAGGGATACCCGAGCCCAATGCTGAGGTCTCCCGCGGCGGCAGGCGCCGGGAAGGCCAGCATGGCCAGTATCAATAGTTTCCCTGTCCGTTTCATATCAATTCGTTCGTTCAATCCGCCTCGTCTGCCGTCCTCACTTCACGTGCTTCACCAGGAACACGTCCGAAGAGCCCGGGTTCGGGTTTACGTTTCCGTCCATTCCGCCGGCGGTTTCACCGGTTGTGAATACATTGCCGGAGGAATCAAGGGCTACGCCCCTGCCGGAATCCCCGTCCGTGGTGCCGAACTGTTTTTTCCAGACCAAATTTCCGTCCTGGTCGTACTTGACCAGGGCCACGTCCATGCCGCCGATGTTGGCCCCCTGGAAGTCGCCGTTGGTCTGGCCCGTGAAGAACACGCTCCCGGAAGAGTCCGCCGCCACCGCGTTGCTGAAGTTGTACATCCCCGCGGCGCCCAGCTGCCTTATCCAGAGGCTGGCGCCGTCGCCGTCGTACTTGGCCACAAAGAAATCGCTGAGGTCAGGGTCGGCGGCGGCGAAAGGCCCCCAGGTGTCGCCGCTGACGAAGATGTTGCCCGCCGCGTCCGCCGCGATGCCGTAGGCCGAGTCCGAGGTGGCGGTGCCGTACTGCTTCGACCACACTTTAACGCCGGCGGAGGTGTACTTGGCGATAAAGAGGTCGGTCGAGCCGAGGCTGGTATTGCCGTCGAAGTCGCCGTTCGTGAAGCCGGTTATTAGGACGTTGCCCGACCCGTCCACCGCCACGCCGCGCCCGGCGTCGACGCCGGCGCTGCCGAGCTGCCTGGCCCAGAGCTGCGTTCCGGAAGCGTCGAACTTGGCCAGGAAGACGTCGCTCTCTCCCTGGTTGGACCCGTCCATCACGCCCGCCGTATCCCCCACCACGTAGACATTGCCGGCGGCGTCCGCGGCCGCGGCGTAGGCGGAATCGTCCGAGGTGGTGCCGAACTGCCTGGACCAGAGCTTCGCGCCTTCGGTGCTGTATTTGACCAGGAAGAAATCCTTATTGCCGAGCCAGGCGTTTTCGTCAAAGGAATGCGCCGTTTCCCCGGCCGCGTAGACGTTGCCGTAGGCGTCGGCGGCCGCGCCGCGGCCGGTATCGAAGGAGTCCGTGCCGAGCTGTACCGTCCACAGTTCGGCCCCGCCGCTGTCGTAGCCCCTGAGGAAGAAGTCCATGCTGCCGGCGTTGACGGCGGCCAGGTCCCCGGCGGTCTCGCCGGTCAGGAAAACGCTGCCCGCCTGGTCGATCGCTACGCTGTTTCCGGCATCGCCGGAGTTGGTGCCGAACTGCTTGGTCCAGAGCCTTACGCCGCCCACCGTGACCGAGGCCTCCTTCTGCGCCATGCCGTCATGCCCGTCGAAGACGGCGCAGTTGACGGTATAGGTGCCGCTATCCGCGGGCGCGGTCCAGGTTTCGGTGGCGGCCGTGCCGGAGCCTATGGTGCCGCTGGCCGCGCTCCAGGCGTAAGTCAGGACGTCGTTATTGTCCGGGTCTACCGCGGAGCAGGTCAGGGTGAGCGCGCCGCCTACCAGCACGCTGGAAGGGCTGGCGGTAAGCGAGAGTATCAGCGGCGAACTGCTGACCTCCACCGCCACCGGGCGCGAGGCCGAGCCGCCGCCGGAGTCTATGGCCCCGCAGGTAACCGAGTACGAGCCGCTGGAAGCGGGAGCCGTCCATTCCACCTGCCAGGCGGAGAGCGGCGAGATGGAGCCGCCGGTGGCCGACCAGTCAGGGGTCAGCACTCCGCCGTCTGGGTCGGAGGCCGAGCAGGTCACCACCGAAACAGCCGCGGGCGAGATAACCGCCGGCACCGCGGCCAAAGAGTTTATGACCGGCGGGTTGTTAACGATCACGCTGATGCTGCGCTCCACGGTGCCGCCCGGGGCCGAGACCAGGCAGGTTATGGTGTAAGACCCGGTGGAGTCAGGGGCCGTCCACTGTATATCCGCGCCGCTGCCGGTATAGGTGCCGCTGCCCACGGTCCAGGTGTAGGTAAGGGCGGCGCCGCCGGGAACCTGGGCCGTGCAGTTTATGGCGGCCACGGCGCCCGTTGAGACCGCTGCGGGCGACGCGCTCATGGATATTATCACCGGCACGCTGCTGACGGTAACGCTAACGCTCGTCTGGGCGGTGGAACCGTCGGCGTCGGCCACCTCGCAGTTTATCGTGAAGGTGCCGGTAGAATCTGGAGCCGTCCAGCCAACCTGGCCGTCGACGATAGCCGAGATGGTGCCGCTGGCCGCCGACCAGGTGTAGGTGAGGGGCCCGTTGTCGGGGTCGGAGGCCACGCAGGTGATGGTGGAGACGTCCAGCGGCGGTATCGTGGCCGGGTCAGCCGTAAGGGAGGTTATGGCCGGCGGATTGTTGACGCGCACGCTGACGCTCCTGTAATCCGTTTCTCCGTGGCCGTCCGAAACCTGTACGGAAACGGTGTAGGAGGCGGTTGAGGCCGGGGCGGTCCAGGTTACGGTGGCGCCCGTGCCGGTCAGCGTGCCGCTGGCGGCGTTCCACGCGTAGGTCAGGACGTCGCCGTCAACGTCCGTCGCGTCGCAGATCACGGAGGCGGAGGCCCCGGCCGCTATGGTAGGCGGGCTGGCGCTCAGGGAGTTTATGACCGGGGGTGAATTGATGGTGGCCGTCACCTGGGCGGTCTCCAGGTCGAGCCCGCCTTCGCCGTCGGCCACCTCGCAGCTTACGGTATAGGTGCCGCTGGCCGTCGGCGCCGTCCAGCTGACAGCGGGGCCGGTGCCGGCGATGGTGCCGCTGGTCGCGGCCCAGGTATAGGTGAGGTTCACGTTGTCGGGGTCAGCGGCCGTGCAGGTTATGTTCGAAACGGCGGCCGTAGAAAGAATGGCCGGCGAGGCGACGAGCGATTCTATGACGGGCGGGTTATTGACCAGTATGCTGACCTCGCGCACCGCGAACCCGCCGCCTGTATCGGCCGTGGCCCGGCAGCTGGCCGTATAATTGCCGGTGGAGAGGGGTGTCTCGGCGGTCCAGGTCGCCGTGGCGCCCGCGCCGGCTATTGTGCCGCTGGCCGCGTACCAGTCGTAGGTCAGGGTGTCGTTGTCAGGGGCGGCCGCGGTGCATTGCAGCGTGGTGGCCGCGCCCGTGGAAACCTTGGGCGGGGCAGCCGTCAGGGCGGAGATAAGCGGCACGCTGCTGACCTCCACGGTCACGTTCAGCTGGGAGGAGCCGCCCATGTCGTCGGTTGCCTGGCAGCCTACGCTGTAGCTGCCGCTCGAAGCGGGGGCGGTCCAGGTGACCTGCTGCCCGGAGCCGGCGAGGCCGCCGTTAAGGGCGGTCCAGGCGTAGGACAAAGTCCCTCCGTCAGGGTCATTGGCCGCGCAGGTGAGCGTGGCAGCCAGCAGCGGCGAGATCCGCTGCGGGTTGGCCGTCAGGGAGGTTATCTGCGGCAGGCTGTTGACGGTGACGGACAGGGTCCCGGTGGTGCTGCCTCCCAGCGCTCCGGCGTTCGCCTCGCAGCTGAGGGTATAGGTGCCGGTGGCGTCGGGCGCGGTCCAGGTTGTGCTGGCCCCGCCGCCGTTCACCGTCCCGCTGTCCGCTCTCCAGGTATAAGTCAGTTCGGCGTTGGCGGCCGCGGTGGCCACACAGACCAGCGCGCTGCTGCCCAGTTTCGCCACCGTAGAGGGAGTCGCGCTCATGGCGGTAATAATGGGCGCGGAGGCGACTACCACCAGAATGTCGCGGCTGACGGCGGCGCCCTGGTCGTCTTCGACCTCGCAGGAAATGGTGTAGGTGCCGGTGGCGTCGGGGGCGGTCCAGCGCACCTGGCCTTCAGCGATGTCGGCTATGGCGCCGCCGTTGGCGGACCAGGTATAAGTGAGGACCCCGGTATCGGGATCGTAGGCCGAGGCCGTGATCGTAGCGACTTCCAGGTTGGCGACTATGGGCGGCGCGGCCGTGAGGGGGGCGAGCACTGGCGGGTTATTGGCCCTGATGGAGAGCTCCTGCCCGGTGTGGCGCCCGGCCGCGTCGGAGACCGAGACCGAAACGGTGAACACGCCGGTCGAAACAGGCGCGGTCCAGACGGCGGTCTCGCCGTTGCCGACTATGGTGCCGCTGGCCGCGTCCCAGGTATAAGTCAGGCTGGCTGCGGCCGAGGTGGCCACGCAGACCAGATTGGAAGCCGCGCCGGTGGAGACCGAGGTGGGCGAGGCCGTAAAGGAAGTGATGATGGGCGCCGAGGCTACGACCACCAGGATGTCGCGGCGGGCGGTGGCGCCCTGGTCGTCGGCCACTTCGCAGGAGATGGTGTAAGAGCCGGTGGAATCAGGCGCGGTCCAGCCTATCTGGCCGGGCGCGATATCGGCGATGGTGCCGCTGTCTGCGGACCAGGTATAGGTTATGACGCCGGTGTCGGGGTCGTAGGCCGAGGCCGTGATCGTCGCGACTTCCAGGTTGGCGACTATGGGCGGCGCGGCGGAGAGGGGCGCTAGGACGGGCGGGTTATTGGCCCTGATGGAGAGCTCCTGCCCGGTGTGGCGCCCGGCGGCGTCGGAGACCGAGACCGAAACGGTGAACACGCCGGTCGAAACAGGCGCGGTCCAGACGGCGGTCTCGCCGTTGCCTACGATGGTGCCGCTGGCCGCGTCCCAGGTATAAGTCAGGCTGGCGGCGGCCGAGGTGGCCACGCAGACCAGATTGGAGGCCGCGCCGGTAGAGACCGAAACGGGGGAAGCGGTGAGCGCAGAGATGATAGGCGCCGAGGCCACGATGACCTGCAACTCGCGGCGGGCGGTAGCGCCCTGGTCGTCGGCCACCTCGCAGGAAATGGTGTAAGAGCCGGTGGAATCAGGGGCGGTCCAGCCTATTTGCCCGGGGGCGATATCGGCTATGGTGCCGCTTGCGGCGGACCAGGTATAGGTTATGACGCCCTCGTCGGGGTCGTAGGCGTAGGCGGTGATGGTGGCCACGTCCAGATTGTTGACTATAGGAGGCACGGCCGACAGGGGCGCGAGGACGGGCGGGTTGTTGGCCCTGATGGAGAGTTCCTGCCCGGTGTGGCGCCCGGCGGCGTCGGAGACCGAGACAGAAACGGTGAACACGCCGGTCGAAACAGGCGCGGTCCAGACGGCGGTATCGCCGTTGCCGACTATGGTGCCGCTGGCCGCGTCCCAGGTATAAGTCAGGCTGGCTGCGGCCGAGGTGGCCACGCAGACCAGGTTGGAAGCCGCGCCGGTAGAGACCGAGGTGGGCGAGGCCGTGAAGGAAGTGATGATGGGCGCCGAGGCGACCACTACCAGCAAGTCTCGGCGCGCGGTGGCGCCCTGATCGTCGGCCACCTCGCAGGAGATGGTGTAAGAGCCGGTGGAATCAGGCGCGGTCCAGCCAATCTGCCCCGGGGCGATATCGGCTATGGTGCCGCTGGTGGCAGACCAGGTATAGGTTATGGCGCCGCCGTCCGGATCGTAGGCCGCGGCCGTGATCGTAGAAACTTCCAGGTTGTTGACGATAGGCGGCACGGCGGAGAGCGGCGCGAGGACCGGCGGGTTATTGGCCCTGATGGACAGCTCCTGCCCGGTGTGGCGCCCGGCGGCGTCGGCGACCGAGACTGAAACGGTGAACACGCCGGTCGAAACAGGCGCGGTCCAGACGGCGGTATCGCCGTTGCCGACTATGGTGCCGCTGGCCGCGTCCCAGGTATAAGTCAGG